>Ga0209092_10001005_pt1 | contig 28457 bp, 20 predicted proteins | sample FraStrMetagenome_FD_187446 | JGI IMG/M metagenome (GOLD analysis project Ga0209092, IMG submission 187446) | Marine eukaryotic phytoplankton communities from Arctic Ocean - Fram Strait ARC3M Metagenome (SPAdes) (version 2) | ecosystem: Environmental > Aquatic > Marine > Oceanic | place: Fram...
CCAGTATACGCATCTTAATTTTTATCATACTCCAGTGTACGCATCTTAGCTTAATTTTTATTTGAGTACTGGGAAAACTTAAGAAACATCTTAAAAATGAGCCGATCCCAGTACTCAACATCTTACTGGTGAGATTAGAGTGTAGTACGTTAGAATATAAGCATTCATCTAATTCATCCGGATACATAGCAATACATTTAAGCATTTACTTAAGTAATTTGAATACACATACAATATATAGGGATATCATGATAATTGCATTTTGAGAATATTTTTTGCAAGCGAGATTTCTGCATTTTGCTTAACTACACTTACAAGAATTAAGTCAAAAAAATCGGTGCAAGTATGATGCTAGTTACGGTATATTGTGAAAAGATCGAGCACAAAAAGATGTCAGGAGTACAAACCGCACAGCAGTATTTATTCGAATAAGTCCATCGTATAACTCTTTCACTTGTTATTGCTTCGAAACAACTTACCCACGAGACCTTGAAAAATGTTTCAGAGCAATAATATGATGATGCAGACTCACGTTGCGGGTATGTCGAGTAATAATACTATGGCAACGCAAAGCACAGCAGCAACATCAACACCGCAAGGACTCAACAGCAGCAATATTGATGCAGCCAAAATTTTTGTGGGTGGGTTGTCATGGCAAACAACAGAAGAAACTCTACGTTATCATTTTGAACAATATGGTGATGTCTTGTCCGTTGAAATTATGAAGGATCGAAATACCGGAGATCCACGAGGATTTGCATTTGTTGTCTTTCGATCCGATGATACAGTTCAATTAATTTTGAACGAAAAGCCGCATGAAATAGATCGCAAAATTGTTGATGTGAAACGCGCACAGGCAAGAGGATTCGCTCCTCCATCAATTCATCCAGGTCAATTGAATGCTTCGGAATCGAAACAACAGCATGGACAAAAGCAGAATAATTATTATGGAAATAAATCAAATACCAACAACACAAACGAGACCAATACTGGTGCAAAGGACGGGCAAACTTTTGAAATGAACAAGGTTTTTGTTGGTGGTCTTCCTTTGCACTACTCAAAAGAAGATTTGAATTCAGAATTATCAGTCTATGGTCAAATTGCGGATAGTATTGTAATGATGGACCCCATAAATAGGACGAGGTCTCGTGGATTTGGTTTTGTTACATTTGCATCTAGCGAATTTGCGAAGGAATGTATCAAACATCAACCAATTAATATGAATGGAAAAATGGTGGAAGTAAAGTTGGCAATGCCTAGAGGGACACATCAAAATAGCCAAAATAATAATAGCGAAGGTGGATATCACGGAAATCCATCACATATGAATTCCAACAACAATACGTCTTCCAATAAATCCCTGTTTCAAAAGCAATCATCCTCACAACCTACTTTTACAACCACCGCCAGTAAAGGAAAGTATGCAGGATTAGCTGCAACTTATGGGAAAAATGGATGGAAAGCTGGATATGGGACAAATGCATTTGGAAAAATGGGTTGGAATGTGGAAGGATGGGAAGACTATAATATCATGAATGAAGGTGATGATAAGTTCGGGGGGCGTTTCAAGGGAAGTGATGGTTTTTCATTTTCATTTTTAAATACAGAATTACAAGGTGAAGATGTTCAAGACGATCGCAAGGGTGAGAACTTAGTCGATGATGAAAGACAGTTGAAGAGACCGAAATACTAAAATGTTTTCACCAGCTTAGTTAAGAATTAAGCTTAAACTTACTTATAGAAGATAGTATAACTAAGTTCTATGATAAGTCGGGTGTTGTGAAAACAAGTTTCAGATGTGTTGATGTGTTATAGCAACTGCTTGATATTTTTCTACATGCACTCATTTTTTTCAACAGGAAAAGGAATAATCGCTAAAAACAACAAAAGGCGAGAATTATAATGCTAGTTTCTGTCGAAAAATTTTGCTCTTATATGGAATGAGACGATGCATAGGATGCATTTAGGGAAGTCTGAGGACATGAAGGTAAAGATTTGAAGAAAATGTTGGTTGGTTTAGAAAGCAATTTTTATCGTACGCGACATTAAGACCTATCTGAAACAACTTGCGATATAGTTGTGCACTTATTCAACACAAGATCAAGAAATAAACATGTGGTTGATCTTGTTGACGTGGTCGTATGTCGCAGTCGTGTTTGTAAATTAAAATAAAAAATATTGTAGAAGTTAATGAGGCCACTTCGATTGAGAAATACAAATTTCAAGCGTGTCTGTGGTTATTGTATCAAAAAAGGTAGTTGAATAAGTAATTTCATAGAAGAATCAAGAGAGCCAAATGATTTGTAGACTTAGTGTGATTTTTAATTTTTCTCTATTGTTATTAAATTATATTACTCTGTTTTTGAAATAAACCAAAGAGAGTTTAGTGTAGTGCACTTGGGTGTACTTCTCTCCGTCTTGATCTGGGACTCCTCTTTTTTGTATGGGTCTTATTCTGTAGCAGCATTCTGGGATGCACTTCTCGCTGCTTCCTACGAGGACTACTTCTAAGAGGGGCGGGTACAACAGATTCATTTTTTTTGTTCTCTTGATTGGCCCTCAAGTCATGAAAATCTTGATCAGATTCGAATTGTGGTTGTACTGTGAATTCAACAGGAACCTCCATTATTTCGTTCCTTTCTTCCTCCACCACTTGTTCATTTTGATTCGTGTAAGAAGAATCTGGCCAGAAACTGCTCCCGTCACTAAGGCTGCTGCAATCAGATTCTGTCTCTGCTTCGGTGGGTGCGCATCCACTTGATCCAGATGAGCTTTCTTCACCACGGAAATATTGATGAGTAGTTCTCAATAACTTTCCTAACGGGTTGTAACTCTTTTGTACACTTGGTTCATCACCAAAGCTAAAGTCTAAAGATTTCTTCACTAGATGAAGATTGAGTTCCTGATCGCCATCGATACAGTTCGCATGAAAAGATATTTCTGATGGAATGGGAGATTCTTGTGGGGACCTCATGTGTTCGTTCTCTAGGAAATATTGTTGTAATTGCTCCATAATTGTATTGTTTGCAAGATGTATCTAGATTTTTTTTATGAGACTATGGATGAGAAAAAAGGAATAAATACGGATCCCTACATATTTTTATCATGTCGTGGTGCTCATTCCTACTTAGTCAAAAGATTCTTGAATCAGATTTGTTGTTGAGTTGGTTCTTTTTCAAAGTTATTAATTAAGCATCGCTAAATTCTTACGAACGCTATATCTCATAATTACTTACGAATAATAATCCACTCATCCGAATGGATAATGATTGAATTTTTTAGGATAATATGACGTGTGTGTGTCCTTTACTTAGATTATAACGTAGCTAAATCAATAAATGTTTCCACCCATGATCCTCTGAATCATTGCTTATGTGACAATGTCATCTGTTTTTATCTCAGTCCAAAATTAAATATGTTTAAGCCTAAGTAAAGTAATTTTGTCACGTACATAAAAAAAATGAATCGTCAAATTCGAGTCACTTAGATAAATCCAATCTGCAAACTCGTCATGAAGAATATGATTTTAAGTAAATAGGTGGTCACATAGATCAGCACAAATCTAAAAATAATTATTAGCTCAGGCAAAGATCACAGAGAAAAAATGCTTGCACATGCTAAAAATCTGCTTCCTTCTGTACAATGAATCAGCATCATAATACAACAACTGATAACTGTGATACTTCTCATCATTTTGAGAAAAATATATGATGAGTTAAATTACCATCATGATTAGATCTTATTCAAGAAATATTACATTTATCCGGTATATTTTCATCATTGCTGATTCATTCATCCGCCAAGGTTTGAAAGATGAAAAACAGTGATTTTTTTATGTGCGTATGCGAACTTGATCTAAATATTTATTATAAAGTGGAAAAAGCAACCCTTGAAATTCGTGATTGGTGATGATGTCAACTGACATCATCTGACATCATGCCAGCAGAGCTGGTTCCTAGGTGAAAAAAAAATATGTAGGAAAGTATCGTAAGAACACTATGTTGTTGACAGAACTTTTGAATGACTTCAACCAAAATATACAATTCACTGTCGGGTTTCTACTTTTTTGTAATTTAGATGTCTTGTGTATAAAAGAATGCTTTCTTGTTCAAATTAGCAATGATGATTTTGATGATTAACATTATTCAAAATTTCAAAGTTCTGTATCCTTCAGATTTGTAAAGTATGAAAGGTTCTCATTCGAAATTAGATTCGGTAAATGAGACACAAAGAATTTATTAATATGTTCAATAAGAACCCATTCTCATAAGAGATTTTTTCAAGGAATAAGAATTCTTTTTAACAGAAAGTTTTTTGAATGAGAGTTGAATGTTGAACCAGATTATATTCTCCCTTTGGCAATTTCATCTGACATTAAAAAATGCCTTGTTTATATTATATATGTATTTGAATAATTATGGCTCTCCTTTATCTGATAACATTCTTCCTTGGCTAATAACAAGCTCCATTAATGCGAATACAAAGAAAATACTGATCACTAAATCAATGGAAAAACGGATGAGAACTTGAACTGAATTTTTTTATATATATGAGAACAGTGTATGGTACGCTCTAGAGAGATAGTTGAGCAGTTTCGGTTTCTTTTCTTTAAAATCAAATTTGTGCAACAATGCCTTGTTTATATTATATATGTATTTGAATAATTATGGCTCTCCTTTATCTGATAACATTCTTCCTTGGAAAATAACAAGCTCCATTAATGCGAATACAAAGAAAATACTGATCACTAAATCAATGGAAAAACGGATGAGAACTTGAACTGTATTTTTTTTTTACATATGAGAACAGTGTATGGTACGCTAGAGATAGTTGAGCAGTTTCGGTTTCTTTTCTTTAAAATCAAATTTGTGCAACTCTTGTCTCTTGTCTCTGCTATTACTTGAGGAGTGTCAAAGAAAAAGACCAAAAGATTGCTTTATGTATGTAAGCTTTCATACTCATAAATGATTTAAGTCATTCAACGGTTATGAATGAGAGGATTTGAGATTACTCTCCATACTAAATTTTCAATCTTACGAGTATTGTATCTTTCCTGCTTACTAGAGGGTAGAAAGATATGGATAGGAGTCATTCACGGCTGCACAAACCTTCCTAAGTATTACTTACCTAAATATTATTTGCATTTAGAGAACTATTGACAATAGTTTTCATCAGCACATATGATCATTTGTACGTATGAATTATAGGAGTATGAAGCTTCTGGCAAATGGGGAAGAAAAAAAGCATCCAAGCATGAATCAATCTTACTTTGCTGTCTACCATTGCCATACGCACTATTATTTTTGAATAATTCTGCTGCTCAGACTGTAATATTTTGATGGCCTTATCAAATATAAAAAAACATAATTACACATTAATCAAGAAGAATCGTTTCATAGAACAACATCAAGGCTATGGAGGAGCTGCAACTTTACTTTTTTGAAAAATCCTCGCTGGGCCTATACAAGGAGGTTTCTATCCCAAAAGAAATATCTTTCGTCATGCATAATTCCAAAAGCAAAGGCGAAGAAAACAATCATCCCTTTTTTAGAAAGGGACCTATGAAATTCCTTGATTATGCCAGTGATCATGGTAAATTCAGTTGCGCTGAATCCAGTGGTTGTACTTCAACAGAAGCAGAAACAGACACAGATTGTAGTAGTTTGAGTAATCGAAGTGATATCTTATCCTGGCCTGACACTCATAATGATGACAAAATGAGAAAATCAGAATTAATGACAAAGATGAAGAAAAACACTGTGATATATGTCCATGAGAGACAATGTGAACAAGAAGAAGACGAGTATTCAGCAGATGGAACAGAGGAACAAAACGATGAATTCATATATAATACAAAAATAGCTCGAAGCCCAGGAAGAAAGCGTCGTGAAGCTCATCCCAAAATCCTGTTTCGACAAAGAATATCAAATTCGTCAAATCATAAAGCTCCAGGTCTACGTTCGAGGCGTAGGGAGCTGCATTCGAGATTCCTAATGAATTAAAATGAGCACTCATTTGCCCTATGATACGAAAAATGTCAAGGTATCAAAGTAATCATGAATATATTGATAAAAGGCAAGAAAAGACACAAATTTAGGGATATGAAACTTCAAAGTTGGTCTCTTAGTAGAAATAGAGAATCATCGTCCACTGCGAAAAACGACAAGAGAATTGTGTATCTGAAGATATAAAATAAAGAAAATCATAAATCAGGATAAACTTAAAAGACAAATCAAAAGTTTTATTTGTAAAGATTAAATTAACAGGAAATCTTTGAAACTTCTTGTCAGCATTGCTATATCAAAATCTGCTTCGCAAGTATCGAATGGGAACTTTAAAAGATCTTTGTGATACAAGGATGCAGGCCACTTATTGGAAAAAATGAAGTTCAGGGCTATAATATACGACGTTTTAATATTTAGAGGGGGTCCTTTATTAGATTTTTTCATTATCTTCCAATTTTATTGTATAGTATTTTGGCTCTTTTGTTCTGCTGAGTTGCATCTCACGAGATAGATTTCAACGTGTGCAGGAACATTTTCCAGTAAAATAAAAGGCTATTGAATGCAAAAAAATCCATGATATTCTCTTGATCTACAACATTTCTCCTTTCCTACAAGTTATAAGCATGAAATTTTACTTCTTTTTATTTAGTTTACTTTTTTCACTTTAGATAAGATCAGCAACATTCATGGGCATTTCAGTAATCTCGGTTGTATAGAACTGTTCAATATCTCGCAAATAACGTACATCTCCCTCAGTGAGAAAGTTGATGGCAACTCCTTTACGTCCGAAACGTCCAGAACGACCAATCCTATGAATATAGTTCTCACGATTTGTTGGAAGATCAAAGTTAATAACCAAGGATACCTGTTGCACATCAATACCACGGGCTAAAAGATCGGTGGTAATCAATACGCGAGAAGATCCAGAGCGGAACTCACGCATAATAATATCACGCTCACGTTGATCCATATCTCCATGCATGCAGGAAACAGTGAAGTCACGTTCTTGCATTTTTTCTTGCAGCCAGTCAACCTTCCTTCGGGTATTACAGTAGATAATAGCCTGAGTGATAGTTAGTGTCTCGTAAAGATCACAGAGTGTCTCTAGTTTCCATTCTTCGCGTTCTACAGCAATGTAGAACTGCTTGATACCTTCAAGTGTAAGCTCGTCCTTTTTGACAAGAATACGAACGGGCTCTCTCATAAACCGCTGAGTTACTTCCAAAACCTCAAGGGGCATGGTAGCTGAAAATAGACAAACTTGTACCGTTTCAGGAAGAAACTTAAAGATATCGTAAATTTGGTCTTTAAATCCCCTTGACAACATCTCATCAGCCTCATCAAGGAAGAATTGCCTGATACTATCGAGTCGAAGGGCACGACGGTTAATCATATCATAGACACGTCCAGGAGTTCCAACTACAATATGAACTCCTCCTTGAAGTGTACGGATATCATCACGTACGGCAGTTCCTCCTACACATGCATGTACCTGAAGGTCCATGTAATCACCAAGAGCAAATACAACCTTTTGAATTTGTTGGGCCAATTCACGAGTTGGTGCCAAAATGAGGGCTTGGCATTCTCTAAGCTTAGCGTCTAGCTTTGCCAAAGTTCCAATAGCAAATGTGGCAGTTTTACCCTAATAATTAAATGTTTGTGAAATTATTTTTGTGCAATTTGGAGGTAGAGCGCAATGAGTGCATATTCCGCATTTTAACGTTGCCCAAAGAGTTTTGAAATGAAATAAAATTGTATGAGTTTGTGCAGAGAGAAACAGGAAAATATTGAAGACAAAAGACGGGCTGAATCCTGGATGGGTCAGATTTCGAGTTGAGTTTTGTCAGACATCTAAAGAGGGTGACTCTTGATTCAGACTCGAAAGATGATGTATTACAAATTCCTCACACCCATCCGCATCCATTGTGAAAGGTCTTCGACCATTTTCATTTCAACAAGGTATATTTCAATCGAGACAAAGTGTTTTTGAAATCAACTTACCGTTCCGGATTGAGCTTGGGCAATCAAATCTCTTCCCATCATGGTTGGTTTAATGGCACGTTGCTGAATAGCAGAAGGTTTTTCAAAACCGTAGGCGTAGATACCACGAAGAAGCTCTTCGGGGATCTCCATGGCGTCAAAGGTCTCAATGGCTTCATCCCAGTTGGTCTCGATATCATCACCACTGAGGCCACCGGGAAGTTCTTCACCTCCAGCATCTTCTGCCGGAGGCGGTGGACTGTTATAGTGTTCGTTTTGTAATGAATTAATACGTGAGTTTTTGAATTTAAAATATATCAGTACGTTTGTTTGTTTGTAAACTTCTGTTGAAATATGTTTGATGTGATCAATGTCTTCATGAATTACAATCTCGCAGGAGTAAAGATTTAAAGCGCTCAACTAGCTTGTCTTTCTTAGACGCAAGTGCAGACGCGCGCTTTCAATGAATCGTATTCGCTTCAGCAACAAAAGAATAATTTCCTATACATTTGAAGCTTCTTTGCCAACTCTTTCATTCAAAAGTCAATAAAACCATCCGCGCCGGCAATACCTTCAATATTCAAACAACATGGACCTCTATTATCATCGTTCAGCACAAAAGCTTCTTACCTCTCCTCGTGTTCACTCATTGCTGTTCACTTCCAAAGCTTCTTACTTTACGTCGAGGCTTTGGTTAGTAATATTGTGAACGTAATATTGACTTCCAGTAGGACACCACGTGAAGATGGTAGTCAAATAAACCTTTTTCTCCCCTAATTATTTTCGAATTCTTTGTTCACTCTACTGTAGATTCATTTTTTCTACGTTTCCAGATATCTAATTTTATTGGACAGAGCGGTAGAAAATGTATTTCTACGTTGATTCATACTGTATTGAAATCTGGTTGGTGTGCAACCTCCATCACACAATTTTGTATTCGGAATGTTTAGTAAGCAGCAAACTTACTTGCATATCACATTTATTTCATTCAACACGTGAAGCTGTTACATGTATTTCCTGCCATCCAAAGAATACAATATTTCTCTTCAGAAAAAACATTCTAAAACCTGGGGCGATATTTATACTTTTATAGAACCTCGTCATACACAACTTTATCGACGTCATTATGCAATTTAAAACGGCTCGATTGCAATATTGGTTGCAGAAATAAAGTTGTACAAACCCATTTTTAGAAGATCTTTAATGTTCATGGGAACTCAGCTCGATCAATTCGTCCATAGGACAATGTGATATAATTCTCCACCAGGATCCATTTGACGAAAAATGAGATTCTTTCTCTACATATTTTAAGTGTGAAATACTGCTTCAACTCATTCTATGAAATATGTCCTAATAATTATATCAAAGCTTTTTTTCCTCTGGCATCCTGTTCTGATTTAAACTGTCATTGTAATTGGTTTCTTATGGTGTTTCATTCATCATGAATCATATGTTCTCTTCACATTTTTATTGTGGTACATTTGTCGTGTATTTTCAACAATCTAAAGATACGGATACAAGTCTACGTGAATGATCTTTTCAAAGAGAACTTCTTGATTGTTCCTGTGGAAGCACATTATTTTGCACTATAAGTTCCTATCAGAACATGCTTCTAATAAACAAGAGGTATGTCTTCAAACGCTAAACCTGACACCTTTCGATACTTATCTGAGCCCAAAAATATTCAAAATCGATGCATATTTTGTAAAATTGCACACGGAGAAATTAAACCAGGAGGAAAAAACAACCCACAAGAGCTTCTATTTGAAAACGAAAGAATAGTAGCGTTTCATGACATAAGTCCCGGAGCAAAATTTCACATTCTTATTATACCAAAGCGGCACTTGAAAAATTGTTGGGATCTTACACCAGATTTATTAAACGAGATGGAGGATATTGCCAATGATCTTCTTCAAAAAAAGAATATAGAAAATGAATCGACCACGATGTTTTTTATTCGTCCACCTTGGAACTCAGTTTTCCATGTTCATTTACATGCTATGATACTACCACTGACGGATTCATTTTGGAGTTTAAGGAGATTGGGTTATACAAATCCATGGTTTCATGTGACACCTTTTGAGTTACGAATGCATTGGGAAAGCACTTGAATTACTGGATCTTGATTGCGACTGAAGCATCTTTTTTGTATGGGGCTAAAATGAAATGAATGTGTTGAATCAAAGACTTGCAAATTCATACTACAAAATGATGATCTATTCACCATTCGACTGTTAGTGGAAAACTTCATCACAATATTCGCGTATTCAAGTTGAAGTCTTAAATTCTATTGCAGCCTCACTAAAAAATCACAAAACAATAAAGCATTTATTTGTGTTATTTTCTATCATTCTTTTTTGATTCATTACCCTTAAAATATGTATCACATTTTGGAATCGACTCTCATTCATCATGCTATGACGAAGGAAGAGACCTTTAAGTTGCTGCTGTGATGGTAATCTGAAAGGTACAAGGAAAAACAAAGGTATGTCTTCGAAAATAACCCTCTTAGGATCTGCTGCTACTGAAGGTACCTACAGGAACATACGTTGAGAAGCCATTTTTCGAATGTGTACTTTGTACTCTATGCAAAATCATAACCTAAGAAGAACGATATATACCCAAACCTACGTACCTAACAACACACTCGGAATTTTTTGGCATGGCATGATCAAAATTAGTTAATCATTCATTGTTATTTTTACATAAAAAAATGACCACAGACACCATTGGTGAAAGTCCATCGAACAAGGTTGAAAATGATGATATGAGCATGGCAACTTCTGATGAGAACAACAATGCTGAAAAAGATGAGCATAGAAAGGAAATTGCTAGTACTCGATCAAGTACGTCCTTGCCTCAAGCTTCACCCAGAAATAAAACGACAGACGCATCTGCAATGGCTATATCTGGTCGATCCAAGGTACGAATGGAATTGGATATGCTTCGGAATAAAAATTTGGCCAAAACTCACAAAGGAAAATTCAAAGGATGTAAGTACTTTATCAATTAAAATGAGCATCGTTCTAGATCATGAAACTAGCATTTGATTTTCTCCTTCCAAACGTTACAAAATTAATATCAATTATGGACCTAATGTTTGTCTCTTTCATGAACAGCCTCGGTAGCCTTAAGTGCCGAAGAAACACTTGCATTCCTCCAAGCTCAGAAACAAAAGCAGAAACAATCTATTACACCTGAAATGCTAGCCTCCACATCCTCTGCCGATGCTATCTTAGGTAGTTGGTATCATCAACAACGAGCCCTGATATCCTCTGAAAAACAAAAAAAAATTGAAGCCGAAGCTAATTTACGAGGGTATCGTGCTGCTCATCATGAGAAAAAAAAGAAAGCAGAGCAATCAGAACGCGAATGGAAAACAGGTAAGAAATACTTTGGAGATGTTGATGCGAAAAGTAAGATTTATGCAGGAAACAGTTCCAGTTCTTTATCCGATTTGAAAACTCCAAGTCCAAAAAGAGGTATGAAGAAATCAAATGATGTGAAAATAGAGCATAACGATGACGAAGCTGATTCAGAAACACTAAACGAATTTGGTGATAATTTAGAAATGGAAATATCTGAAACATTGGATATCAATGTAAAGGAAGGTGAGTTGATTCTAATTTCTTATCACTCAGGACTTGTACACAAAAATTTAACTTTTTTCTTATCGCACTGAACTTCGCTTCTATTTCTAAAATTTATAATTTTGTTTCTGTGATTTTCCTTGCATGGAAAAATGAAGCATTTGAAGATGAAAATGACGAAGCAATCTCCGAAACTCAAAATCTAGATAATGTAGATTCTTCTCCAAATTTAGAAAATCCCGATACAGCACCATCTGATCCTTTACCACTGGATACAGAACACATTGAAGAAAAAGAAAATATTAATGAACTAGACGAAGAAGAGAAAAAAATGGAAGCCGATGCGGACCATGGAAAACCTGATGACGAAATAGAAACAAAGGAGGAAATCGAAGACGGAGAAAAGGAGAATAACATTGAGGTAGAGAAAGAAGAAGAGGTGCAACAATTACTTGTCCTGGAAGAAATAGAAGTAACTCCTGTAGAAAATTGCAAAGTAGATGAGAAAATTGTGGAGGAGATGGTAATATCTCCTGAAGATGTTGATATCCAAGAAAAAAAACAAAACGACCAAAGCAATGATGAAGAGGTTGAAGATGAAATATCAGTAACAGAATCATCGAAAGATGATGAGGTAGTAGAAAAAAAGAATGATGCAACTGAAGAAATCCTTCAGGACCTAGATGAAAAAGAAGAGCAAACCTGCACGGAAAATAGTACTACCTCTAAGGAAATGATGGAACTATTGGAGGTAGAATCTGAAGATTACTCAGAATCAAGAAAAGGAATCTTTGAGATGAATGACTCATGTTGGCGTAACTACATCAGTCAAGGTAAGTGAAAATTGGTGGTGCAACCAAATTATATACAAAAACACAATTTGGAGCCAAAAATTTTCATATTTGTCATGAACTCTCGCCAAACATATGCAATAGAGGAAAATGCACTATTTCCACCTGAAAAAGACAGGTATCATTTATACGTATCCCTTGCTTGTCCATGGGCACATCGCACCATGCTTGTGCGTGCTTTAAAAGGTCTTGAGAATATCATTTCCTACACCTCCGTTCATCCTGTATGGAAGCACACCCGACCAGATCAAGATGGTGATGAGCATCGAGGATGGGTTTTTACAGCATCGGAAGACCTGCTTGCAAATGAAGAAGATACAGGCAATCATCAACATATCGATACTTCTGATTTCCCAAAGTCATTTGATGGGAATGAACCGGACGCTGTAAATCAATGTTCAAGCATAAGGGAAGTTTATGAAAAATCAAATGATGTTTGGGGAAAATACACAGTCCCTATTCTCTGGGATAAATCTCGCAAAACGATTGTTAGTAATGATTCCTCAGATATCATTCGAATGCTCAATTCAGAATTTAATGTTTTTGCACTTTACCCGGATGTTAATTTATATCCAGAGTCGAAAATGATTCAAATTGATGCTTTAAATGCATGGATTTATCCTACTCTCAATAACGGAGTGTACCAGTGTGGACTTGCTACTACACAATCAGCTTATATGGAAGCTGTGAAACAAGCAACGAACGCATTTGATCAAATAGACAATATTTTGTCCAAGCAACGTTTTTTAGCAGGAGATCATATTACAGAGGCTGATGTTCGTTTATTCCCTACTCTCCTACGGTTTGATGAGGTATACAATGCTTACTTTAAAGTGAATTCAAGAATGGTTGAAAAGTCGGAAACGCTTTTGAATTATTGTAGGGACATATATCAGATTCCTGGGGTCTTAGAAACATGTGATATGGAACAGATAAAACATCACTATTATTGCTCCCATAAAGAATTGAATAGGTTTTCCATTGTGCCTATTGGAACTGGCTTTATGAAATTGCTTGATGATCAGCATAATAGAGAACAGATAGGTAAATGAAGAAAAATTGCTCCATTTGATACAATCGGGTAAATTTGGTATTAACGAGATGTGGTTCTTTTTGTAAATTTATATCGTGATATTTTCGTGCAAAATTAGCGAAAGTCGACCTTAATGACTCGGAAAAAATAAAAGACGCACCAAACATCAACATTGTTTTTCAGTCGTTCCCTGGAATATCTTATAATTCAGATTTCTTGGTTTACTAACAGAAGCAAACAAGAATATAATTGGATGATAGGAGATTTATTTATCTTGAGCTTAAGATGTGTAGTAATACAAACTTATGACAGTCCAAATCAATTTTATGTAAAAAACAATCAAACATCAGTCGCTTTTGAGGCGTGTACAATCGCAACAGATAACAATAACTCCACTTCCTTTGCAAAGCAGGGTAAAATACTCCAAATACAGGAAAACACAATTGCATAGATATGATGGCCGAATATTTTCTACAGCTACAACACGATTATCTCTGTCTTTGAATGGTTTGGGCAGATACACACAACTAAAAGGAATATGTGATGTCAGCATTAAAACGGCTTTGTGATACGTTAACATTTACTCATTCGGAAGTATTCTTGATAGAATAGCGCATCAATGTAGTCGAATTTCTGACATTAGTAGCCTATCCATGGATTAGCCCTTGTTCATTAGCATTTCACTTCTAATTTTTTTAATTTCAAATTCAAATATATTGAGAATAGTATTAATTCGAATAATAACTTTGTATAAACCAAGTATGGCAATTTTTTCAAACTATAATTTTTCTTTATGGTGCATCCGAAATTGTAAGCAAGCTTCATTGAAACATCATGACAGAATCTAAAGCAAAAAAGGTATGTTTCTGCCATGCTTTGTTTTCTGCAGACAAAGTCGACATTATGTCATTAACTTTTGCTCTTGTAAATGAAATATAACCCTATGAATATGAAACAAAGAAAAAGATTATTTTCGATGTTTCCAAAAGTGAAAGTCATCATCCGCAATCGCAGTTTAAGAGACTTAGCAGAAAACTGCGAACTAGGTTTAAAGTACAGATAAACAAAAATGATCTTTCGGATGAAGTACTTCATAATTGCCATTTCCTTATTCTGGGTTCACCTCGAGAACCATTTTCTATGGAAGAATTGGAATCCCTTAAAAAGTTTGTTACAGATGGAGGCTCTCTTGCAATATTTGTTTCTCGTGAGACTAAAGAAGAAATAATTCTAAACTTAAATTTGTTTTTAAGCGCTTATGGAATGCGATTAGAAACTGAAGAAGTGATAAGGACAACATATTATAAATACCTTCATCCCAAGCATGTTTATATTTCCCATGGAATACTACATCCTGCTCTCATTTCAGAAGGAACTGATTTAATTTTGAAGGACAAAGATGAGGATTCCATGTTACATGAAATTGACTCATTATCATATACATCAACTTCAAATGGTTCTGATGAAAATAACGCTCATTTCAATCATGGGCAAAGTCATGACGAAGTATTGCACAGAGAAAGCCATTTAGCATTCGTCTATCCTAATGGAATAACAATCGACATACAGCCTCCAGCAGCAGCTATATTGTCTTCGGGGCCTATTTCATTTCCAGGGAATCGCCCAATAGCTGGAACATGGGAAGAAGAATCAATTCCTTCACCAAGGAACACAATGTATCATGAGACAAAATCGAATTCAAAGCAATCTCAACAACATTCTATAAAACCAAAGAAAGGTCGAATACTAGTAATGGGATCCTCGGATATTTTTGCAGATGAGTGGTTGGAAAAAGAAGAGAATGTATTATTATACGAACGGCTTTTTCAATATTTACTTCATGAAAATGGCATCAAATTTGATCGAAATCGTGCTCAAATAGAATTACTCGAGGAACAAAAATGTGTTCCAAACATAGCATCTATGGCAGAGAAAGTACAATCATGTCTTCAAGAAGAAGAACCACTCCCTCAGGATATAAATGTATTATTCTGCGACGACCTTTTTCAATACAATCATCATGATCTAATTCCTGAGACAATGGCTATGTATAAAAAATTAAATGTAAAAAAAGAAGCTCTTTCGTTGATTGTTCCGGAATTAGAATGTCCTTTGCCAAAATGTCAACCAGCAATATTTGGACCTAGACTCAGAGATCTTCCTCCTCCTTCATTGGATCAATTTGATTTGGACGCTTATTTTGCAGATGAAAGTATTAGACTAGCACAATTGGCAAATAAATGTATGGTCGATAATGATGTGGAGTTTTACATAAGAGAAGCTGGAGAAATACTGGGATTTGATATGAAGACAGAAAATAATCAAGATAATCAACTTTCTGGAACTGATGAAAGCCTCAAGGATAATCCTTTTGAAAAGGAAGAAAACTATGGACATCACATATTGAGTTGGATTTTTCGTAAGGTATGTGTATCGTATCTAAAGAAGCAAACTTCTGTGGATTTTGTGTACAATTGGACTAATGTTCTACTTTCTTTTACATAAATCTAAATGTGTTTAATTGCACTGCTGAGATAGATTATGCAGTATAAAATGATCGGCCCGAATCCGAGTATGCAAACTTAATGATTTGGAGGCCATAATTGTATTTCTTGAATAAGAAATAGTGGATAGATCAAAAAATACTAGTTTCGTTACCTGTTACAAGAACATTTTTTGCATTATGAATAGTTTGAACTATGAGAGTATTTCTCTTGAGAGAACGACGTCAATCTCATCTTTATTTGTTTTTTCTTGAAATTAGTCTAAATCCATCGTACAAACTGCTTTTACCTTGAATTCCTATCATTATCCTCCTCGTTAAAGTCATAACGTTTTAAGCTTCTTATCACATCAAATTCTCTTTTATGGCGTGTTGATATTCCCTGAAACTTTTCGTTTGGTCGATATGTGGCATTTCCTCTCAAATTCATCAAAACCATTTTTTGAGGACATGATTTACGTGACGTCAGAAGGGAAAAAATATTTGGCGATGCCAATGCATTCAAAAACTAGAGAAGGAACAAAGTCGAACAAATGCAAGGAGTGTGAACACTTGTTTGGGAGAATCAGAATCTAACTGTTCATTGTCTTCAAGAAACACCACAAGCATTATACCGAAACGGAGAATAAAGCGTCAAAGCATTACTTTGATTTGAAGATCAGAATAACATGAAACATGTGTCAGTCGTGAAGATATTTTCATTTATGCTTTTCTCAAGTATAGGAAAAACTAAAAGCGACAGCACAATCCACAAAAAACACAACGATATAATATCCTTCCCTCGGAACACACAAACGGTGACATCTGATGGTTGTGCCCAATACACTTCATGTCCTGAATGCGATGCCGCTACGAATGAGGACTGTCATTGGTGTGATTCTGATTTTACCTGTCATGAAAATGGATTTTGGGATTCATGTTGGATTCAATCGCAGTGTTTGGCCGTCCATCAATGTGTACGGCAAGAACCAGAACGAATTGGACTAACACGTGGCCGTATACTTCTTCTTTGTGGGGGTGCCGTTGCATTGGGAGCTTCCTTACTTTGGGCATGTTTTTGGTATGGAAGGGGAACAGCAAGTAGTTCTCGATCGAATAGGCGAGTTTGGTGTTTTAACACAATTTTGATTCTAATTATGTGCATCCTTATTGGGGGTATACTTTTCTTTCCTGAAGTTCCTGTATTTCAAATGTGTACCGGAAGAACAGCATGGAGATCAATTCTTGATAATATTTTGGACTTTGATTTAAATGCTTCCTTTCAAATTTTAATATCCATATACAATCCAAATCCGGTCTCTGTAACAGTCACCGAAGGTACAGGAGACTTCCTTTTCAATCAAAGATCATTCGGGTCATTTAAAATTCAGGATCCGTTCGAGTTAAAAGCTTTATCAGTAACAGATCATTTTGTAATGGCAACGCTAGACCCCAACGATGGACAATCATTAAGCATCATATCTGCTTATGCGTTGGGGCTATTACGATTTACCTTGAATGCTGATTTTGTGTATCAGATACCACTTTTACGGGGACTTGAATTTGAATCTAGTATTAAAGATGTTGATTTTGATCTATCAACGAATATTGTGGGAACATTACGGGAAATGCAGGGTGAAAATCCAGATTTATGTCAATGCACTTTTTTCTAGCATTATTCATAAACATCAGATAATAAATTTGTATCATATTTTGTGAATTTCCGAAAGGTAACCAATTCTTTTTTCATGCATTATTTCATGTTTAAGATGATTCCTAATTAAGATGTTAAATATTGCTGGGGTCCGCTTATTTTTAAGATGATTTCTAAGCAAACCCAGTAGTACTCAAATTAGAAAAAAAAATTAAGATGCGTACACTGGAGTGTGTGTGTGTGTCTGTGTTCTTTTAAGATGAACATGGCTTTGTATCTATGACAGTCCCAATGAACTGCTCTTTCAGGTCATCAGCCCACGGTCTCCTCCCATCACAAGGGCCTGTACCCTACAAGAAGCCATGAGGTAAACTAAATGATTGCCTATTGGGAAATGCTGCAAACAAAATTTGTTTCTAAAAAATTAAATTTGTTAGTTGAAACCAAATGTAAATAAGGCTCGATAATTTTTCGTCTTTATGTGAAACTGGTACATAAATTAAAAGAGCATCTTAGTTTTGGAGCCTGGACCATAGAAATAGAGTTGGTATCTGTAGCACTCTGACATTCAAAATCATTTGCAATAGATAAATTAGGAACTTTAAATGTACATAATACTATTATGACCCTATGAGTCACTATATCTCTTTCAGCAGTTGATTCATCAATTTTCAGGTCGTTTTGATGAGTTACTGCTGTTTGGATCGAATCATGACTCTGTGTTCTTGTTATTCTACAAAAGGCAAACCAAATATAATGATTATAAATGTTGCGAACCAAAATGTGGCTCTGACCAATTACTTCTTCCTAAAAATTCAGAGAATACAATCTGTTGCACATCACTAAGGCTGATGAAACTCCAATTATGAATAAAATGACTAGAAGATCTAAAAATCATATTTGGATAACCATAAGGAAAAGTATTTTCATAACAGCCATATCAATATGTTTTTACATGTACGATTACATAATAATGTGGGATATTATGAACAATAGAAAAAAAGAATATTGGTAGCTCACAATTTTCGAATATCAAGGCTGAAAAGATCATACTACAAATTCTCAAAAGAACAAGGAAAGATCCACTTCGTTGCTATATTATCTCCTCGTATGGGAACGTGCAAAATGAAGCTTAGGCAACTCCACCTATAATTATTTTTATGTTAGTAAAACATCTGATTTGAAAAAAAGTCTGGAACGGATGCGATTGTATCATCATTGCTTTGAAAAGGAACTAATCATTTTTACGCAAAAGCGAAAATTGATGAGTTTTCCTTATCAGCCTTAATTTGGATAAACGCTCCATTTACTATCTTTACAGAGATTTCAATTGCTACCACATTCGAGAGAATAATAACCCGCTCACGGATTTTATGTTTCTTACATTTTATTTATGTTTTTTTTCTTAGCGCAAGTTAGCAAGATTAGTTCTTTTTCAAAGTCATAAGTTGCAATTCTTTGACGGACGCAAATGCCCATAATTTGCAGGTCGACGAGAGAAACTTATCAAGAATTCAAAATGTGCATTTCGAAGAAAAATAAACTTCATGAAGTTCTCTGTCGAGTTCGGTTCAATTAAGAACACATATATTCAGAAACTTCTTAGCCATCTACAGCATTTGCAATGTGAGAAATTTAAAGTGATGAAAAAATCCCGAAATCAGCATGCCTCAACGTACCACACTACGGAGTTCAATCAATTTAATCCTATATATTTCATGTTAGAGTTGCAAATACTTGAATGATGATATTTATTTCGAATGATTGTTGTCTCTGCCAATACAAATAAATACGACGTTCGTATTGATCAATGCAGAGTATCATCAGACGTCTGAGGATGACGGTTGTACAAATCATATTGTGACATCACCTTCTTTCAAATACCAATTTTTCTTGCATGATATTATATCCTCTTCTACATTTCCGGATAATTACTAGTCAAAGAGATTGACACGTAAGACTTGATTGAATGACGGACTCATTCCTCGTAACAACACATGAGAAAACATATTTTATGCGGTTACAAGTATGCGCGTCGTATTTTCATTATACACGTATAAAAGATCTTTGATCAAATATTACAGAGGAGTCTACTTCGAAGAATCTGCATGCTGGCCATATGTTATAATTATGAAATTACAGCTACATTTTAGGAAGTACAGGAATTAAGGATTCTCTAAGTAAATAGCTTAGGTTTTTCAAAAGCACGCGTGAGAAAAGAAGGATTTAGCCATAATTACGTCATAAAATATATTCCCTAAAATCTACTGCATGGCGTTGTGAGAATCTATCTAAATTTCTGACCAACTTCTATTTAGACGTTCTCTTTCGTTTTTCTTTCAGTAAGTTCACAGATCTATTCCGGAACATTTTCACCATATGTCTCGAAACAGCCCTATTGTTTACGTCGTTTCTTAGGTGAGCTAATTAATAAATTAAACAAGTATTTCTTGTGAGAATTCTACGTTTGAATATGTAAAAAAGATATTATTAAGAACAAAAGTAATTAATAAATAGTATTGATTGCATAACAACAGATGGGATGATGACAGCACCTGTATAATATATGAATAAGCAGCATTATACGTAATAGAATAAACATAAGAATAAAGTTCAGTTGCGTCACAAGACCGCATCTTTAGTTTCTTTCTCGTTTGTAGTATCTACTTCACTCCTTGCAACATTCTGTCAAGAGATTTGATTAGATTGGACTAACATCGGCACAAGTGTAAAACTTATTTTTGATCAGTCTCCACCGAAAGAACATTAGTGAACAATACATTTAGTCTCTGAAATTGTTCCACACTAAAGTAACATCCAAAGAAATAAGCAATAAACATGGCAATGGAGCCTCAGACAAGAACTGGGAATTTAAAATCAGCGTTAAGCAATTTTAACGCAAAGGGAAGTCAGGGCACAACAATAGAAGATCAAAGTAATCCTAGTGCCAATGCATCTGGAAGGGATCGATTATTGACATTTGGCTCTATCACAGACATCAACGGTAGAGATCGTTCTTTGACGTTCGGATCGGACTTTGACTTTTCATTTTCCAATCACGATAACTTCAATTCGCTTCTTGCAGCCGATTTAAATTCTTCAAGTCAGACTGCAAATAAGAATGTTGACGACGAACATGGTGATGGCGTTAATCCAGTGTCAGTAGATACATCTACCACCTCCACCACTACCACTGCTTTACCGCCTGCACCAAATGCCATGTTTGGACAATCCAATGATATCATAGCGAAACCAGTTAATATACAAGAGGTTATGAAATGTACGGGTTTGACTAAACCGATCATCCCTAAGAAATCACAGAGTCGGAACATAGGTGATTCTGGAAGTGGGGGTAGTAATAATAGTGGATTTCTAGATGGTATGTTTATACAGAATTATAATGGAAATCGCACTCAACCGATGATTGCACATACGCCTCCTTCTGCATTGGGAACTTCCTACGAGGCGCAACACTTTGGAAAGCGAATGAGAGCAGGGGTAAGATACAACTATTTAAAATGTTTTGATTCATGATTTTTCTTTCTTTTTAAGGCATGATGCGTTTTGATCATTCTAGTTTCTCAACACTGAGCTGGTCGATTATTGTACAATATTTGAGCTGATGCTTTCTGATACCTTAATTTCTTCTATGTATTTTTTACGGAACAGAGTATTTCTGGAAGGCTACGCTCCGTGTCGAATCTTGAAGATATGGAAATTATCGATAAGCAACAGAAAACAATGATCAAAGATTTGATCATAGCAGGCGACAAAGATCTCCTGAATGCCCTAGATGATTATGAAAATGGCGATACATCTCAACTCGAAAAGCTCGTGAAGAAAGGGCTTGAAAATAAAGCCCAAGATTTAGACTTATTAGATGACCTTGATTTAGACTTCCTCACCTTCAATGAAGGAGGAGCGGCAGCACGCTCTAGAAATACCTCTCAGACTGGTGAAGGTGATGCAAATGTAACAAACAAATCTACTAGGTCTTCTAAGTTACGTTCCTCCTTCATATATGTAAAGAATGCTTTGGACGGAAATGAAAAAGATACTGCAGCTGGTGCTCAACAGGGCTCTTATGAAGATGATGGGATCGGGGAACTTGATTTTAACGATGATTACGGTGGAGCTGATTATCTAGATGTTCTGGCCAACAGCGGCACTAGTAATAATGTTACAACAACAGATGGAGGGAGAACAATAATATCTGATTCACAAAATATTCATAGAAGTAACCAAGGCCAAAGCCAGTCACAACCATTGCAAAGTAACTCTTCTTTGTCAACTCTTGACACGAATCAAAGAAATCGATCAAATACATTCAGTTCTCTTTTGGCAGAAACTCCTCCAACAACAGAATCTCAGCAAAATAACTTTGGAAGATGGATGGATGGACCTGTTAGCATTGGAAGTCTTGAAAACTTAACCACCAAGTATCTTTTGGACAGTGACAATTTAAGTCTAACTGATGATTTGAGGAATATAATTGTAACTCCAGAAATAGAGCAACTCGGTGAAGATGAAAGAATCGATGCAAGTAATAGTAATGATATGGAGACAGAATCATCCAAACCAAGTCGAGCCAAAAGTAAAAAAGTAAAAGAAAAGAAACCAAAAGGAGAAAAGAAGACTTCGAAAAAAGATGGAAAATCATCCAAAAAAGATGAAAAGAACAAGTCAAAAGATTCTCAAGGTAGTGAGCCCAGACCTATTGTTCATGGACTGGGGCGACCTAGATCCATGAGTGATCCCAATCTTGTAACCTCTACGGACGCAGACGGTCTTCTACATGTGGATCGACCCGAGGGCTGGGTAGGAGCATATTCACCTGAAAGTCGCAAAATGCGAATTGATCGTTTCATGAAGAAGCGTAACCACCGTGTATGGACAAAGAAGGTCAAATATGATGTACGCAAGAATTTTGCTGATAGTCGCCTAAGGGTTAAGGGACGTTTCGTGAAAAAGGAAGATGAGCTACTCATGAGAGATTTACTGAGTTTGACCTAATTTTAAGGAGTCAAAACCATGAATCAAAGCATGTACACATGACTTTACCATACTGATGAAGGCATGTTAATAATGTAAGGGCAGCATCTATTGTATAGCTTAATGTAACAACTATTTTCAATGTGGATGAATGAGATAGAGTTAAGAATTGAATGATTACGATCCTTTTCACTTCGTTTTCAAACCATGTTATTATTTCGCAAGAAGACGAAAGTGTACAGTTAATATATTCATAAATAATAGATATTTTCATTTTTCTCTACAAGATCTTGATCTGCTGTCAAAAACAATTGAGCTTCAAAATCATCACGCTCACATGAAAAAATTTGCTGGATCCATGAAACAACTAACTCCCTTTTGGCAAAAAAATAAAATAGATATAAAAAGGAAGATATTTTGTAGATTTGCATGGAAAATGGTAATTCTTTGGCATCTGCTGTAGTTGCATTTCCTTTGGTTTCTGTCTAATTCTAATTTATGACCAAATTTGTTCGTACCACGACTGCTGTTATCTTGACAAAAAAATAAGTTGGTCGTAGTTGGCTGCCCTTATTTCTCATTATTTAATTTATCTCCGAGTCTTACAACATGATGTTGTAATATATTTCAATTTTATGTTGTATATCAATCAAAAGGTTGTGATTCATATTTCTTTTATCATAAATTAGATAAAGAATAGCTATTGTCTTCTGGATTTTTTTTGGATGATTTTACTCTTACCAAATTTGCTCGTACCAAGACTGCAATATCTTTGCTTCGAATCTAATTGTGGTTATGAAAGATATTTTCTAGAGGCTCTCTTTTCAGAAAATCTGTTCAAAAATAATAGAGAATTATCTTTTCATTCGTTGGTAAACGAATATAAAAATTAAATATAAAATTTATATGATGTTAGGGCCATTTTGTCTATGCAGAGATGGATAGCACTTGTTTTGCATTCGTTAGTGTTGAATATATTTGACCATCATCAACCAAAGTATCACAACCCAATTTCGTATCTCCGTGTAATTTTTCATCAGGAACTAGGGTGCTAGTATTGTTGCACTGAAATGACGCTTGTGATGTATCCAAAGAATAAATTTTGAATTTGCGTCATAATACCATTTTCTCGATTTTTTGAGATAACCTTGTGAAGGATTCGGTTAATTTTAATATGTTCATTCTTTGTTAAAGTCACTTTTCGGTCAACACTTCTTAACTTATTTCCATATTTTAAGCAATAAATACTGTAGCATTGCTTACTAATTTGCGGCAAAGACATCCAAGGAGGTTTCCCAAAATACACGTGAGTGTAAATAATTTACCCTATTTTGTGGAAGGACCAGGTGCCCAATTAATCTCCTCTGGATGAACTTTCAATTCGATCTCTCTGATCACAACTGATCATAATCAAAACAGCGTAAAACAGAACTATGTCCGCAAGTGAATCAATATCAATTCGTTCATTTAATCCATGAAACATAGACAGATCTTTGACTTTAATTCTTAAGGGTGAAAAACGATAAATATTTTTTGATAAATCCCAATACCAACGTGTATCTGTATTTCCAATCATAAGAGAAGGACCAGATGGAGCATTAAAAACAGTTTCGACACTTTTTTGAATAGTTCGAAAGGAAGAAGATGTCACTGGACTGATAGGTGATGGAGGTAGAACCCCAAATTCATCTAGAATACGAAACTGAATCCTGGAGTCGTTGACAATTTTTCTGAACAATTTCGATAAGAAAATATGATTGTTGATGGCAGTGCTCATGAGATAATATAGTAATGAACAGAAAACCCAACGAAACAAAAACTTACTTATCATATGCCAGTACATTTTCTATAGTATCCAAAGGGTGGACGCGATGATTAATGTAAGCCTTGACTTGATTTGGTATAACATTAAACTTAGAGCCACCTTTAATCACTGTCACGGCGGATGTGGTCCTCAATGAAGCAGCTGCTCCATTACTGGAGCTTAAAAACACACGCTTCATTAAAGGACCAAAAAACCAAAAGTTCGAACAAATAGCATTCAGAGGAAACACCAATTGAATAGCAACAAACTCAAATAAGGACCGAAAACTGGAACCTTTTTCAAAATGTGCGGGCATGGGATTTCGTGAAATTTTTTGAACGGCCTTGCCCATTATAGAAATTAGATTTTCTTCTCGTAAAGGAGGGATGGAGGAATGGCCTCCAGGTCCAGTAATACTCATTTCAACAGTAATATTTCCTTTTTCAGCATTTCCAATCATAGCTATTGAGTCTTTGAATCCAGGTAAAGCTTCAGAAACTATCATAGTTCCTTCATCCAAAATGAATTCAAATTGAATATTTTGCTCTTTGAGGTAAGTAGAAATGTTAGAGGCTCCCTCGAATCCGCCAATTTCTTCATCATGACCAATAGCAATATAAATTGACCGCTGTACAGGCAAATTGCTTTGAAGTAATTCTTCCATGGCCCCTAACTGACCTACAACGTTATGCTTATTATCAATGGCTTTGAAAAAAGTGAGATAAGGCAGAATTATGATTTCAAGTTGTACAAAGATTAATTTGAATACTACAGGCTTACCTCCTCGACCCCAAATAACTCCATTTTCAATCTTACCGGTGAAAGGATCATGAGTCCATGTATTGTTATCATTAAAGGCAGGAACTACATCCATGTGAGAACAAAGTAAGATTGGCTTTAGCTTTGGATTAGATCCAGGTATATGATACAATAAGGAATATCCATTGATGATCTTGGGTGGATATTGGTCATGAATGATTGGGAAGGATTTTTGTAGATGAGCATGAAATTCAATAAGTAAGGATGTATCAGTTTTTTGATCAGATCCAGGAGAGCTTAGGACTGGATCATAAGAAATGGTAGGAATCTGTATTGCTTTGGATAATATTTTAGCATACTACATACAAACAAAATAAAATGTCCATGAGATAACTAAGGTGTTATTCATGAAAAATAAATACATCATTTGTATATTTACCTTGTCTTTCTTTTCCATTATCTTTTGCTTCAATGAATTTTGGTTTTCATCATCTTGCAAATAATTTCTTTGGATAAACTTTATGTATTCTTTCTCCTTTGAATTCCATGGCATACCGCCGCCCACTTTCGTATTCCTATAAAAAATACTGATCAATATTATGACGAAGGCGACGATGGCCTTTTTGAAAATGATATAGACATTGACGACCATCTCTGATTCGAAACTTGATGAACTGGTCATAGAAATAGTTGTCGCTTGAACAATGATGACACTGGAATCACCAAATATTACCATTGGGTTTAGTACGGACAAAGACACCGTAAACAATAGAAACATGATACACATGGCATTCATGTAATTGCTCCATGGAGGAAGGCGAAGAAGGCGTCGTTGAAATCTAGGAAATTTCTTGATAGTATAGGATGAATTTTCCTTCATACCACAGGCAAAACAATATCTCGCTTGTTTTTTCAGCTTTCGGAATATCCTTGCATCCATAGATTGTAATTTATGTTTGTTGCTGTTCGAATGTAGTTTTTGAAAGAGGTTGGGAGTTGGAGGAGGTGTTTGATCCGATATAAATTGGCAATACATCACATCTTTCGCTGTATTCTTGATCTTTTTCGACATGGTTTCGCTTTAAGTATTTGATGTCTATTCTGTATAAGGAGAATGAGCATAATTAATTCTGTAGCAATTTGAGTTTATACTCAAAAATAAAATTATTTCAGAAAAAATTGGAAAATACAAATAGTAGAAAAAAGTATCAACAAGGTTTGGATTTGATTTATTTTGGGACATGTGAAAGATTACCGCTGTGGGTTTGAAGAACTGTCCTTTGAATTTGAGAAAAAATGTGTGAAGCAAAAGTTAAAGGAGATTATAGAAAAGAAAGAAATCTAATCGAATAATATGTATAAATCTAAATTTATGTTGTCAAGTTTATTCCATAATTCAAATTCATGATACATGGATGATTATATATACATATACAATTATATTGCCTATTAAGTTCAAGAACTCTTCATCATTTCCTTCAAACCCGCTGATTCACGTGTCACCACTAAACTCCATTCCTCCACTTTCGACAATCCTTGACCCATCAACAAAGGTCCAAATTCTCGTATCCAGCCCAAAGTCGCCGTCGGAACAACATCCGTGAGAGGCAATATCTCCTCCACGAAACTCAAATATTTCAAACTGGGAGAAACATCGTCAAACATGGCGGCAATCAACAATGTTTGCATCGGTGCCCAAAGTAGATCCATACCTTCCCCTACGAGGGGAATCAAATAACTGCTGGATCCTATAAAATCAATCAAAAGACATAGACCTAATTTCCCCATCATATCCGTGGGTAACATTAATTGTAGAATTTGCACCGGTGTAGGGCGAGGACCCGTGTTATAGACAAATTGTTGTCCGGAGGGTGTACTCACAAGAGTATTAAAAATGGGTTGTGCCCACTCCAAGACTTGAGTACGGCCTTTGGGTGTGGAAAAATACAAGGTTGCCAAGACACCGCTGCTGGAAAGGAGGATGGTAAGTAGAATGAAAAGAAGAGGTAAAAAGAATGGGAGACTGATGAGCATAACTCCAATGACGATGGGGAGAGCGACTATCCATGTAGTAATGATGGGGACAGTGGGGACCAGCAGCATTTGAAAGGAGGGAAGAAAATTAGTCATGGGAAGAGATGTCGATATTTTTTGAAGGGAAGATTCGACGGAAGAAGAAGCTCCATCAATAGCTTTGAAATACGATTTGGAGAAGGAAATCACATTCGATATATCGGATCGATAATATCCATTCATTTCCAATTTGCATCTTAGTGTTGGGATAATAGGTATAGTACTATCTTCATCTTCTGAAATATCCGGGGATAAATTCAAAATGATCCATTTGGGTTCATTCATGAGAAGAACTGATGCGATTTTGACTGTGGCGGAATAATCAGGTGTGCTTCGATTCATTTTCACACGGAATTTGATGGTGAGTGGATACAACTCAGCCAACGGCGCTTCCAACACAAGTTCATTCGGAGCTACATTTCATTCATTCATGGAATGATATTCATTCGAACACACAAAGTGAGTATGTATTATTATAAATGACATTTCCATCATGATCAAGATTGGACATTCCCATTTTTACGTACCTACGGAAGAATCCATTTTGTCATTCTTTTTTACAACAAATTTAAAGGAATTCGTTTCACGATGTCGAGAGACAGGAGGACCAGTTTCGACCATCACCATCGTAGGATCATCATTTATATCATCTATCGAGGTCATTTGGCATTCCATCTGCACTGTTAATGGTTTCGCATGTTCGGGTAGATCATGAGTGGATAAGATAGTGGCGGTGAATTTACCAGAGGATGGTGGAGAAGGTGTTTGTATTGCTGCAGGCATGCTGAATATTCTTTTCAAACGAATAGGAAATGATTCTTTGGTTTGACGTATTGGATATAAATCAGAGGTCTATGGGTTCTAGAGGATGATGTCGAGATTCAAGTGGGAATCGAGAATTTTTATCGCTTGGAGTAACACGACAGAAATGATGGCTTTCTCAATATGACGTCGCTTTCGTTTCAATGAGTAAGAATTAGATGCTACATAGACGCTACGATAAAAACCCTTCTACCAGCAGGAGCAAGCCACAAGAAGGAGGATTTATTCCTTCATTTTACTTTTTTTATTTATGACGTGTGTGTCTGTGTGGTTTACAGAGGAACATGGCATTATGACATAATTTATAATTATTTTATTTATGACGTAGGTACCTCTATGAAAGAAAAAAATATTTTTTCAATTTTTAAATCAATTATTTCATATTATTTAAATCAACATTATATAAAAATCG
>Ga0209092_10001006_pt1 | contig 28453 bp, 24 predicted proteins | sample FraStrMetagenome_FD_187446 | JGI IMG/M metagenome (GOLD analysis project Ga0209092, IMG submission 187446) | Marine eukaryotic phytoplankton communities from Arctic Ocean - Fram Strait ARC3M Metagenome (SPAdes) (version 2) | ecosystem: Environmental > Aquatic > Marine > Oceanic | place: Fram...
ATTGGCTGTGCGCAGTCTCACCGCATCGTAATCACGACGGATATCGGCGATAAACTCATCGCGATGCTCTTTGCTGATCAGCTTGCTGGCAACCCCTACAGCACGGGAGGCATCAGAGACATAAATCGCCTGATTATTCTCATAGTTGGGGGCAATTTTTACTGCTGTGTGGGCTTTGGAGGTGGTGGCACCGCCAATCATTAGGGGCACAGTAAAACCTTGGCGCTGCATTTCTTTGCCCAGTGTCACCATCTCATCGAGAGAGGGCGTAATCAGTCCTGAGAGGCCAATAATGTCCACGTTCTCTTCGCGAGCTGTGGTGAGAATCTTTTCCGCAGACACCATCACACCGAGGTCGATAACCTCATAGTTATTACACTGCAGCACCACGCCAACAATATTTTTGCCGATATCGTGGACATCGCCTTTCACCGTGGCCATTAGGATCTTGCCATTGGTGCTGGCAGTGGCGTCCTTTTCATCTTCGATAAAGGGCTGCAAATAGGCTACCGCTTGTTTCATCACACGGGCAGATTTCACTACCTGGGGCAAAAACATTTTTCCCGAGCCAAATAGGTCGCCGACTATATTCATGCCGTCCATCAACGCGCCTTCAATCACATGTAGCGGACGATCAGCCTGTTGTCGGGCCTCTTCAGTGTCTTCGGTGATATAGGCTGTAATACCCTTAACCAGACTATGCTCAAGACGTCGGTTAACGTCGGCGTCGCGCCAGCTTAGATCTTCTACTGAGGCTTGCTTAGACCCGTCACCGCGATACTTGTCGGCAATGGCAAGCAGGGCATCGGTGCCTTCAGCGTTGCGGAATAGCACGACATCTTCAACCACCTGACGCAGTTCTTCCGGCAGATCATCATAGACCGCTAACTGACCGGCATTAACTATGCCCATGGTCAGACCTTCACGAATGGCATGGTAGAGAAACACCGAGTGAATCGCTTCACGCACGGGATTATTGCCGCGGAAAGAAAAGGAGACATTGGAGATGCCGCCACTAATTAGCGCATGGGGCAGGTTTTGCTTAATCCAGCCGCTGGCCTCAATAAAGTCTAAGCCGTAGCGATTGTGCTCTTCAATACCGGTGGCCACGGCAAATACATTGGGGTCAAAGATAATATCTTCCGCCGGGAAGCCAATTTCATTGACCAACAAATCGTAACTACGCTGACAGATCTGTTTGCGGCGCTCTAAATTGTCCGCCTGACCATCTTCATCAAAGGCCATCACCACAATCGCGGCACCATGCTTTTTGCACAGCTTGGCCCGTTCAATAAATTCAGCTTCACCCTCTTTAAGACTGATGCTGTTGACCACGGACTTGCCCTGAATGCACTTTAGTCCGGCCTCAATAACATCCCATTTTGACGAGTCCACCATAATTGGCACGCGAGAAATATCGGGCTCGCCGGCAATAAGATTTAAAAATTTGACCATGGCCGGCAGCGATTCGAGCATGCCTTCATCCATGTTGATATCAATAATCTGCGCGCCATTAATCACCTGTTGGCGGGCGACTTCTAGGGCAGCATCGTAGTTTTCTTCAAGAATCAGACGTTTAAATACAGCTGATCCTGTGACATTGCAGCGCTCGCCAACATTGACAAACAGTGAGTCACTTTTAATGGTGAAAGGCTCAAGTCCGGACAGACGACAGGCGGGCTCGATTTCGGGTACAACGCGTGGCGCTATCGTGGCCACAGCATTGGCAATAACGCGGATATGGTCCGGCGTGGTACCACAGCAGCCGCCGACAATATTGAGCAGGCCAGCGCTGGCAAATTCTGCCACAGTTTCAGCCATGGCGTCGGCGTCGAGATCATAGCCACCAAATTCATTAGGTAGGCCAGCATTGGGGTGGGAGCTCACCAACGTGTCAGCAACCGTGGAAATATCCAGCAGGTGAGGGCGCAGCTCTTTTGGCCCAAGAGCACAGTTCAGGCCCACACTGATCGGCTTGCTATGGCGCACTGAGTTCCAGAATGCTTCAGGAGTCTGGCCCGAAAGTGTACGACCGCTGGCATCAGTTATGGTGCCAGAGATCATAATGGGCAGCTCAAAGCCCTGTTTCTCGAAGACCACTTGCACAGCAAAAAGCGCGGCTTTGGCGTTCAGTGTGTCGAAGATGGTTTCCACCATAATTGTGTCGACGCCCCCTTCAATTAGGGCTTCGGTGGATTCTATGTAGGCTTCAACCAACTCATCAAAGGTAACATTGCGCGCCCCGGGATCGTTTACATCCGGTGAAAGAGACGCCGTTCTGCTGGTAGGCCCAAGAATACCGGCGACAAAACGCGGTTTTTCTGGGGTAGAAAACTCATCGGCGGCTTTGCGAGCAAGCTGCGCAGAGACCACGTTAATCTCCCTAGATATTGCCTGCATATCGTAATCGGCTTGGGAGATAGTTGTGGAATTAAAGGTGTTGGTTTCAATAATGTCCGCACCGGCATCCAGATAGGCGCGGTGGATATCACAGATAATATCGGGCTGAGTAAGGCTTAAAAGGTCATTGTTGCCTTTTAAGTCTGTGTGCCAATCGGCAAAGCGCTGACCGCGAAAGTCTTCTTCCTCGAGGGTGTGACGTTGGATCATAGTACCCATGGCGCCATCGAGAATCAGAATACGCTGCTCTGCTGCCTGCCTAATTTTATCCGTCATATGCTTGTCTATGCCTCTGCCTTGCTGTTGTATCAAAATATTTTGATGGATGGGTATGATACCAAAGTATTTTAAAAAAGCGACCTTTAAAACCAAAAGAGGGTTTCGTCTGGGCCTCTATATGGCGTAAAATACCTGACTTAATTACTCAAGCTTAGGCAGCGTAGATTAAATCGCTCGGTCAGGCTGTCACTGCAGATTTTAGGAAACCTTATGCTCAACGTAACCATCACCGAATCAGCGCAAAAATACCTTGCTGGATTACTGGAAAAACAGAACTGCGAAGGCATTGGTATTCGCATGTTTGTCTCTGATCCCGGTACTCCAAAAGCTGAGACTTGCATTGCCTACAGCCGTCCCGGCGAACATAACGAAGAAGATATGGTCGTTGAGTACGATGCGTTTAGTGCTTACTTTGAGCAGCGTAGTATTGCCTTTCTCGATGAAGCCAAGGTCGATTTCGCCGAAGATAAGTTTGGTGGTCAGCTGACGATTCGTGCGCCTAACTCAAGACTGCCCAATGTGAACGACGATAGCCCCATTGAAGATCGTATTAACTATCTGCTGTATAACGAGATTAACCCAGGGTTGGCCTCTCACGGTGGCGTAGTGTCGCTGTCGGAGATGGATGAAGGCTTTGCGGTACTGGAGTTTGGTGGTGGTTGTCAGGGTTGTTCGGCGGTTTCAATGACGCTGAAAGAGGGTGTTGAAAAGACCTTGATGGAAAAGATTCCCGAGTTAAAGGGTGTGCGTGATGTGACTGATCATACGGATACCAGTAACGCGTATATGTGATCTCGCGAAGCGTTAGCATACTGAGCTAAATCGAAGAACCTTGTTGAGGACGCATTGTCCTTCTGAGTCAGCAGCCGTCATTCCGACAGAGCTTATCGACGAGGGGTTCTGCTGATAGAGATTGAGATCTCTCACATTCGTTCGAGATGACAGGTGAGAAGTTCGAGATGACAGGTGGGAAGCTCGAGATAGAAGTTGGGTGTGTCATCCCGGCAGAGTGAAACGACGAGGGATTTAACCCTGTTTCCCGGCAATAACTAAAGCAACACTATCCCTTCATATCAGATAGGCTTCCAATGAGCGCTCTAGCAGAAATCCAAACATTTTTACCCTGCGCCACACCAGACCGCTGGATTGAAAACGCGCTTGAAAATCAGCGCCTAATGCTTATTGATCATGCTAACTGCGAGAAAAAAGCGGCCAGCACAGCTCTGAGCCTAATCAATCGCTACACTGATAATTTCGAACTACTGAATAAAATGTCGCGCCTAGCGCGTGAAGAGATGCGCCATTTCGAGCAGGTAATCGCTCTGATGAAACGCCGTAAGATTCCCTATGAGCACGTTTCCGCGTCACGCTATGCAGCTGGTCTTCGTGATCTAGCACGCAGGGATGACCCTGCAAAATTAGTGGATGTACTTATTATCGGTGCCTTTATTGAAGCCCGTTCCTGTGAGCGTTTTGCTCTCTTAGCTCCGCATCTGGATGCCGAGCTGGAAAAGTTCTATGTGTCGTTATTGAAGTCTGAGGCACGGCACTACCAAGATTATTTAAAATTGGCGAAAACCGTTGCCGGAGCGAATTCTATAGATGACCGCATTGATCTGATTGCCCAGCGCGAGCGCGAACTGATTGAGTCGCCGGATACGCAATTCCGCTTTCACTCTGGTCCCGTTGCTTAGGGATTATCCAAACACTATTTCAGCGACATTAAAAAAGGCAGCCTAGGCTGCCTTTTTTAATACTTGGTATGAATAACCAGCGCTTAACGATCATCCATTGCAGGGTAGTCACGCACATCAGCACCCGTGTAAAGCTGACGAGGACGGCCAATGCGGTATGGGTGAGTGATCATCTCGTTCCAGTGTGAGATCCAGCCAACGGTGCGACCCGTGGCAAAAATCACGGTGAACATTTCAACTGGAATACCCAGTGCCTTCAAAATAATACCGGAGTAGAAGTCGACATTGGGGTAGAGCTTCTTGCTGATAAAGTATTCATCTTCAAGAGCGATCTTTTCCAGTTTCTTAGCCAGACGGAACAGGGGATCGTTCTCCAGTCCCAATACCGCCAGAACTTCATCGCAGCTCTCGCGCATAACCGTGGCGCGGGGATCGTGATTCTTATAAACGCGGTGACCAAAGCCCATCAGGCGGAATGGGTCACTCTTGTCTTTCGCTTTGGCGACATAGGCTTCGATATTGTCTTCGTGTCCAATCTCTTCCAACATATCCAGTACTGCTTCGTTGGCGCCGCCATGAGCAGGTCCCCAGAGTGCAGCGATACCAGCCGCTATACAAGAGAATGGGTTGGCGCCAGTGGAGCCAGCCAGACGTACTGTTGACGTAGAGGCGTTTTGCTCGTGATCTGCGTGCAACAGGAAGATGCGGTCCATCGCTTTGGCAATCGCCGGCTGAACGACGTAGGGCTCGCAGGGCGTGCCAAACATCATATGCAGGAAGTTCTCTGAGTAAGATAGAGAGTTATCTGGGTAGATAAATGGCTGGCCGGTAAAATGCTTGTGGCACATTGCGGCAATGGTTGGAATCTTGGCGATCAAGCGATGAGCGGAAATCTTGCGGTGCTCTTCATTATTAATGTCCAGCGAGTCATGATAAAACGAAGACATCGCGCCAACTACACCCACAAGCATGGCCATTGGGTGCGCGTCATAGCGAAATCCACTGATAAAGTGCTCAACTGAACGGTTTACCATGGTGTGGTATTTGATGGTATTAACGAACTCTGCCTTCTCTTCAGCATTGGGCAAGGCGCCCTCGAGAAGCAAGTAGCAGGTCTCTAGATAATCTGATTTTTCGGCCAACTGCTCAATCGGGTAACCGCGGTGAAGCAATATGCCTTTGTTGCCGTCGATATAGGTAATATCAGACTGACAGGCCGCCGTTGCTGAGAATCCGGGATCATAGGTAAAGACATTATGTGAGCCCAAGGTGCCTATATCTATGACGTCTTGGCCTAGTGTGCCCTTAAGAATCGGCAGCTCAATGGGAGCTTGACCTTCGATAGTTAGGGTAGCTTTACGATTACTCATGCAGGATCCTCTGTTGCAACTTGATGGTTAGGGCAAAATTTCGAGGAGCAACTATAGATGTTCGCGGAAAATTGTCAACTCTGGCTGGTCTGCAGGCGGCTTAAAAACCGCTTTTATAGCAGTCTAATCGGGCCAGTCCGATAGCGGCTATTCATCAGTAAAATGCGCGCTGATGATCTGAGTGATGATTTTCCTCGGGTTGCAGGGTGGCTCTGAGCAAGGTGTCAGTCCCTGGTCTTTTTACGACTTTTTAGGAGTCGTTGTTTTCGAGTTTGTTTCAGTTCTGCGGATTGAATTTAGACAACCTTGTAACTATACTGCTGCGCCATCAACGTACTGCTCGTCAACCTTCTTTGTGATGCCCAGTATCTCTTGACTCTACATTGTAATAAGTTGCTTAACGTTAATTGAATTCAGATTAAATTCATCTCCGTTTGTTGGAACACTACTTTTAAGGTAATACCCGCCGTGGATAAAAAAAGACCTGTTAATCTAGATCTTGGAACCATTAGGCTTCCAATAACCTCCTACGTTTCGATTTTGCACCGGGTCTCTGGTGTGATTTTGTTTTTCTCCGTCGCAATCTTTCTCTGGCTGCTTGAAGGTAGTCTCTCTTCAGAGCAGGGCTTTGAAGAGGTTAAAGCGTTGTTCGCCAATCCATTGTGCCAATTTATTATCTGGGGCAGCTTGGCTGCGCTGGCCTACCATGCGGTCATGGGTGTTCGGCACCTGATTATGGATCTGGGTTTTGGTGAAGATTCCTTTGAAACCGGCCGCGCAACAGCTTGGGTTGCAGTGGTAGTCGCTGCCGTCATTATTGTACTAATCACAGGGTGGGTTTTCTTATGGTAACTACAGTCACGAGCCTCGGGCGCAGTGGTTTGTCCGATTGGCTGATTGCACGGGTCTCAGCCTATGTGATGAGCGCATACCTGATCTTTATTGTCGGCTACCTAATGCTGACGCCCGAGCTTAACTACGCAGACTGGGCGGCTTTAAACAGCTCCCTGCCAATGCGAATGTTTAGTCTGCTGACCATACTGTCGATTGCGGCTCATGCTTGGATTGGAATGTGGTGTGTTTTAACCGACTATGTAACCGTGCGATTGATTGGGCCAAAAGCCACTGCACTGCGTATTATTTTTCAGTTGGGCATGATAGCAATTACCTTGCTATACGTGATCTGGGCTATCGATATTCTCTGGGGAATCTAAGTAAATGGCTAACATCAGAACTATGACTTTCGACGCCGTAATTGTCGGCGGCGGCGGGTCCGGAATGCGCGCTGCATTGCAGCTGGCGCAGTCTGGATACAAAACTGCAGTAATCACCAAAGTATTTCCAACACGTTCGCACACTGTTTCCGCTCAGGGTGGCATTACCTGTGCTATCGCCAGCGATGATCCCAATGATCAGTGGCAGTGGCATATGTATGACACCATTAAGGGCGCTGACTTTATTGGTGATCAGGAGGCGATTGAGTATATGTGTCAGACCGGCCCGGAAGCGATCTTCGAGCTTGAGCACATGGGTCTGCCATTCTCGCGCACCGAACAAGGCCGTATCTACCAGCGCCCCTTTGGCGGCCAGTCGAAAGACTTTGGTAAGGGTGGTCAAGCCGCTCGTACCTGTGCTGCAGCTGACCGCACAGGTCACGCACTGCTGCACACGCTGTATCAGGGCAATCTGAAAAATGAGACAACCTTTTTAAACGAATGGTTTGCCGTCGATATAGTTAAGAATGCCGACAACGCTGTTGTGGGTGTGGTTGCGCTGAATATTGAAACCGGCGAGACGGTCTACGTTAAGTCGAAAGCCACTGTATTTGCCACCGGCGGAGCAGGGCGTATTTATGCGTCTACTACCAACGCTCATATCTGTACGGGTGACGGAATTGGTATGGCGCTGCGCGCTGGCTTCCCGGTCCAAGATATCGAAATGTGGCAGTTCCACCCCACCGGTATTCACGGTGCTGGCACCCTGGTAACCGAGGGTTGTCGTGGTGAAGGTGGGTATCTGGTGAATAAGGATGGCGAGCGCTTTATGGAGCGTTACGCACCCAATGCCAAAGACCTTGCCGGCCGCGATGTGGTTGCACGCTCTATGGTTCTGGAGATTCTCGAAGGTCGCGGCTGTGGTCCAGATGGCGATCACGTCTACCTCAAGCTTGATCATCTGGGCGAAGAAACTCTCAACGCTAAGTTGCCGGGTATTCTTGAGCTCTCTCGTACCTTTGCTCACGCGGATCCGGTTAAAGAGCCGATTCCAGTGGTACCTACCTGTCACTACATGATGGGTGGCATTCCCACTAACGTTAACGGCCAGGCTCTGACTGTTGACGGCGAAGGCAATGACCATGTGATCGAAGGCTTTTACGCCTGTGGCGAAGCAGCCTGTGTATCGGTTCACGGTGCCAACCGTCTGGGTGGCAACTCACTGCTTGATCTGGTGGTATTTGGTCGCGCATCGGGCATGTTTATTGAGCAGCAGCTGCGTGAAGGCATTGACCTGAAAGACGCCAGTGAAGCAGATATTGAAGCGGCTATGGCCGGCTTGAACCACCTAAATGATTCCACCGGTGGCGAGAATGCCTCAGTGCTACGCGCTGAGCTGCAGACCATTATGCAAAATTACTTCGGCGTCTTCCGTCGCGGTGACTTTATGCAGGAGGGCATTGCCAAGCTGGCAGCGCTGCGTCCACGGATCAAAAATGTTGCCCTGGGCGATAAGAGTAACGCCTTTAATACGTCACGTATCGAAGCGCTGGAGCTGCAAAATCTATTTGAAGTGGCTGAAGCAACAGCAATTACTGCTGAAGCGCGCACCGAAAGCCGCGGCGCTCACGCCCGCGAAGACTTTCAAGAGCGCGATGATGTTAACTGGTTGTGTCACTCTGTGTTCTTCCCCTCCGATAAGCGAGTGGGCAAGCGCGGTGTCAACTTCAACCTGAAGACACGCGAAGCTTTTGAACCTCAAATTCGTACCTATTAATAGGGGCTGACAGATTATGTTAAATGTAAGTATTTATCGCTATAACCCAGAAGTTGACTCTGAGCCTTATATGCAAGACTTTGAGTTCGACACTCAGGGCAAAGATGTCATGGTTTTGGATGTGCTTGAGAAACTCAAGATCGAAGATCCCACTCTGGTCTTCCGTCGTTCATGTCGCGAAGGCGTCTGTGGTTCTGACGGCATGAATATCTCCGGTAAAAATGGACTGGCCTGCGTTACGCCTCTGTCTGAAGCGGTTAAGAAGGGCAAGTTAGTGATTCGTCCGCTGCCCGGTTTGCCGGTGATCAGAGATCTGGTTATCGATATGAGCCAGTTCTATGCTCAGTACGAGAAGATCCAGCCCTACATGATCAACAACACGCCAGCGCCGGCCATTGAGCGTCTGCAGTCTCAAGAGGAGCGGGCAAAGTTAGATGGACTCTATGAGTGCATTCTCTGTGCCTGCTGTTCAACAGCCTGTCCTTCGTTTTGGTGGAACCCGGATAAATTTATCGGCCCATCTGGTCTGCTGCAGGCCTATCGCTTTTTGGCGGACAGTCGCGACACTGCTACTGAAGCGCGTCTTGCTAATCTTGACGACCCCTTCAGTGTGTTCCGCTGTCACGGCATCATGAACTGCGTTCAGGTCTGTCCAAAAGGGCTAAACCCGACCAAAGCAATCGGTCATATCCGCGATATGTTGGTCAGAACTGCGACTTAAGAGACAAATACCCCCTGTCAGAAGGGTGGTAGTGATTTGCTTTACCCTAACGGCCAGTTTTTACTGGCCGTTTCTGTATTAGAGGTTTAGAATACCGGCCCATTAAACTAGCCAATTTTGACCACCTGAATGGGGAATAACAGTAATGCCTGAGGGCCCTATGGAGCAATTTCTTCGCTCCTCGCACTTTTCCGGTGGTAACGCTGCTTATATAGAAGATCTCTACGACACCTATTTGCACGATCGCAATGCGGTTCCAGAGCAGTGGAGTAGCTTTTTTGACACCTTGCCACGCACCAATGGCAGTACCGCTCCCGATATTTCCCATGCCACCATCGTTCAGCATTTTGAGCTGCTCGGTCGCCGTCAGGCCCGTCCAACGCCAGCACCAGGCTCCGGTGGTATTCACCTTGAGCATGAGCGCAAGCAGGTCAAGGTTGTTCAGTTAATCAGCTCCTACCGCTTCCGTGGACATCAGAAGGCCAATCTCGATCCTTTGGGATTGATGGTTCGCGAACATGTGCCCGATCTAGACTTGCATTTTCATGGCCTCACAGACGCTGATTTGGATACCACATTTCAGACTGGCCCGTTGTATTTTGGCAAGCAGGAAGCCACGTTGCGTGAGATCGTTGAATCTCTAGAAGAGACTTACTGCGGTTCCCTCGGTGCCGAGTATATGCACATTACGTCGTTTTCCGAGAAGCAGTGGTTGGCACAGCGCTTTGAAAGCGTGCGCTCCAAGCCAACCTACGGCGATGAGGCGCGAGTTGATGTACTCAACCGCTTGACCGCTGCTGAAGGCTTGGAAAAACATCTGGATTCAAAATACCCCGGCACCAAGCGTTTTGGTCTCGAGGGTGGTGAGAGCTTAATTCCTCTTCTCGACTGCCTAGTGCGTCGCGCCGGTGAATATGGCGGCAAAGAAATTGTGATGGCCATGGCTCACCGCGGTCGTCTCAATGTTCTGGTCAATATTCTCGGTAAAAATCCGGCGGAGCTTTTCGAAGAATTTGAAGGCAAGCGTCTGGTTAATACCTCGGGCGATGTGAAATATCACCAGGGTTTTTCATCCAATGTGATGACTCCAGGTGGCGAAGTGCATATGGCACTGGGCTTTAACCCATCGCACCTTGAAATTTCCTGCCCGGTTGTAATTGGCTCTGGCCGCGCTCGCCAAGACCGTCGAGACGACAAAACGGGTGAGAAAGTTGTTCCTATCCTGATGCACGGTGATGCGGCATTCGCCGGTCAGGGTGTGGTTATGGAAACGTTCCAGCTATCCCAGACTCGCGCCTATAAAACCGGCGGCTCGATTCATATTGTAATTAACAACCAGGTTGGCTTTACCACTAGCCGCCAGGAAGATGCTCGCTCAACTGAGTACTGCACTGATATTGCCAAGATGGTTCAGGCGCCAATCCTGCACGTTAATGGTGACAATCCAGATGCAGTAATGTTTGCTGCGATGCTGGCCACAGACTATCGCTATGAGTTTGGCAAAGACGTGGTGATCGATCTAGTTTGCTACCGCCGTCGCGGTCACAACGAGACCGATGAGCCGTCTTCGACTCAGCCGTTGATGTATGACGTGATTCGCAAGCACTCAACCACTCGCGAGCTGTACTCGCAGAAGTTGGTCGCTGAAGGCGTGGTGACTCAAGATCAATCTAACGAGATGTCCAATGACTATCGCGCGCGATTAGATAAAGGCGAGTTTGTTGTTCACAACCTGGTGCGCGAGCCCGACACAAGCTTGTTTGTCGACTGGGAACCTTACCTGGGGCACGACTGGCGCACGCCAGCCAATACCGGTTTGAAGCTTAAAAATCTGCAGGATGTCGCTGCCAAGATTATTGATATTCCCGACGGTATTAAAGTACAGCGTCAGGTTAGCAAAATTTATGATGACCGCCGTAAAATGGCCGGTGGCGCGCTGCCGCTGAACTGGGGTATGGCTGAGTTACTGGCCTACGGTACGCTGTTGGACGAGGGCTATCCGATTCGTTTTACCGGTCAGGATGTACGTCGCGGCACTTTCTCTCATCGTCATGCGGTGGTGTTTAACCAGAAAGATGGCGAGGCCTATCTGCCTCTGGCCAATCTCTCCGACGATCAGCCACAGTTTGATATCTATGACTCGGTTCTCTCTGAAGAAGCGGTGCTGGCTTTTGAATATGGCTATGCCACGACTGCACCCAAAGGTTTAATTATCTGGGAAGCGCAGTTTGGTGATTTTGCCAATGGCGCCCAAGTGGTCATTGATCAGTTTATCGCCAGTGGTGAGCATAAGTGGGGCCGTCTATCTGGCTTGACTATGCTGTTGCCTCACGGTTTTGAAGGGCAGGGGCCAGAGCATTCCTCGGCGCGCTTAGAGCGCTTCCTGCAGCTCTGTGCTGAGCACAATATGCAGGTGGTTAACCCGACAACGCCAGCGCAGATATTCCACTTGCTGCGGCGTCAGGCAATTCGCCCAATGCGCCGGCCGTTGGTGATCATGAGTCCCAAGTGGATTCTGCGTCACAAACTTGCAACCTCGTCTCTGGAAGAGTTGGCCGGCGGCAAATTCCAAGATGTAATCGGTGAGAACGAACTCGATGCCGACAAGGTCACTCGCGTTGTGCTCTGCTCCGGTAAGGTTTATTACCACCTGCTTGAAGAGCGTATGGCTCGCGGTATCGACAATATTGCTCTGGTGCGTATTGAGCAGCTTTACCCCTTCCCGGATGTTGAGCTAGAAGCGGCATTGAAGCCCTTCACCAATGTTAAAGATGTTATCTGGTGTCAAGAAGAACCAATGAATCAGGGTGCCTGGTACAGCAGTCAACATCATATGCGCCATGTATTGCAGGGCATAGATCCAATGCTGCACCTGCGTTATGTAGGTCGCATTAGCTCGGCTGCGCCAGCCTGTGGCTATATGTCTACGCACTTGGAAGAACAAAAACAATTTATCGATGAAGCTCTGGCGCCAGACGCGTAGAGCAACTCATATAAAAGACTCGTAAAAACGACTCGTAACATAGGAAAAAAATTAGATGGCCACTGAAATTAAGGCACCAACATTCCCAGAATCTGTTCAAGAAGGTTCTCTGGCAACTTGGCACAAGCAGGTTGGTGAAACGGTTAAGCGCGACGAACTGTTGGTTGATATTGAAACCGATAAGGTTGTTTTAGAAGTTGTTGCTCCAGCCGCCGGTGTGCTGGCAGAGATTTTCAAAGCTGAGGGCGACATAGTGCTTAGCAATGAAGTAATCGCCCGCATTGAAGAGGGCGCTGAAGCTTCGGCCCCAACTGCTGCTGCAGCCGCAGAAGCCGTTGCCGAAGCACCAGAGGCTACTGCATCGGGCGGCTTAATTAATCCAGCCGCGCGCAAGCTCGCTGAAGAGCGCAATATAGATGTAGCTCAGATTGTTGGCACCGGTAAAGGCGGACGCATCACTAAAGAAGATGTAGTGAACTATAAAGCGCCAGCTGCTGCGCAAGCAGTTGCTGCACCGGCAGCGGTTGCCGAAGAAGTGTTGGAAACGGGTGATCGAGTTGAGCGTCGCGTGCCTATGACACGTATGCGTTCACGAATTGCTGAGCGACTCCTCGAAGTAACCCAGACTACCGCATCATTGACCACCTTTAACGAAGTGGACATGACTGCTCTGATGGATCTGCGCAAGCAATATAAAGAAGAGTTCACCAAGATTCACAACGGTACGCGCCTGGGCTTTATGGGTTTCTTCGTTAAGGCTGCGGTCGAAGCGCTAAAGCGCTTCCCATCGGTGAATGCCTCAATCGACGGTAGCGATATTGTCTATCACGGCTATCAGGATGTGGGTGTTGCTGTTTCCACTGATCGCGGTTTGGTCGTTCCAGTCTTGCGCAATGCCGAAAATATGAGCATTGCTAATATCGAAAACGGTATCTACGACTATGCTATGAAGGCTCGTGACGGCAAATTGACCATTGACGAGATGACTGGCGGAACCTTCACAATCACCAATGGTGGTGTTTACGGCTCACTTATCTCAACGCCAATTATCAATCCACCACAGTCTGCGATCTTGGGTATGCACAAGATCCAGGAGCGTCCAGTTGCAGTTAATGGTCAGGTTGTGATTCGCCCCATGATGTACTTGGCAATGTCCTATGACCACCGTCTGATTGACGGCAAGGGCGCAGTACAGTTCCTCGTTACCATGAAGGAATTACTCGAAGATCCAGCTAAGATATTGCTTGAAATTTAAACCATACGTCTTTGATATTTATAGGAAATACCATGTCAGAAAAATATGATGTAATCGTTATCGGAAGTGGCCCTGCAGGCTATGTTTCGGCAATTCGTGCCGCTCAGTTGGGTCTTAAGACTGCCTGTATTGAGAAGTGGAAAGATGCTGATGGCAAGGGCGTCAATGGCGGTACCTGCCTCAATGTTGGCTGTATTCCTTCCAAGACATTACTCGATAGTTCGTTCAAATATCATGAAGCTAAAGAAGACCTTGGCATTCACGGTATTAGCACCGCTGGTGTAAAAATTGACATCGCTGCGATGCTCCAGCGTAAAGATAAGATTATTAAACAGTTTACTGGCGGTATTGTGGGTCTGTTTAAAGCCAATGGCGTTACCGGCTTGTACGGCACCGGAAAATTGCTGAGTGGCAAGAAAGTAGAACTCACCGATAACGACGGCACTGTTTCGGTTCTCGAAGCAAATAACGTTATCCTCGCTTCTGGCTCACTGCCCATCGCGATTCCTGTTGCACCGGTTGATGGCGACTTAATCGTTGATTCTACTGGCGCCCTTGAGATTGGTGAAGTGCCCAAGCGTCTCGGCGTGATTGGTGCCGGCGTTATTGGTCTAGAGCTGGGTTCAGTTTGGAATCGTCTTGGTTCTGATGTGGTCTTGCTTGAAGCCATGGAAGATTTTCTGGCGATTATGGATAAAGGCATTGCTAAAGAGTCGAAGAAAATCTTTAAGAAGCAGGGTCTGGATATTCGCCTTGGCGCTCGTGTTACCGGCACTGAGATCAAGGGCAGAGAAGTCCATGTCACCTACGTGATGGCCGATGGTTCAGAGAAAAGTGAAATTTTTGACAAGCTGATTGTCTGTGTTGGTCGCCGTCCCTTTACCGAAGGGCTTTTGGCTGCCGAGAGTGGTGTGCAGCTGGACGAGCGCGGTTCAATCTTTGTCAATGAGCAGTGCGCCACCAACGTTCCTGGCGTTTATGCCATTGGTGATCTGGTGCGTGGCCCGATGCTGGCGCACAAAGGGTCTGAAGAGGGCGTGATGGTTGCAGAGGTGATTGCTGGCCATAAGGCTCAGATGAACTACGACATAGTGCCCAACGTTATTTACACTCACCCGGAAGTCGCTTCAGTAGGGCAGACGGAAGAGCAAGTTAAGGCTGCTGGCGAGCCCTACAATGTGGGTAGTTTTCCCTTTGCTGCGGTGGGTCGTGCAGTTGCGGCTAACGATTCAGATGGCATGGTGAAGATTATCGCCCACGCCGATACTGATCGCATTCTTGGTTGTCACATTGTCGGACCCAGTGCGGCCGATTTGGTGCAGCAGGTTGCTATCGCCATGGAATTTGGCTCCAGTGCAGAAGATCTCGGCATGACTGTATTTAGTCATCCGACCCTATCAGAGGCTGTGCATGAAGCCGCTCTGGCAGTCAATGGCGCGGCTATTCATATGCCGAATCGCAAGCGTCGCTAAACCGCAGTAATCATCGAACGGAGTTACTAAAGACTACTTACTAGGTCGAGTAGTTTTAGTAGCTCCGTTGTTTTATTCATAGAAAAAATTACGGGAACCAAAGTATGAACCTGCATGAATATCAGGGTAAGCAGCTGTTTGCCGAATATGGACTGCCTGTGTCGAAGGGCATTGCAGCAGAGACTGTAGCGGAAGCGGTCGCCGCTGCCGACGAAATTGGTGGTGATAAGTGGGTCGTCAAGGCTCAGGTCCACGCTGGTGGTCGCGGTAAAGCCGGCGGCGTTAAGCTGGTTAGCTCTAAAGCCGAAATCGAAGCATTCTCTGAGCAGTGGTTGGGTAAAAACCTAGTCACCTATCAAACAGATGCCAAAGGCCAGCCGGTTAGCCGCATTTTGGTAGAGACTTGCACTGACATCGACCAAGAGCTGTATTTGGGCGCTGTGGTTGATCGTGGTTCACGTCGCATTATCTTTATGGCCTCCACCGAAGGCGGTGTTGAGATCGAGAAAGTTGCGGAAGAGACTCCAGAAAAAATTCTGAAAGCGATTATTGACCCACTGACTGGCGCGCAGCCATATCAGGGTCGTGATCTGGCTTTTAAACTGGGCCTTAAAGGCGTTCAAATTAAGCAGTTTGTACAGATCTTTATGGGTCTCGCGAAACTGTTTAAAGAGAAAGATCTTGAGCTGTTAGAAGTTAACCCACTGGTTATCACCGACGAAGGCAACCTTCACTGCCTAGATGCTAAAGTGATTATCGACGGCAACGCTATGTACCGTCAGCCAGCGATTAAAGCGATGCACGATCCCTCGCAGGAAGATGCTCGTGAAGCTCATGCCGCTTCGTTTGAGCTCAACTATGTTGCCCTAGACGGCAATATTGGTTGCATGGTAAATGGTGCAGGTCTGGCCATGGGTACTATGGATATCGTGCACCTGCACGGTGGTTCACCAGCCAACTTCCTCGACGTAGGTGGCGGCGCAACCAAAGAGCGCGTAGTAGAAGCGTTCAAAATTATTCTGTCTGACAGCAATGTTAAAGCCGTTCTTATCAACATTTTCGGCGGCATCGTACGCTGTGATTTGATTGCAGACGGTGTTATCGGTGCAGTAGAAGAAGTAGGCGTTAAAATTCCAGTAGTCGTTCGCTTGGAAGGTAACAACGCAGAGCTAGGCACTAAAAAGCTGGCTGAATCTGGTCTGGCTATTATTGCCGCCACCAGCCTAACTGACGCAGCACAACAGGCAGTTAAAGCTGCTGGAGGTAACTAATATGTCTATCTTGATCAATCGTGACACAAAGGTTATCTGTCAGGGCTTTACTGGCGGGCAGGGCACCTTTCACTCAGAGCAAGCGCTCGAGTACGGCACTAAAATGGTTGGCGGCGTAACACCAGGCAAAGGCGGCACAACCCACCTTGGTCTGCCCGTGTTCAATACCGTGGCAGAAGCTGTAGAAACCACAGGCGCAGAAGCCTCGGTAATCTACGTGCCAGCAGCATTTTGTAAAGATTCCATCTTAGAAGCCGCTAACGCAGGCCTAAAGCTGGTTGTTTGTATCACTGAAGGTATTCCGACTCAGGATATGCTCGACTGTAAAGTTGTTTGCGACACATTAGGCGTACGCCTAATCGGACCAAACTGCCCAGGTGTCATCACTCCAGGCGAATGTAAAATCGGCATCATGCCCGGCCACATTCACCTGCCCGGCAAAGTCGGCATCGTTTCGCGTTCAGGCACTCTGACCTACGAAGCGGTTAAGCAGACCACTGATTACGGTTACGGCCAGTCTACTTGCGTAGGTATTGGTGGTGACCCGATTCCTGGATCAAGCTTTATCGACATTCTTGCACTCTTCGAAAAAGATCCCGCTACCGAAGCCATCGTAATGATCGGCGAAATCGGCGGCACAGCGGAAGAAGAAGCAGCGGCTTATATCAAAGCCAATGTAACCAAGCCTGTTGTATCTTATATCGCTGGTGTAACCGCACCTGCCGGTAAGCGTATGGGCCATGCTGGCGCAATCGTTTCTGGTGGTAAGGGTACTGCAGACGAGAAGTTTGCGGCGCTTGAAGATGCTGGTGTTAAGACTGTTCGCAGTCTGGCTGACATCGGTGCTGGCCTGAAAGAAATTACCGGTTGGTAGGGTCTTTTGTGGCAGTGTAAAGAAGCGGCTTTCGGGCCGCTTTTTTTATGCCTGTTAATTTTTTGTGCCATTTCAGTGCCGTAATGTGAAAGTGTTGTGATGTGAAAGTGTTGTGATGTGTGAGTGTTGTAATGTAAGGGTGCCATAGTGTTTATACGTCATCCTGACAGAGCATATTCTCCCCGTTGTCATTCCGACAGAACGTATTCTCACCGTTGTCATCCCTACAGCCCATAATCTCAACGTTGTCATCCCGACAGAGCGCAGCGACGAGGGATCTCTCTGCTTGATTGGCACGAGGCCAGATGGGTGCGAATAACCCCTGGCCATACCTTTGCGATCGGTCCCATGGCTGCGATCATTTTCAGCGTTCGCACAACTCGCTGGCGCTCAAACACGTGCTCTCTCTTTCTGAAAATGATCACACCCATAAACGGGCCCTGATTGATCGCAAAGGTATGGCCAGGGGCTATTTGGGACTTTGAGTGCTGGGTTCTGAGATCTCTCACATTTGTTCGAGATGACAGCGGTGGAGTTCGAGATAAGAGCGTTGGGGTTCGAGATGACAGCGTTGGGGTTCGAGATGACAGTGGTGTGGTTTGAGATAACGTGGTGTGGTTTGAGATAACGTGGTGTGGTTCGAGATGACAGCGGTGTGGGCTGAGGAAAAGCCAACTCAACCCATTTATGTCATCCCGACAGAGCAGAGCGACGAGGGATCTCAAATGGTCCGCAGCACCCCATTCAACGCTCTCAAAAAAACGCATAGATCCAAACCAATAACTGCTAAACTCAACGTCTTAGACGACTAATTTACCCTAGCATAGAACAATAAAACATGGCCTTTGATATGAAAATGGCGCTGGTGCGGCCAGCCCTCAAATACGCACTGGAGCGCAATGGCCATGGTGCCGCTCTGGGTTTTACTCTGGATAGAGTCGAGCGTGGCGAAACCCATCTCACTTTTCCCTATCGCGAAGATCTAGTAGGCAATCCAATCACTGGCGTAGTTCATGGCGGCACTATTGTCACCCTGCTCGATACTGCGTGCGGTTGCTCAGCCATGACGGTACAAAAGAAGCCGTCGGTTACTCCGACTATGGATCTGCGGTTGGATTATATGCGTCCAGCTCAGCCCCATAAGCCAATTTATGTTGAGGCCAAAGTCTACCGCCAGTCATCCAATGTGATTTTCTGCCGCGGTGTGGCTTGGCAGGATGATAAAGAGAACCCTATAGCGCATTGCGTGGCTAATTTTATGAAGGTCGATTCTCAAAGTATTCAGTTTCGCAGTATTGCGCTGAAAAAGTTGCGTCGTTTAATGCCTTGGCGTCAGGATCCAATCAATGATGTGGGGGCCAAATAATGAATAATCAGACCACAGATGAATTATTGCTCGACTGGCAAGAGCGTGTAGGTGCTGCTCGCCAAGAATGTGATCCGCAGTCATTGCTGGATATGATTCCCTACGCCGCCTTTATTGGTGCTCAGGCTAAAGTAGACGATCAGCGTCTGCTCTATTGGTTGGATAAACGCGCGTCGAATATTGGCAACCCCTCGCTGCCAGCGATTCACGGTGGTGTGATCGGGGGATTCCTCGAGCTGGCTGCGGCGATCGAAATTATTTATAGCCTTGATGTCGCTGAGGTGCCCAAGGTTGTGGATTTTTCTCTCGACTATCTGCGTCCCGGTCGCTACAAGACCATCTACGCTAGCTGCAAGGTGATGCGTCAGGGCAAAAAACTGGTCAATGTCTCGGCCAAGGCCTGGCAAGATGATGAGCAAACGCCAATTGCTACGGCACGCTGTCACTTTCTAACCTGAGTGCTTGAAATCTAATTCTCCGCCCCCATCTGAATATCCATGGAGACAGTCCATGTCATTAATATCAGATCAGGAGATCATCAGCATATGACCGCAAAGACTCAAGACAAAGCCGAAACACTGGGTTTTCAAACTGAAGCTAAGCAGCTTCTTCATCTTATGATTCACTCGCTTTACTCCAACAAGGAGATATTTCTGCGCGAGTTGATTTCCAATGCCTCCGATGCAACTGATAAGTTGCGCGTTGAAGCCCTGGAGAATTCTGCTCTCTATGAAGATGACGGCGACCTGCGTATTCGCATTGCTGTGGACGAAGAAGCCAAGACCATCACTATCTCTGATAATGGTATTGGTATGTCGCGGGACGAAGTGATCTCCAACTTGGGTACGATTGCCCGTTCAGGCACTTCCGAGTTTATGAAAAACCTCACTGGCGATCAGAAGAAAGACTCCCAGTTGATCGGCCAGTTTGGTGTCGGCTTCTACTCTTCCTTTATTGTTGCTGAGCGTGTGGTGGTCGAAACCCGTCGCGCTGGGGCAGCTGCTGATGAGGCCATTCGTTGGACCTGTGAAGGCGAAGCGGATTATCAGATCGAAAATATTGATCGCGCTGAGCGCGGTACGTCAATCACATTGCATGTTAAGAGCGATGAGCATGAGTTTGCCAGCGACTGGCGTCTGCGCAGTATCGTTAAGAAGTACTCTGACCATATCGCTATTCCAGTAGAGATGGTCAAACAAGAAATGCCCGCTGCGCCTTCAGAAGATGATGAAGTAGTAGCGGATGTTGACAAAGCACCAGAGTGGCAGGCTGTTAATGATGCTCAGGCACTGTGGACACGCTCGCGTCAGGATGTCAGCGACGATGAGTACAAAGAATTCTACCGTTTAGTGTCTCACGATTTCGCCGAGCCGTTGGCCTGGAGTCACAACCGCGTTGAAGGTAAGCAAGACTATACCAGCTTGCTCTATATCCCCGGCATGGCACCAATGGACCTCTATCAGCGTGAAGCGTCTCGCGGTATAAAACTGTATATCAAGCGCACCTTTATTATGGATGATGCAGAACAGTTTATGCCTATGTATCTGCGCTTTGTGAAGGGTGTTCTCGATAGCGCAGATCTACCGTTAAATGTCTCTCGTGAAATTCTCCAGAAGACACCATTGGTTGATAGTATTCGTGCAGCCCTGACCAAACGTGTGCTGGATATGCTCGGCAAAATGGCGACCAACGAGCCAGAAAAATACGCTACTTTTTGGACTCAGTTTGGTCCTGTGCTTAAAGAAGGCCCGAGCGAAGATCACAACAATCGCGAAAAAATTGCCAAGCTATTCCGTTTCGCCAGCTCAACCAGCGATTCTGCTGCCACCGATGTTAGCCTGACTGATTATGTTAGTCGCATGAAAGAAGGGCAGGACAAGATCTACTACCTAACGGGCGACAGCCACTCAGTCATTAATAACAGCCCGTACTTGGAGATTTTCCGCAAGCACGGTGTTGAAGTAATACTGATGTCAGATCGTATCGATGAGTGGATGATGGGTTACCTGACTGAGTTTGATGGAAAATCCTTCCAAGATATTGCCCGCGGTGAACTGGATCTGAGCAAAATCACCGGTGAAGAGCCAAAAGCTGATGACGCTGATAAAAAAGACGGCGACGACAGTGATCAGGACGCTCTATTAAAGCGCATTAATACGCTTCTTGAAGGCAAGGTTGATGAAGTTCGCAGCACTACACGACTGACCAGCTCGCCAGCTTGCCTGGTAGTTGGCGCCGACGATATGGGTGAGCAAATGCGCAAGATTATGGCCGCAGCCGGACAACCAGTGCCGGAAGTTAAGCCGATTCTTGAGATCAATGCTGAGCATCCTTTAGTCAATAAGCTCAACGCTGAAACAGATGACAGCAAGGCTACATTGTTAGCCAGTGTTCTGTTTGATCAGGCCGCTCTGTCGGCTGGTCGACCGCTGGAAAATCCGGCGCAGTTTGTCCAACAGCTGAACAGTTTAATGTTTGACGCTTAAACGCTGTTTGTGCAGTACCCCAAGCACCCTTCGTGATATTTCAGGAAGGGTGCTTTTTTGTATGGCGGCTGTCACTGAGGCTTACATCCCCCTATAATGCTGATCCTAGCAGTTTTTAGTTGTAAGCTCGTTGCAGGGGCTTAGCCATTTGGAGCAGGGTTTTTTGACAACAAATAATAATTATAAAATTGCCGTTTTAGGCGCAGGCAGCTTTGGTACCGTGATCGCCAATATGCTCGCGGTCAATGGATTTGCCACCACATTATGGATGCGCAGTGACAAGCAGTTGCAGGCTATTAACAGTATTGGTGAGAATGCAGCCTATCTTCCCGGATATCAATTTGATCCAACACTACGTTTTACCACTGAGTTAGAGCAGGCCCTAGAGGGCGCGGACACAGTGTTTTTCGCTGTGCCCAGCAGCGCGCTGCGACAGGTTGCCAAGTTGGCCAAAGCGTGGATTAATACAGATGCACTCTTAATCAGTACTGCCAAGGGGATAGAGGCAGATAGCTTTGCGCTGCCCAGTCAGATTCTCGAACAAGAGCTACCGGATGCTAAGGTGGGTGTGCTCAGTGGCCCCAATCTGGCCAAAGAAATTGCCAGCTATGAAATTACCGCCACGGTGATTGCCAGCGAGCATGATGAGGTCTGTATCCGTGCCCAAGAGATATTAGCCTCGAAGTATTTTAGGATTTACGCTAATCACGATCGCTACGGTGTTGAGTTAGCCGGCGCGCTAAAAAATATTTATGCCATTGTCGCGGGTATTGCCGAGGCCATGAAAGTCGGGCAGAACACCAAGAGTGTGGTACTAACTCGCAGTCTTGCTGAAATGAGTCGCTTTGCTTGTCAGCTGGGTGCCGACCCATTAACCTTTCTGGGCCTCAGTGGTGTTGGCGACCTCTATGTTACCTGTAGCTCGCCTCTGAGCCGTAATTTCCGCATTGGTGTGGCGCTGGGAAGTGGCAACAGCCTCGACCAGGCGATTATTGATGTTGGCCAAGTGGCCGAAGGCGTAAATACGACTAAACTAGTCAAAGAGAGGGCCGATGAATTGGGTATTTATATGCCATTGGCCTCGGCTCTGTATGCCACTATGTTTGAACAGCGACCGATTGTTGAGTCTCTGCGCACCATGATGGTTGCAGAACAAAATACTGATGTTGAATTTATGGTGAAACCAAATGACCGATAAAAAGATGTCCTTACTTAATAGCAATACCTGGATCCGCGGCGCCTACATGCTGTTATTTGGCCTGTTGTTAGTTGCTGCAAGGCTAATTATTAGCCTAGTGGTAGTGGTACAGTTTATATTTGTGCTGGTTTTTGGCTCAGACAACGACAACCTGCGCAACTTAGGCCAGGGCCTAGGTAAATGGGTTTATCAAACGCTGATGTTTCTAACCTTTAATAGCGAGGATAAGCCTTTTCCCTTTGATGAATGGCCGACGACTGACCCCTCTGAGGGTTATTCTGTTCATTCAGTTGAAGATGCTGAGTTAGTTGATACTGACGAGATGGGTGTGAGAGAAGCAGATGCTAAAGAAGTGGTTAATGACGATATACCCTCGTTTACTGCTGAGCAGTCTGATACCGACGGAGAAGATCCCAAACCAGCAAGTTAACGTTGTAAGAGTTATAAATAGATTCGCCGGCTGCGGTGTTCCCTCAGCTGGCTTTTTTATGCCTCTGGCAGTGAATGGACGTTAACTCAACTTTAAATCAAACCTAAATATAAACTAAATCAACGTTTCTTATGCGAGACGCTTAAACCGACCAATAATTAGAAAATGTTAGCAGCTAAGCTGAAGATCGGCGGTTGTTAAATAATAACGGAATCCACTATGTCTCTTAGTTTTATCAGTGAAAGAACCTTCGATGTAAACGGCTTAACCTTTACCGCAAAAGAGTGGGGCTCCCCTGGTTACACGCCAGTAATAGCCCTTCACGGTTGGCTGGACAACGCCGCCAGTTTTGACCTTATGCTGCCGTTTTTAAGCGATATGCATGTAATTGCTGTCGACTGTGCTGGCCATGGCGGCAGCAGCTTTCGCTCTGCGGATTCTGGCTACAATATCTGGCAGGATATAGCCGAGATTCTGGGTGTTGCCGACCAGATGGGTTGGGAGCAATTTGCGCTATTGGGTCATTCTCGCGGCGCTATTATTTCCACCTTGATTGCCGGTGCCTTCCCCACTCGAATCAGCCATGCTGCCCTGATTGATGGCTATATGCCGGGTCTTGCAGATGCAAAGGGTACGGCGATTCAGATGGCCAAATCGGTCTACGAAGCCAAACGTTTTGGCGCTGCAAGTCCGAGTTTCTTTCCTGACTTTGATCGTGCGGTGCAGGCTCGTGTTAATGGCTTTATCCCGCTCAAAGAAGGTGCAGCAACAGTTCTCGCACAGCGCGGTGTTCGTCAGCACGAGAGAGGCTTTTACTGGCATACAGATCAGCGTCTCAAAGCTGCGTCACAAATTAAGCTAACCCGTGAACATATGCAGGATTTTTTCAGCTCGGTCACAGCCCCAGTAATGTTAATTCAAGCCGAGGACAGCGGCTTTAAGCCCGATGCTCAACAGGATGAAGCCTTTTCCTGGATAACCAATTTTCGCCTGCTTAAAATGCCCGGTTCACACCATTTACATATGGAAGAACAGGCTGAGCAAGTGGCTGAGGAAGTGCAGAAGTTTATTCTTCCCTAGCGGCTTTGAGCGGTTCATTTAAACGACACTGGGAGAGACAAAATGACGCAGCTTCACCAACAGCAGTGCATCCTCTGCCGAGCGGATTCAGATCCAGTAGTGGGTAACGAGTTAGATAATCTAATGCTTGAGCTCAGCGACTGGCGGTTGGAGACCTGTGGCAGTGTTAAGCAGCTGGAAAAACTATTTAGCTTTTCCGACTACGCGCAGTCCATGGCCTTTACCCAGAGAATTGGCCAGCTGGCTGAAGCTGAAGACCATCATCCATCGATCCTCACAGAGTGGGGCAAGGTCAGAGTGACCTGGTGGACCCATGCGATCAACGGCCTGCATATCAATGACTTTATTTGTGCGGCCAAGACAGACGAGCTAGCCGAGCAATAAGTCGTCAGTCAGCAGGCAATACACAGCCTATTTGCTAAAAAGCTCGTTTACTAAAAAGCTCGTTTACTAAAAAGCCCGTTTACTAAAAAACTCGCTCAATAAAAAGCCCACTTAAAAGTGGGCTTTTGTGTTTCAAGATTCAGCTTCGAGCTCTAACTATGATCTCAGCAGAGTCAGGAACTCAGTGCGGGTTGCCTGATCAGAGCGGAAGGTGCCCAGCATGGCTGAGGTTTTCATCGATGAGTTCTGTTTCTCAACACCGCGCATCATCATGCACATATGTTTAGCTTCAACAATCACACCCACACCGCGAGCTTCAGTGACATCGGCAATAGTCGAGGCAATCTGCTGCGCCAACGCTTCCTGAATCTGCAAGCGACGGGCAAACATATCCACTACGCGGGCAACTTTCGATAATCCCAAGACCTTACCGTTGGGAATATAGGCGACATGACACTTGCCGATAAAGGGTAGCAGGTGATGTTCGCAGAGCGAGAACAGCTCAATATCTTTAACAATCACCATCTCTTCAGAATCTGAGGGAAACAGTGCATCGTTGATCACCGTTTTAATGTCCATCTGATAGCCGCTGGTAAGATAAGAGAATGCCTTAGAGGCTCTATCTGGAGTGTCTAACAGTCCAGGGCGGGTAATATCTTCGCCAGTACTCTGAATAATTTTTTCGTAGTGATCTCTCATTTAAATACTTCCAAGCCAGTAAAATTTGATTGTGATTTATACGGCGCATTCTGTAACAAAGTGCACATTATTGCTAGTTTCAAGGGTAAAATGTTCGACCAACGGAGAATCAACAACATGTCAGAGAGTCAAATACCTTCCCAGTCGGAAATTGAGCTGGGTTCAGCGATCACATCCTCGGCCGATACAGTTGCTGAGATGCTCGACCAGGGACAAGCGCTATTTGAGCAAAGTGGCGTTTACTTTGGTCACGGCACAGACAATGCATGGGACGAGGCGGTTTATCTGCTCTCCTTTGTGCTGGGACTAGCCCCAGATGTTGATCGCACAGTACTTGAGAAATCGCTAACACCGCAGCAACAGGCCGCTATTCTGGCACTCTATCAGCGCCGTATCGAGGAGCGTATTCCCGCGGCTTATCTTACTGGCCGAGCTTGGTTTTGCGGCCTGCCTTTTGCCGTGGACGAGCGAGTGATTATTCCTCGATCACCGATTGCCGAGATGATAATGACGGGCTTTGAGCCCTGGTGTGTCAATGAGCCGAGGCGCGTACTCGATCTCTGCACTGGCAGTGGCTGTATCGGCATTGCCTGCGCTTATGCCTTTGAAGAGGCTGAAGTGGTGCTCAGTGATATCTCTCCTGAAGCACTGCAGGTGACCGCTGCTAATATAGCTCAGCACAAGCTCGGCTATCGTGTTTCAGCAGTGGAGTCGGATTTGTTTCAGCAGATGTCCGGAGAGCAGTTTCAATTGATTGTCAGTAATCCGCCCTACGTAGATGCTGAGGATTACGCATCTATGCCTGACGAGTATCAACACGAACCTGAAATAGCGTTGGCCTCTGGCAGCGACGGTCTCGACTTTACTCGCAGGCTATTGCGCGAAGCGGCAGATCATCTGACCGAAGAGGGCGTGCTGGTGGTTGAGGTGGGCAACTCTTGGGTGGCCCTAGAGCGAGATTTCCCCAGCGTGCCATTTTTGTGGCTCGAATTTAGCGAGGGTGACGGCGGGGTGTTTCTGCTGACGCGAGAACAGTTGCTCGAACACCGGGAATCTTTCTAATAACTTACGTATAATCGCTGGCTTTAACGCAGCTACTACAAGGCTCAACCGCATTATGTCCGGAAACAGTATAGGAAAACTCTTCACCGTAACCAGCTTTGGCGAGAGCCATGGTTTAGCAATTGGCTGCATAGTCGACGGTTGCCCTCCAGGATTAGAGATCAGTGCTGCCGATCTGCAGCCGGATCTGGATCGTCGCAAACCGGGTCAGTCGCGCTACACCACGCAACGCCGTGAAGACGATGAAGTAAAAATACTCTCGGGCATCTTCGAGGGTAAGACTACCGGTGCCTCTATTGGAATGATCATTGAAAACAAGGATCAGAAGTCTAAAGATTACAGTAAAATCAAAGACTTGTTTAGACCTTCTCATGCAGATTATACCTATCACCAGAAGTATGGCGAGCGCGACTATCGCGGTGGTGGACGCAGCTCAGCCCGTGAAACAGCGATGCGCGTTGCCGCTGGCGCCATAGCCAAAAAGTATTTGCACGAGCGCTTGGGTGTCGAAATTTTCGGCTATGTTTCCCAGTTGGGCCCGATTGTCGCCGAGCGCTTTGTTCAGGATGAGATCGAGCAGAATCCGTTTTTCTTCCCCGATCCGGATAAGATTGGCGAGCTCGAAACCTATATGCAGGCGCTAACCAAAGAGGGCAATTCGATTGGTGCTCAAGTCACTGTAGTCGCCAAGCAGGTTCCTGTGGGGCTGGGCGAGCCGGTGTTTGACCGACTCGATGCTGATTTGGCCCATGCGTTGATGGGTATTAACGCGGTAAAAGGCGTAGAGATTGGTGCTGGCTTTGATTCAGTCAGCCAGAAGGGCACCGAACACCGCGACGAAATGACCCCAGAGGGTTTTCTGTCGAATAATTCTGGCGGCATTCTCGGAGGTATCTCATCGGGTCAGAGTATTGTTGCGAGTTTAGCACTCAAGCCTACCTCAAGCCTGCGTATTCCCGGTCAGTCGATCAATACAGCCGGTGAATCAGTGGAAGTGGTTACCACTGGCCGCCACGATCCCTGCGTTGGCATTCGAGCGGTGCCCATTGCCGAGGCCATGCTGGCGATCACTCTGATGGATCACTATCTGCGCAATCGGGGTCAGAACGGCGATGTGGATAGCGGTCTGGTATCCGTTGGACCGGAGCGCTAGCCTCAGCCGGTTAGATCGAATGGCAGCTTCCAGTTATGGTTCATAAGTGGTGCTGCCATTTTAGCGTTCAAGCCAGTCTAAATTTTTAGATCATTCAGCCAGTTAAGCAAATCCCCATAGACCTCGGTTTTATTGGTTTCATTGAGCATTTCATGATGCCCGCCATGATAAAGACGGCAGCTTACCTGACTGACGCCGCCTCTTTTAAGCATTGACTCCAACTTCTTCACCCCTTTGCCTGCACCCCCCACAGGATCCAGTGCGCCGGAAAATATATAGATCGGCAATTGCTTGCTGATTGTGGCCATTGCCGCCGGAGCAGACAGCTCTGCTAAACCACGCAAGAAGTCATACCAAGATTGCGTCGATATAGCACCCCCGCAGTAGGGGTCAGCTATATAGCGATCGACAGTGTCTGGGTCGCTGGATATCCAGTCCTTTTCTGTGCGCACCGGCTTAAAGGCATTGTTGAAAGCACCAAAAGACATGGTTTCTAGCAGTTTGCTTACCGATTGCCCCCCCAGGCGGGCGCGCTCGACTCTAGCGATCTGACTGGCGGTGCTGCAGAACCAGGGCGGGGCATAATTGGAGCCGGACAGTACCAGCCCCTGCAGGCGGCTGGTGAGTTTGTCGGCATAGCGTTGGCAAGTATGCATGGCCAAAAATGAGCCCATGCTGTGGCCGAGGATAATCAGTGGCAGTGTGTTGTCACTGCCAATGTGTTCGATAAGTTGCAGCTGGTCATCGACCATCTGATTCCAGCCATCGCTATCGGCGAAGTGGTAGAGGTTGCCGTTGGCCTCAGCGGTTTTGCCGTGGCCGCGGTGGTCGTCGGCGGTAACATGAAAACCCTGTTGATTGAGGTAGGCGGCTAGTTCCGCGTAGCGGGCGCTGTGCTCGGCCATGCCATGCATAATATGTACCCAGGCTCGGGGTGTTTGCGGGTCTTGAACAGGCCACTCATGGTAATAGCAGTCGCCGGGTTCACCGGAGTTAAAGGCTATGGTTTTTAGGTAAGGGGTTTTTAGGTTGGAGGTTTTTAGGTTCATGGTTTTTAGGCTCATGTTTTTTTATCGTTATTATTGATTGGTCACTTCGTATCTGGTTCTGAGATCCCTCGTCGCTGCGCTCTGTCGGGATGACAGGTGAGGCGCTCTGTCGGTATCTCAGGTAGGCGCTCTGCCGGTATCTCAGGTAGGCGCTCTGCCGGTATCTCAGGTAAGGCGCTTTGTCGGTATCTCAGGTAAGGCACTCTGTCGGAATGGTGGGTAAGTCACTTTGCCAA
>Ga0209092_10001007_pt1 | contig 28443 bp, 24 predicted proteins | sample FraStrMetagenome_FD_187446 | JGI IMG/M metagenome (GOLD analysis project Ga0209092, IMG submission 187446) | Marine eukaryotic phytoplankton communities from Arctic Ocean - Fram Strait ARC3M Metagenome (SPAdes) (version 2) | ecosystem: Environmental > Aquatic > Marine > Oceanic | place: Fram...
AATCTTCTTGTTCAATTGTGATATCTCAGAATCGCTCAGTTTAGCATCATTCTCCATTTCGTCCATTGCCTTTTCCATATCCCCCTGTATGCATATTACCTGTTCCTCGTAATCCTGGATTTCTTTGCTATACCGCTTTTTCAGGTGTTGCATCATTGTGTTCAATTTCGTATTATCTTGCCTTTGGTGAAGATTTTCCTCTTTAAGCTTGGATATTTCTTCGTTAAGGAGTGACGCCTTTACTTTAATTTCTGCCTTCTCCTTCTCGGACTTATTGACGAGGTCATTTTTCTCTTTTTTGGCATCTGAAGTCTCATTTCTTAGGATCTCGAGGTGATTTTTGTGTGATTGCTGTATTTCTTCAATTAGAACTTGGAGTTTTATATTTTCATCCTTTTGGATGTGAAATCCCTGTGATAATTCAGCTATCGCCTTTTCATTTTTCTCGTTTGATTTCAATAAAGTTTCGTTGAGTTGATTGATATTCTTGTTGTGAGTTTCATGAAGATCTTCGATTTTGCTCTTCAAACTCATATTTTCTTCTTTTTCAAGATTCAGCTCTTTTGAAAGTTCATAAATCTTCTTGTTCAATTGTGATATCTCAGAATCGCTCAGTTTAGCATCATTCTCCATTTCGTCCATTGCCTTTTCCATATCCCCCTGTATGCATATTACCTGTTCCTCGTAATCCTGGATTTCTTTGGTATACCGCTTTTTCAGGTGTTGCATCATTGTGTTCAATTTCGTATTATCTTGCCTTTGGTGAAGATTTTCCTCTTTAAGCTTGGATATTTCTTCGTTAAGGAGTGACGCCTTTACTTTAGTTTCTGTCTTCTCCTTCTCGGACTTATTGACGAGGTCATTTTTCTCTTTTTTGGCATCTGAAGTCTCATTTCTTAGGATCTCGAGCTGATTTTTGTGTGATTGCTGTATTTCTTCAATTAGAACTTGGAGTTTTATATTTTCTTCTGTTTGACGATGATGATCTTTTGTTACCTCAGATACCATATCATTGAGATTGTTTATTTCAGCTTCATTGGCAGCACCTTCTTTTTCGAAGTCATCAATCATGTCTTTTTTTTCTTGGTTTACTTTCATCAACTCCTCTTCAAAGCCACTTATTTGCTCGTCGTGACAATCATTACGTATTTTCAGCATGTTCTGTAGGTTTAAATTCTCTTCATGTTGGATAGCACATTGTTGTGTTAATTCATTAATCTTGTCACAAAGATTAGAGATAGTGAGTTTTGTTTTATCTGAAGTTGTCTCCATATCTTCACTTTGACTCTTTAGCAAAACGTTCCTTGTTTTTTCCTCGTCTAGATCGATTCTCAGAGAAGATAGCTCTTTACGAAGCACAGATATCTGATCGTTAAAATTTCCCTCAAGTCTGAATGAAATGATGATTCGTATGCATTCCAAAGTTATCAGCAGTAAGTTAATAAAGCTATCTATCTATGTTGTTTAAAACACATATAAAGACTCACCTTTCTCTCTCTTTCTGAATCTCTTGTGTAATTTTTTCTTGTCTCGCCTCTGAAACTAAGAGGGCAAGTGCTCTCTTCATTTTTTCTTTATTTCGCCACTGTAGGAAAACTCTACGAATTAAAATGGATGCGTTTTTTATTCTTAGAAAGTTCCTCTTAGTTAGTTCCCCTCTCCATCTGTTTCGGATCAAATAAGAACAAAAGATAATGGTTCGGTAAAAGAGCTCATAATTAAATGATATTGCGCTCCATTGATTGTAACGTACCTTTTTTGCACAATGATGGCAGATTTATCACATTTTAATTTCCGAAGTTTTGTTTTTGATATATGCTTTCTCACACAAGACTGCATAAGTATGATATATCTTCTTATAATCGTGTAGTCTTCCCTCACCATTTTAGCTCTGAATTGACTCTGAAATGTTACGATTCCTTTTTTAATCATATAGAAGCGATTTCTTGCGACAACACCTCGCACTAACTTCTGCACCATTGTAGACGACTGTGTAAAAAGCCTTAGGCGACTGGATTCAAGAAGCTCCAAAGATCCTGATCGAAAGAACACTTTTGTTTTTCCACACGCATATGGTGTGATAATTTGGTCTCCAACAACTTTATACTTGCCTTCAAAAAGAACTGCCAACAACATACTGGCTTTGCTTTTGTTATCCAGGGCACCCTTCATGTTGAGAACAGCAAGGCATTGAAATCGTTCCAAAACTTGCTCAAATAAAAGATGTTTTGGATATGTTTCTCTCCAAATAGTTATGGCTGTTGTGACACCTGCGCTTGTTAGTTGATTCATGGTCATTAAATTATCGGTTACTCGTGGCAATTCTTCTGCGTTCGGTTTTATGCAACGAATGTATCTTGTTCTAGTGTTTTCTATATTTTTAATTAGTCCACTTAGCTGTGCTTTAAATTTTGAAACAACCGTTGAGTCTTTTCCTTTCCTCGATCTTGCTTTTGATGAAGGCTGGGTTTGTGCTATGCGCTCTTCCCTTCTCGAAAATGCGGAGGAAATAAGCGTATTTTGGCTCTTCAGCGCAGCCCTTACAAGATCAGCTGGTAGTGAGTCCTTGTTTCGTTCAACAAATTTTCTTGCATCATATTTTACTCTTCCAGAAAAGTGTGCAATCCCAAACTCATATGGTGCGAACAAATCATTTTTGATCAATGGAGTTGCTGTTTTGTTCACGTTTTTTACCTTAAATACGAAAGAAGTGTCATTTCCTCTTGGCAGCATACATTCCTCATTTAGTATTGAAAGTATGCCTAGTTTCCCTTCAATTAAATCAAGGATTTTCATGTTATCTATTGCAGTGAAATCAAACACTTGGATGCCTTCTTCTTCGTATTCCATTTGAATTTCTTGAAATACGTCAGAGACATATTTTTGTTGAAGTCGTTCGTTCGCATAATTGATACAAAGCTGCTCAAAACGATTGACCTGAAAGCATTCAAATCCAAAAATGTCTAATAAAGAAATGACTTTTGTATTTGATTGAGTTTCTTCAACGTTCCTATCAAAGTTATTGGTTACCACATCAATCATTTCTACCAGATGATCAAAAACAAGAGAGTAGATTTCTTTCGCCAATGCATCGCAACCATCCTTAGCATCTGATGGAGAAAGGGAGAAGTCTATTTGCTCAAATGAAGCTTTTACGCTTCGCTGAGTAAGGGCAATGGTCAATGTAACCTCGGGTATACCCATCAATTCAGCTAATTTATGAAGCTCATCGGTGTTACTGATCAAGGTACAAGTTTCTGGTGACGCCGGATCAGGTACAAACATGAGATTGCCGAATTGTAGCACTACGCACAATGCTCGCATTAGGTTGAGAAAAGAATTTCCCTTGATTCCAATGGCATAAAGAGATTTGATTGTTGTCAACCAGTTATCTCTGTCTGATACTCCATCAATTATTTCTATTGTTGAGTTTCCAAAATATCGAAATGAAGATGAAGAGGAATTTTTGAGACCTTCCCATATAACCGATTTCTCTTTTTCAGGTGCTGCGATTAATTGGTAAAAAATATGATATAATCTTTCTCCTTGGTGTGTTTTGATTGCACGAGATTTTTCAAGAAGATATGTCTGATACTGAGACCCGATCAGGTGACAATTAGGTATCTTTGAATCATGAATGTCTTTAACTGTATCATCAACACTAAACTGAAGTCTAGTAAATTTACCGAACCTTGAGGAGTTGCTGTTTCTTATCTGTAAGCGTTAGCAAACAGGGATATGAAAAAAGAAAGAAATAGAGAAACTTAGCTATGTTTTGAATACAATTAAAAAAGGAGATTAACTTCAAATCAGACTCACTGTCTTAGCATTACCAAAAGCTTCGAATATTGGATTCGACATAAGGATTCTTTTCACCATTTCTAGTACTGATATGTCACTTGCACTGCCTTTTGAGGATACAGAATATTGCGACAAAATGTCTGAAACAGACTCATAATCGGGATGAGTTCTTTGTAGTGTAGCCAAGAACGACATTACAAGTTTCACTGTTTCAGTTTTTCCAGCTCCTGATTCCCCAGTAACTAATATTGTCTGATCGCGTCTATCAGTAAGAAGACCTTTATATGCTAAAGACGCTGTTTCATATATGTGTGGAGGGTATGATAATGGGACATAATTGTTTAGGTTTTTTGACATGCCAATTTTGGAAATACTGCTATTTGATTCGTCGTCGTCATCAGAACTGTTACCTGATACTGAAATAAAAATTAGTGAAACATTACAAGCATGTCGATAAGCTTCAAGGTTAAATTGGAATTAACATCAACGGAATCAAGTTTGTTTGCTAGATCATTACCTTTTTCCCAGATTAGTTTATTGGCGTAATATGCTTGGGTTTCTTCCGAATAAAGACAATCAATCCACTTTTGTCGATAAATAAAGAGACGTAGAAATTCGTAAGATTATCTATTCAATCATGCTGATTCTTGTTGAGAAAATGGAGTTTACTTACACGAAAGGGATTGACTGCTATCATGATATCTCCAACCCGAGTGTATGGATTTCCACGGTAATGTCTATCTCTCAAATTATATAAGATTGCAGCATCATGCAAATGGTACAAGTCAGTCATATCAGACTTCCCGACTGTATTCCCTGACTCGTCATCATGAAAGTTTTGCAGTGGAAGTTCTTGGCCAATGTAGTCTCTCAAGTCAATCACCCGCTCTTCGTTGTTCAAACCTTTCTGAGGTTGAATCGTTTTATCGTACCAATCAGGAGGAAGTGATATAACAACAGTAGCACTCAAGTGGCCCTTGTCTATCACTTTGGCCGGCAACCATGAATATTTTTCGTCGCGAACATAAACTAATCTGGTTGATCCCATACTGGGAAGTTTTCCTTGTTTGCGAAGTTTCAAGGAATCATGTTTTTCCAGAATTGGTCTGACATACACGCTTTTGTTCGGCATCTTGATTCCAGTTGTACAGCAATGGCCTTATTGATTCCATTAACGAAATACAGCAAAAATTGTGTGCAAGTATTGATTCTTCCTTTTTCAGCAAGAAGAATGTTGATTGTTTATGTTTTTGAAACAATTTTTTTCTTTTAAAGAGTCATAATTGCACTGTATCTCAATTTGGGCTTTATGTAGCACAGTATTGTACCTGTTATGGTATTATAGCTGCCATTCCGAATGTTTCTCTAGCTAGATGATTTTGATATTTATTTATTCGAGGGGTCTTTTTCATGCTTTCTGATTACATTTGTTCTCGTATCTCTACATACTACAGCTAAATTCGTCGTTGAAGTATATATGTACAACTCATACAAGACTTTTCGTCCTTACTTATTTAAAAGGAAGTTGGCTAGTTCCAGTTTACACATATTGTAATTATTTGAATAAATAGCAATACACATGTTCAAGCACAAGATATATATAGCAAGTGTGAGTATAAGGAACTGAATCACTATTTAAGGATGCCTTTTGATATCATTCGATATAAAATAAAATACCTATATGGAAAATGTGTTGTTTACTTTGAACCACAAGTCGTGAAAGAAAAATCATATTTTTAGCTGAAACCAACTATACGTACGCGCAATATACATTTTTAATTAGATTGTGACAAGCCTTCTCATTTATGAATACGACTACAACACCGTCATTCAAGGAAGAAAACTTAATGCATGACGTATAAGTGATGCATTTTTTTGAGGAACTTCGACTTCACTTTATAGATAAGGATGGTCAAAACTAAATCAGCAGTCAAAAATGAATGTGAGACACGAAGTTGCATTAGTACGTACGATAAAGCAGAAGGGAAGGGTTTGATTGCGCTTTGAGGTGATCATTAATGCAATCGTCCAATCTCAATAAAATTTTATAATTCAACTCGGAAAAAAGTAAAAAATGAAGAGCAGCCTTTCCCTTTACATATGGTTAATGATTATTAGTAGGCATTGTTCTGTTATTAATGCATCTCAACCCCGAAACTTATTGCAATTATCAAAGCAAGCAGTGCATCCATTGCATTCAATGCATCAAAACACAAATGTGAAGGCACAAATTGATCCGAGTGTCTCCACAATCAAAAGTGACATATACTCGTCCAGAAACCTACAATCAATTGCTCAAATGAATAGAATACGAGGTGGGGAATCTATTTTACCCACAATAAACCCAACTATAGCGTTTGCTTCCTTAGGTGCCACAACTCAGTTACTTTCGGCTATTGGCCTTGGCGCATTAGCAGCAAGCCGACCTAATGTCTTAGATGCAGGTAAGTTTGTTACCAGTTTAAAAAAAATGACGGCTATCATTTTCTCACAATATGCAAAACATTATTCAATGCATAATGAAGCCGCTGTAAAAGCCCTGAGTAGACTTGCGTATAATGTCTTTCAGCCTGCATTTCTTCTTTGCAACGTAGTAAATACCTTGGCAAGTGGATCGGCAAATAGTGAAAGCGGTGGTATTCCAAAAGTGTCACTTATTCTTATGCCTTTCATTTCATTACTGCAAATTATTGTTGGATCCATTTTTTCCAAATTTGTTGTAAACTTGTCGAAAATTGAAGGAGAAGAAAAATGCGACTCAAGAGTTTGTATGACATTTGTGAATTCCGCCACTCTTCCATTTATATTTTCGGCAGCATTATTTAAGGACAATCCGGCTTTAATGACAGATGTTAGTGCATGTCTGAGCTTCTATTTGCTTGTTTGGAGTCCTGCATTTTGGACTTATGGTCGTAGCTTATTGTTGAGTAATTCAGAGACTATTGAAAAAGAAAATACTTCTCAAGCATCCAATCTTATTATTGGACTTCAAAAGCTATTCTCACCACCAGTGATTGGGTCTACAATTGGCATTATAATTGGATCTATTCCTATGCTACGCAATGCTGTTTTGCAAGATGGTATTTTTTCTCCAGTATTTAGAGCTACAAAGACATTAGGCTCAGCATATCTTCCAGCTGCAATTCTTGTCCTTTCTGGAAGCCTGGGTGGGAGCAAAAATAAAAAAGTCGTGCAGTCACAAGACCAGCCAATACGATCTCGAACTCTTTTATCTATTCTTTTCGCAAGGTTTATTGTATCGCCTGCATCCTCTTATTTTGCTCTCCGACTCCTAGGAAAATATACTAACATTTTGCCTCCTGTTGGCACAACAGCTAGAGCTGTCGTCTCATTTATCATACTAATGGAAGGATGCATGCCTCCAGCTCAAAATTCCGTTCTTATTTTGCAATTAGCAGGATGCAAAGAAAGAGCTGAGCGTATGGCAAAAATGCTCACATTCATATATGTTATCAGTATCATTCCAATCACAGTATTGATGAGCCTAGCTCTTCAACTTTCTGGTGTCATGTCGTTGTAAGAGGCTAATGACATGAAATTAATATTTCTTATCAAGGGTAATATTATTTTAGTATTGTACCTTACCGTACTTTAGAAATCGAACAAGAGAAATTGGGGAAAACCTCTATTTTCTTTATTTCGAAAGCTTGATACGATCGACATACCGTCCCAATAAGGTAAAATCTTATTCTAACTATTTATAGTTCATCTCACATTAGGTAATGAGATGATGTCGTCAACAATCCCGTATTATAGCATGCGGTACTTAATTAGTTGAAAGAACTTTACCCTTTCAAATTTTCTATTTATGTACCGTTTTTCATCTGTCCTATCTAGAGAGACTTAAGTTACGCAATTGTTAAATAATCAAAAAGATAACCTGATAATTTCTTTATATAGAGGAAGACATTTAGAGATAAAGAATGCAGAAAAGAAGATTTAAGCAATATGGTTATTGTATATGTTGTATTTATTGTGACATTTTTAACGGAGTATAATTGAATTCTCAAGTTGTATACATGCAAAGCGCAACAAACCAAGGCTTAAACATCATACTTACTTAAGGTATACTTTCGAATAGAAAGACCGCTGGTATTACACATTTCACACTTTTTGCTACATCGCAAACTTACAGTAAATTTCTGCAAACACCATGGGTAGCAAACAGACGAAGACCGTGTCTTATCCCAACTTAGCCGTCACTACAATCAAACTCGATGTAGAGCCCAGCAAGTTTGACCAATTAAAAGATGGTGATAAAATATCGTTCAGAACAAACTCACCTCATGGTAGGAAAGTTACCTTTATGAGAGACATCAAATCTGAAGACGGAAACAAATACGAGGCCATATTTGTATCAAAAGAGGAAGCCGCTAAAAAAGTAGCCAAAATTGAAAGCCGCAATAGTACTCCCCTATTCTGTGTTCATGGATTTAACGTTCAACCTGAATCCTCATTGGGAAACTTCCACAAGACATTCTGGAAGCGCTTTGAAGACAATGGACTCAAGTACTACCCTATTCCTGTTATTTGGGCCTGTAACGAGAAAGGGCTTCTAGGTTACAAGCTTGATCAAGGAACGTCTGCTATGAAAACAGGAAAAGGTTTGAAAGCCTTTGTCGACGATATTGACAGTGCAACTTTTCCCAGAAAATCTCTTCTCATGCACAGCATGGGAAACCATGTCGTTTTTGATGGTGCCTGTGGAAGTGAAAAAGCACCGGATGCAGATTTCGAAAACATTTTTATGGTTGCTGCTGATATTCCTTATGATATTTTTTCCGATAATCCAGATGAAGGATATTGGTTCGAATCTTCTAAGGAAAAATTTGCCAATAAGAAGAAAAAAGCAGACAACCTCTTTTCCATGCTCAAGAAAGGGCCTGATGGCAACCCAGTTGGAAAGATTTACATCGTTCACAGTAGGAAAGATCGGGCATTGCAGGGTTCTGCCTGGGCAGCAACTTGGGAATCTCGAATCGGAACTGTTGGAAGTGGAGCTTTTAAGAAAATGCTTTTCTGGGAAAACGATGGTGACCATATTCGCGAAAAATTCAGAGCATATATTGAAAATAAGGATTTGTCTTCTAAAAAACAGAATGATGACTTCCCAAAGAACCACTCATACCAATTTGAAGAATATGCAGTTAAATTCTACTTTGAAAAAGCGCTTGATGAAAGTTCTGTCTAAGCTGATTCGAAAGTTCGGTGTTGATGTTACACCTAGTATTTGTTTGTGATACAAAATAGAAAACAACGTGTTAATATGGAGTTTTTATTTAAATTTGATTCTTTTGCATTTCGACATATATCATGACTTTGTTTCTCGAAACTCGGCATCAAGTTATTGTACAACTCAAGTCAGCAGATGTACCGTACCAGAAAAGATGTTCTCTATTTAAAAAATTTCTTTAATTTTTTTCATAATGATTCTTACTTGAAAGGTCATCATATTTAATCCTTTGTAATGTGTTTTTACTACTATCAAAATCGATTTCGGGGCCAGAGATTTCAACCAATTGAAAGACGGTGATGAAATCGAGTTTGCGACAGCTTCGTCTCCTGTTAGATTTATCTTCATGAAAGACATTAAATCCGCAAATGGAGAGAAATTCACGGCCAAGTTTGTATCCAAAGGATAAATTGTTGAAATGGCAGCCAAAATCAGTAACCAAAACAGTACTTTCTTGTTCCGTGTTCATGAATTTAACGTCCAACCACGTGCAGCGTTGAGAGAACCTTAGTTACAAACTTTTAATAAAAATCAACTGAAGAAAATGCTATCCCAAATACAATCCTATTCCTGTTCTCTAGGGCTTGCAACAAAAGAGAATTTTTTGGTTACAAAGAAGATCAAACATGCTCAGCCCAGCAAATGGGTGAGCTTTTAAAGGCCTTTGTCGATGAACATGATAAACCAACATTTCCAAGTAAATCTCATCACATGCAAAGTATTGGAAAACATGTTGCATTTAATCGTAAAATTTGAAAACTTTCTCATGTTACTGCCGATGTTCCCTACTATGTAATTTCTGATGAACCGAAGTACGAAAATTGGAATTGCATTCCAAAGAAAAATCTAAGTAAGGTAGGCAAAAAGGAAAAAGCAGACAACTTCTTTCCCATGCTCAATAGAGGGTCTGATGACAATCCTTTTGGAAATATTTCCATTGTTTATAATTACCATGACCTCCCGTTTCAAGAATTATGAAACTCGTACTGCTGGAGGTGTTGGAGCTGGAGCTTTTGAGAAAATGTTTCTTTCATCGGACAACGACAAGAATTACATTCGAGGAGAATTCTGAGCACATATTGAAAATAAGAATTTCTCTTCTCATTTTAATGTTGATTGAAGGTTTGCGAACTCATATTAGTTTGAAGACATTGCAGTAAATTCTACCTTGAAAAAGCGCTTCATGGAAGTTTTGCATCAGTTCATTTAAAAGTCCCTGTATGGAGTATAGCATAAATAATTAGTGATACTGTCTGCTGTAATGCTTACTTATTGTAGAAGCAACTTAAAAATATCGAAAGATTTGTATACATTGTTTGCGAATTGTTCGAGTGAATCAGCATGAGATCGCCCGCATACAATAGTCTGAACAATCAACATACCTAATGTCACAGACAAGTAAACAAAGCTAAATATTACAATGACTTCTTCTCTCGAACTTAGTACAATATCAAATCCGAATGCTCAAATTAGATTGATTGAAATAATCTTTAGATTTTCCTATCTGTTCTCTATTTAGAATATGTGATTGCGACCTCTCAATTTTGTTTAAAACATCAGCATTTAGATATTATTACTCGCTAATAGGATCTATCATTCTCTCTAGAGAGAGCGATAACATAGACCTAAGAAAACGTAAAGAGAGGGATAAAGAAATAACTTCTTACTCAAATTAACTTAAAATATCATATCTTTAATGCGAAAATGAAAAATATGCGGACAAAATTTGATTTCTATGATGAAGGCAATGCCAACATAAAGGAATTCAAAAAGTTTGAGCATGGATGTAATGTTTGGCTTTCCTTCATTTCTTCTTTGCAACAATTTTGGCTCGTGTGCGTGGAGCATATTAATATATTTTCAAACGAATTTCATGGTCTGTCCTAACTTTATTCGATATCGGAAGTATTTAAAAAGCGAATTATAATCTACTGCAATGATAAGGTGTTCTTCTACTTCATAAGATATGATCTATTATGTTTTAACCTCCTATTAAAGTCATAGGTCTGTTAGTATTTGCTGCTGCTATCCCTTCGGCGCCGTCATAGCCACCCAGTGCAAAAGTCTTCTTCTTTACTGTAGCATTAATAACTCTCACCAAATCTTTTGTTGTGTAGTCATCTGTTCTCATCACATCCCTTAAGCTAACTTCTTTCGATCCAAACAAACATACCTTCAATTTTCCATCTGCTGTTATTCTTAGTCGGTTGCAAGATGAGCAAAAGTGTTCTGACATTGATGTGATAAATCCAATTCGCCCTTTATGCCCAGGAACATGATACCATTTCGTAGTATCATTTGGACCATCGTTTACTCGATTCATTTGAATAGGACCTAATTCGTTTTGTCCTTCGTCAGTGTTACTGCCATTTTGGTTCCCGTTCGGTTCTAAGTCAGTTTGAATCAATCTCAACATATCCTTGTAGCTAACAAACCGATCTTGATTCCATCCGTTTTCATGAAAAGGCATCCATTCAATAAACCTTACATCCACATTCTTGTCCTTAGTGAGCATGACAAAATCTCTAAGTTCATTATCATTGAATCCCTTCATGACAACACAATTCACTTTCACTCTTCCTGTGGATGTATGTTTGTTCAAAGTCTCTACTTTATCTGAAGATGTATCTACTTCTATCCCAATTGTGCTCATCGAAGCCTCATCTATTGCTTTCATTACCTTATCGAACCCATTTCGTCTCGTTATTTCTTTGAATTTGTCTTTGTGAAGTGTGTCTAGTGAAATATTGACATGTGTCAAACCGGAAGACAATAAGGCAGGCAGCTGCCTCGATAAAGTTAAACCATTAGTTGTTATTCCAACAGATCGAATTGTAGGGAGAGAAGAAATGGAGGATATAATGGATGGAAGGTTTGGATGAAGAAGTGGTTCACCACCAGTCAATCTAACCTGTATATAGAAGTCACAAAGTAAAGTTATCAAAAATTGTAAAAAGGACAATAAAGACAAAAGAAATAAGGAAACGTACTTTATCAACTCCAGCATCCGTGAATAGGCCAGCCAATTTTATGATTTCATTTGACGTTAATAATTCCTCCTTAGGTTGCAGGGGTACGCCCTCTTGTGGCATGCAATAAAGGCATCGGAAGTTACACCGTTCGGACAAAGATATACGAAGATAGGTATGTACTCGTTTATACTTGTCCGTCAACATTTCCGATGTAGCAAGTGCAGACGATCTCTCTTTCTGATTTTCTTCTTCCTCTCTCAGACGTGCAATAAGTTCCTTAACATCTGGTTGCGAAGGAATGCCGTTTCCAGATTTCTTTTCAGCAATCTTATTATTTATTTTATGAAACGTGTGACCTTGTATGGAATCCACTTTTAGCTTTTTCCGCAATGCCTCTAATCTTGGTTTTTGTTGTGTTTGCTCTATTACAACATCTTCTATAATATGACTCATTTCAGATGTTTGCTTCAATTTTTCAAATTCATCTTCTTCAAAATTTTCCATCACGTTTAGACTGGATAGAGATCTGAAAGTTGTTTCGTTGGAATTCTTTGAAATCTTTCTCTTTTCCTCATTCAAATTAGATGCCTTATAGAAGGTGCTACTGGAGAATTTTTTGTTGCTTTGGTAATTAGGGAATGAACCTTGACTGTATCTTGCTTCATCATTTTTGGTGACACTTAACGATGAACAAGCTCCTAATGTCCAGGTTGCATTCATTGATTGTTGATACCCTAAATTCTTTGTGCTCGTTCTTTTCAAGGATTTCGTTGATGGACCCAAGGTCGAAAATGAATTGCACAATAATCTAATATTGAATGAATATGGTCTCTTGCATGCTTCTCCTGAAGTTATTCTATAGAGATTGCAAATCTGATGCATTCTGTGAAAGTATGGTTTTCTTTAAAATTATCACTGAATTCTGGAGAATAATAAATAGAGGTTGAATATTGCTTGTTTGGTAGTTTAGAAGTTTTTATTTTCAAAAAATGACCAATAGGTGTTTAGTGTTTGATGTTTAGTTGTGGGGTCTTGTGAACTTGGTTCTCACTAGAAAAATGAAACATCTAGTGGACATTGGAGAAAACCAGATGAACCCTGCTGTGTAAGCAAGCCTGTTGTTCTTAGTTGTAGGAAAAATATGTTACTGAGATGTTACTTACTAATATCTATTTACGGCTCATTGCAGTTTAGAAATACGCATTCTTAGCTTTCTTCAGGAAGTTTCGAGTTGTTATCGGCAGGCGTAGAAATTTGTACTCCAAAATATGTGCGTTCCTTCGAAGTAACTTCCTAACTTTCACAGGAAAATTCTTCTTTTTTTCCTGTGTGAAAAGGTTTTAGTTATTGCACGAACGCCACCATCACAAAACAAAATTTGAAATTAGTACGTCATGTACTGATCATTTTGAAGGTGCCATACACCGAAATGAAAATTTGTAGGGAGCTTTTGATCAAATAATTTTTTATAACAGAAAATAGCTATGTTTACTTTAGGTTTAAGATGTTTTGGTTGTTGTGTATGATATTATTTTAATTGTTCTAATGGCAATGTTCTGAGACAGACCCCACAGCTTCAATATTATTCTTCGCTCGTCGTATTAAAAATGGTGTTCCTACCCTGCACTAAGGCAGAGATATGTATTGCTATTCCCAATTCTTACTAGAAAAACCTTGTAATTTTTCAAAGTTACAGGTTTAGCACTACTTCTTGATTCTTCCTATTCCAGAAATTGGAATAAAATATTACCCTGCTGTTCGTTTTCAAGAAACCCTACAAAACGATTGTAATTTTAGTATGTTCTTAACAGCGTCTTAGGGAAGGAAAGGAAATAGAAATTTATTAAGAGATGAGGTGCGGTTATGAATTACATGGCGTATGAGATTGATCCATATCTATGATTCTGAAACGTAACTTATTTTTTATGATCGAAATACAAAATCTTAAGGTTGCTGAACTGCATCTCTTCCATATTGAAGAATTTTCTTTTCAAACCACAACAACGTACCGTACATGCTTTTCTTTTTTTGTACATTCATATCTAGAAACAATTTTTTACAAGACAAATACGTATCCTCGCTGCAGAATAAAACTTCATCTATCACTTTGTTGAAAGTAGTGGTCTTTCTCTTTGTTGAATGTCTTTCTTGAACTGATATTACTCTTTTTTTGGCTCCAGTAAAGAGGCTCGTAATCTTTTAAGGCAACTTCAAACATTTGATTGACGCAGTGTTTCCCCCGTGATGGAAACATATTACTTGTAGCACTTGTAGCCTTTGTTTTTATACATATATTACGGAATAGAGAATTTGTATTGTGGCACTCCGCCTCTCGAGCAGCACGTATCTCAGAATGAGCCAATTCCGTGCATTCTCTATATTAATTGATGTATGAGAGGAATTAGAAGATGTTATGAGTTACAGAAACAATACTACATTGCTTCTACGCAAGAACATTAGGTAAGTAACCTACCTCAAGTCAAAACCCCGAAATTTAACATCATACACATGAATTAATTCATGAACTAGGACCTCGTGTATTTCTTTTCTTGAAGATAATCGGTTCGCACATAATACAATAGACAGGGGTTCTGGTCCTTTCACATAAGCTCGCGCTCCACCTTCTGCGCCACTATCACCACACCAAGAGCACAGAATTTGGACAGGAGGAGGAGCTTGTGTATTTTGCTCAGATAAGAGGTATTGTCCTATTTCATTAAGATTTACCCGTGGACTAGTTGCAACAGTAAGAGGATTAGATATTCTCTCTTTTGATTGATTATGTATTCTTTCTTTTTGTGTGGTAGAATGATGGTTTTTGTCTAGTGAGTTATCGATATGTATCCCGACTTCTCCAGTGTCTTGGTTTGTAAATATGTTTGCATTCATAGCTGACAGAAGTTTTGAAACTCTGGTCTTTTTCGTGAGTATTGAATTGAGTAGATCCATGCATTTTGAGCATTCCCTTTTTCTAACCTGTAAATTTGGATCCATTTGTGGTATCGGGGGGTGGTTGAATATGTTACCCTTTGTATACCGTTCGACTAATCAAATGCCTTATGAGTACAGTGTAACATGAAATTTGAATTTATGAACATTGATTCTGCTGACACCGACAGTGCAGTGCGTCTGTGTAAACTCAAATCGAAACATTGTTTCGTAGGCTTTACGTACGAGCATAACAATTCACGACTGAACATATACATTTGTTGAAGTCTGCTAGGATTGCCAGCAGAAAGCGAATAAAACACATTTTAATTTGTGCATGATCATACGTGCAGAAAGCTGATCCCATTTAGCTTGCAGTGATTTTGTCAAACATTATGTGAAGTTATAAAAATTCATGATTGATCAGATAGGCAAAACATGAAATACATTTGAACATTGTTTCATTTCATTCACAATCATTTCGAAAAGACAATCATAGAGTCATACTTCCGGAACATACTATTTCTGTATGAGATGGTCCACATCTATGTTTCGAGTCACCTAAAATATGACACTTCCTGATCGAAATAGAGAGAAGAATATTTCTATTAAAAAAGCAAGTCAAGACAAATATTGTTATTTTCATTTCTTAAAAGAAAGATTCAAAAAGCAATGGAAGAAATAGTAATTTAATAATTATTTTGTTCTTAGTTTTAATGCGAATTTGACTAGAAACTATCTGTGCATCCCTATGGAAAAGAATAGCTCGATACAGATGCTCCCATAAAATCAAACGATTCACTTTGTATTCCTACGTCTGATCCTGCTGCACCTGCTACCACAAACAAGGGCATCAAATGTTCTTCGCGGGGATGAACCTTCCTTGCATCGGGAAAATTTTCCCATTTTTTTAGCAGTTCATTTCTCTTTTCTGGATCCGAATGAGTTACCGCGTTCGTTAGAGTCTCGTCGAATTCTTTTCCTTTTATACCTCGGGACGCGAACATGGCTCTTAAATTATGATAAGACATTCCAGATCCTATGATTAAAACGCCTTCTTCGCGAAGAGGTTGCAAAGCTTTTCCTATCTCTAAATGTTTAGCTGGATCCAATGACTTGTGAAGTGACAAAGCAACCACTGGTACATCTGCTTTTGGAAATGATATCATTAATGGTGTGACAGCACCATGGTCCAGATAATGTTGAGCATCTAATTCACAGTTAATGCTACTCCCATGCAATAACTCCTGTACTCTCTTGGCAAGTTTTGGATCTGCAGATACGGGATAGTCTGCGTCATTTGTAAATGCGGAAGAGACTCGTAGAGATGGAGCTGCCTCGTGATGAGCACTAACGACTAGAATGGATTTGGGTTTTGTCCTCTCGTTATTGAATCGTTTTCCCACATTGAGAAGCTGGGATTTGATAGGATCTGCTTTAGACCTGTATGCATGCATTGGTCCACCACCATGATTGACAAAAATGCAGGGCGTTAATGACTTGAGAATATTCATACTGAAATTTTATCGTTTACTCTGATTAAGTTTCACTTCTTTTGGAATTGTGAGAAGGTTTTTAAACCAATTTGCAAGAAAATTCTAAGACATGTGAAACCGCGGGATTCGTCATTTTTCAGTATGTTTTCGTAAGTGTTTTCGTTTATATTTCCGAGACTGAAGGGGACGTATTGTGAGTACGGTATACCTAAATGGATATATTCATATGTACGTGTAGACAGAACTCAAAACCGTCGAAAGTTGCAGAATTCTTGGGAAGATGAATGGATGATTAGACAATACTGCTGCTACTCTATACATCGTAGCAAACATACGCCTGTCCTCTAACATTTTCTTGAATTAGGAAAGAAGTACTTGGAGAAGCTACAATCTTGGTTAGAATTATAACTCAAAACCCGAAAGAACCATGATGATTTTTGCAGAATAAAATGGTTATTAATTCAAAATAGTAGGAAAACAATGAAGCAGATTCTGCAACAACTCCCAATATTTCCAGTTTTCTTAAAAGTATGAAAACATTTCACTCTAAAGTAAAATTAACTCAAATGCCCTATTTCATGCTGAACTTAAAAAAATCTTATCTTATGAAGAATGATATGCAAGACATACGATAGCTACTCATTTTATTATGCGCAATCTGCAATTTCACATTCACAAATAGTTTAATTCAATCTTATTCAAGTATGACAACTCTTATAGGAATATCAGATAAATTAGGGGGGCGACATTATCATCAATAGTTACACAGCAAAAAAAAAGTCTTGAAAAGATCAGGTTTACCAATTTTGTCTTAGTAAAGAAATAAATCAAATTTACCAAATTAAAAACATCATTACTTTTCTTTCTTAGACTCATCTTTTGGTTCAACAACTTCCTCATTATTGATTGCTTCCATTTCCTCCTCACTCAAAGGCATCAACAAAAATGCACCAATGAGTGCTAATACAGCAAAGAAAATGATATAAGGGTTTAGATACCATGGCGTCTTTTCTTTTCCAGTTCCCTGAGCTTTGGGTGTTAGGTCTCCATTATAGTGCGCTTTTACTAGCTCCTCTATTGATTGCTTTGTTTCACCATCAGGTTGTTCCCAGAATGTTTTAGCTTTGTAGTCAAGTATGAAAAAGGTTGGAAGATTACTTGGTTCTACATTGAACTGACTAAGGAATCTTTTCCATTGAATTCCATCCATGTAAGAAAATATATATTTTGACGTGAGCTTAGGGGATGCGTTCAAAGCAACAGATCGCATTTCAGCGAGGAAAGGCTCATTACTTTTCTTATCCGATGGATCAATAACTCCAAATACAATAGGTTTTCCTAAGTTTCCAACATCTCTAAAATTGTTTGACCCAAGTTCAGTCACCAGAGCAACATTGTTGCTCTTCACAAATTCAAGAAAGTCAACAGAAGCAAGATTTCCAGCATAGACTTTTGATGGTACGTCCATTTCTACTTTAGCAATAAATGGCTTATTTCCATCGACAGAAATTCGAAGAGATTCAGATTAAAAAAAGTAAAAGTATTCATCATACATCAGAATATTTCTCACTCACCTCATTTCCTGCTCCAAAATTGGCAACTTCTCCTTTGTCGGCAGTTGCACTAAGAAATGCAAAAGATGCATAAGCTTGATGCTTTCTAGCAACTTGGCTAAAAACCTGCAGCATTAAACTCGATTGAAGTTTCTCTTCCAAACTATCGCCTGTTGCGGAGGGATCATACGCAACAAAAATAACACCATTACCTTTTTTTCCTGCATCATTTACACCATCATAGCTAAATGATTCTACAACAGCGTTTGAACTCATTTTTTCAGCAAATTCAATAATGCTATCAGCTCTCCGTTCTCCGGGATATGGAAAGGTATCACCATCTCTATGGATCTTTCCAAAGTTGAATGTTCATGTTATTTTGTTGTCATGATAGACTAGAGTTGATTATTTTTATTATCTTGAAAACTCACCATAAGAGTAGGGTAACCTTTTACATCGTATTTTCCGCACAACTTTTTTTCTACAGTGCAGTCAATCTAACCAGAAACAAGAAAATCTGTTAGTATGTTCATGAATGTAATTTCATAAAAGAATACGTTGCTGATAATATGTCTTACTTTTCCAAAAGCCATCTTGCCTGCGAGATAAGGAGCCACTTTGTCTAGTATTGGAGCTAATTGTTTGCAATGGCCACACCTTGAATTCAGAGCAAAAAAAATGAAATTCTGTTAAAACTTCTTTCTCTGTAAAAGATATGATGTCGCTTAAATATGGCAAAAATAGCGTGGAAAATATTTCATTTCAAAATGGTGCACCTACCACGGAGCATAAAACTTAAGGAACCAAAGACCATTAGCGGGATCAGCTAGTGATCCATCAATGTTCGACATGGTCAACTCTTGAACAGTGGAATGAGGAGTAGCTCTCGCAAACGTTGGCGCATTGTTGAAAAGTAGAAACAAAATACAGAGGCTGTGAAAAATGTTGCAGGGCTTTAAGTAAGTATTAAACTGCATTGTCATAATCTGAGTTTTTCTAGAATTTGCTTTCGTTTGGATTGATCTATCTTAAATTCGTTTTCTTGATCGGATGGCGAAGCAACTGCACTGAAAGGGGTTTCTTAATTTTGAAAGTTTTCATTTGGACCTGCTGTTTTTTTTTTTTTTCGAGAATATCTTAAGGAAAGATATCGAAGATAGGAAGTAAGTACAGCAGTTCTGTACATACCGTACTGTCTACCAGAGCCAAAATAAAGAAAAACACAAATTCAAGGCTTTTCCTATCCCCAATCGTAAAAGCCTCCTTTTTTTCAACCTGCTGTAGGACATAATCATTTAAACGACAACGACTATATACGGCATTAATCAAACTATGAGGGATATGTACCAACGACAAGATTTTCGTAAATTCTTGAATTAGAATAAATCTACCCGTAGGTCATCATATCATAACCACTATAGAAGTGGCAACCGAACAAAAAAAAGAAATTCCTGTAAACATAAACATCAAAATTTCAAAAACCTTTCTTGAAACTCTCTTACATTGAACTGTATTAAAGACCAAGTATGACCGACATCCCACCTAAAGTTGATACAGCTGAGGAGGAAGATCCTATAGTTCCAGAATCATCAGGCAATGTCGATGATGATATGGCTGCCATTTTCAAAGAAGTAGGATCACCTACTGAAAAGGAGGAACCCAAAGATGACTCATTAAACAAAGTCAAAACGTCTGCTTCTCGCTTAGTTGCTTCTTTTGGACTTTTAACGAAGGACATTGACTCCAAACTTGGTATTTCTGATACCGCGAAAAAGATTGATGAAAGAATTCATGTAACTGACCGAACGAAACAGGCATTTGGTGCTGTAACTGCAACAGCAACCACTCTTGATCAGAAATTCCACGTTTCAGAAACAACCAGAAGTACTGCATCAGCTGTGAGCTCAAATTCAGCATTCTTGGGTATCAAAAGCTCAGTTGGTGGTGTTTTGGAAGGTGCAGGAAACGGATTGAAAAAGTTCGACGATAAACACAAATTGACTTCCAAGACAGCAGATTTGGTGTCATCTACAGCAGACTTTTTGACGAATAAGATAAATCCGAAAACCACATCAAAAGTTACAACCCCAGATTTAGATATTCTGAATGATTTGCAAGATGGAGAAAACGAAAAATCAAGCACTCCTGAAGAAAATTATCCTTCATCCTTTCAAAAAGAGTAAAAGAGCCAAATACTTGCTTTTATTTCAGACAGATACAATACAAATCATTAATTAACACTGTGCCCGAATATGAGTTTGTCACCATTTTCATTTTAGTTTTAGAAAAGTTTTTTCTTATTGCAACTATTCAAAACTCTAGTTTAGGCACAGAATGTGAAAAATTATTTGAAAATAATGAATTTTTCAAGCACATCAAAGTTTGGTGGAAGTGTTCTGTAGTCTTTACTAAAATAACATCTTTCATATGCATAAAATCTTAAGAATTCAAATTCTTTAGTTGATCAAAACCTGTATCTAGCGTTTGCCTTACAGGTGCTAGAGAGGGAATCTATAGACTACAAGGTTTATGTTTTCTCTAAGCGTATCTTTTTCAATCTCTTCGAGAAGATTTCGATCTTTTTTTTCTTTTCTTCTTTCGTTTATACTTTTTCCTATCATAGCTGTCGCTATCGCTATCACTGATGTCCTCGCTGTTCCTATATGAATCTTCTTTTCTTCTACTTCTTCTATTACTATTATCACTACCTTTTTCTTTTCTCTCGATCGATATATTATTTTCTTTTCCTTCATTCACATAATCCAATGATTTTTCTGTTTTACTTTCATCACTTGAGTTATCTTTATTTTTTTCTTGATCATCACTTCTCTTCCTTCTCTTACTCTTCTTTTCTCTATTCCTACGCTTCCTTTTTTCTCTCGACTTTCGCTTCGACCGCTTACGATCTCTTCTGTGCGCATAACTATAGCTACTACTATTACTCTCATCACTAGAACTGCTGCCATCATCCTCTTTTTTCCTAGCCATAAGAGCAACCACGGCACCACTCAATCCTGTGGAGCTGATTTCCTCATATTTGGAAGATACCTTTCTTGGTTTCCGTTTTTCAGCGTCTTCTCTTTGTTTCGCTAGAGTTTGTCGGTACTTTACTTCATCATCTTCTGTAAAGAATTGATTGGGAAATTGTGTAATCAATTTTCAAAGACGCAAAATAAGATGAAGTTCAGAATAAACTATGAATGTTTTCAACACATAAATTCTTGACCGATTTTGGATAATTAAAAGCAGTTGAAGGATTCTATCATAATGAGCAGTGCGTACCTGTGACAGAATTTTTCTTCGCGAGCTGTTCTATTTGCTCCTTTACAACTCTGTTGTAAGCTCTATCAAGAAGTTCTTGCCTCTGCCTTTTCTTGGCTTGCAGCCTTTCTCTTTCACGGGGGTCCATCTCTCGAGTGAAACATGTAGCAGTCGCTGCGTATTAATTAAATTTACAATGGGGACATATTTTTTGACTTTTTTCCATTTTTAATATTAACGGGACTCGAATGAAATAAACATCTTAAGAAAAAGGGTCAAAAAATGAGTCATTGTGAATGCGATTCCCAAGCAAGAAAAGCAAAAGATCTGCCCGTCACATCATTCAAGGGTTTGAAGGAGATACATTTGGTGTATGCATTAAAGAGATATGAAGGCATTATTTTGGTTAAGCCTTATACAGTCAAATGTATGTAAGCGTTTTGGAACGAATATCTTGATTTTAAAATTCTCCATGAATATTGCTTGAATCTTATTTTTTCTAAAAATTCATACTATAACTGATTTATTCTATGAAGATTCACAATTTAGTTGCAATCAAAGAGTTTTTTTTTTTTAAATCAGACAACTGCAAGATGACCTTGAAAGAAGGTTAAGTAAGGTACCTTAGGATCATTACTTCGACGACCATCCTACTTTTGTTAGTCGTACGTACGACTCAAATTCGTCTCAATCAAAAAAATTATGACGTAGGAAGGCTACGTAAATATTACATCAGCAGACATATGATGTCGTTCATCTTTCTTGCAGTGAAATTGTATAACACGTATTATACCGATCTTTTATAATTTCTACAAGAGATAAAGAAGTGATGATGTCTACATGAACACGTTTAAAACAACGTACGTAAAAAATGCTAACCCTATTTATTAAAAAACTTTTAATACGTAACTCAACTGAAAAGATTCGAATACACTTTACTTCTCACAAAAACGATTCTTCATTCTATAACACTACCTCTTTTCATTCGATCACAGTAACAATGTCTTTTGCAACAATCAATGTAAGGCAATTCGATCTCACGCCGATATTAATGAGAATATAGCATTGTTTTCTGCATACCTCACCCTCTTCTTCGTGTTGCGTATCGTACAATGCAAATTTTGAATCTTTTTCAATGATATTTCAAGGAAAAAATGATTGCTGAGGGTATCAATCAATCAGCTATCTCTGCCTTCGAGTCCACCTTCAATGCTTTGGTAAGTTCCATGCAAGTAGTATTTTCCCAAGTGGAAAGAACTACCCCACGTCGATAAATGGATTTTCTCACATAATATGCACAAAATAATAATTCTTTGCAACAGGTATCTGGAGAAACTGGAATGATTGCTGAAAATACCATTTCTCCCGCACCAGACCTTATCACTACTGATGAAATTACCGCAAAGCCTGACACATCTCTCTTGTCTGCCACTGTTGTACTTAAACTTAATGGAGGATTGGGAACTGGTATGGGTCTTGATTTTGCCAAAAGTCTTTTAAAGGTAAAGGGAGATGACACATTCCTTGACTTGACCGCTAAGCAGGTCATATCTATGAGAGAAAAATATGGGCAAAAAGTGAAGTAAGTACTCAAATTGAAAAAAACAGGCCTTCCTGAAAGATGTCCTAACAAATAAATCTTATCCCTTCCCGAAACAGGTTCATGCTTATGAATAGTTTCTCTACCTCCGAGGACACTTTGAACTTCTTTAAGAAAAACTACCCAGATTTGGCTGCAGAAGATGGTCTTGAAATGTTGCAAAACAAGGTTCCCAAACTTGATGCTACCACTTTTGAGGTAAGCTGAAAGTGACTTTACATCACATTTAATTTGCATGTTTATATATGCTGATATCTTGTTTAACCGAAACATAGCCAGCTGTCAGTGCATCTAACAAAGACAATGAATGGTGCCCTCCCGGACACGGTGATTTGTATGCAGCTCTTGTAGGATCTGGTCGTCTTGATGAGCTTCTCAAGGCTGGATACAAGTACATGTTTGTATCTAACAGTGACAACCTTGGAGCAACACTTGATCTTTCAATTCTTGCCCACTTTGCAACTTCCAAAGCACCTTTCATGATGGAGTGCTGCAAACGTACAGAAAATGACAAAAAAGGAGGGCACTTGGCAACTAGAAAGTCTGATAAGCGTCTTATCCTCCGTGAGAGTGCCATGTGTGCTGATGAAGACGAAAAAGATTTCCAAGACATCACAAAACATCGTTATTTCAACACAAACAACCTTTGGATCCAACTTGAACAACTTAAGAAGATTGTTGACAAGAATGGTGGCTTCATCCCCCTGCCCATGATTAAAAACAAAAAGACTGTCGATCCTAAGGATGACTCATCTCAAAAGGTAGTGCAATTAGAAACTGCAATGGGGGCCGCAATTGAATCTTTCGACGGAGCAACTGCTATTTGTATTCCCAGAACACGTTTTGCGCCAGTAAAGAAATGCAATGACTTAATGCTTCTGAGAAGTGATGCGTACATCGTCACTGATGATTTCCGTGCCGTGCTTAACCCTGAATGTGGTGGATCTGCTCCAATCATTAGTCTTGACTCAAAGAAATACAAACTTGTTGGAAACTTTGATGCAATGACTAAGGGTGGAATCCCTAGTCTTGTAAAGTGTGACAGGCTCACTATCAAGGGTAAGGTCAATATGAGTTCAAAGATTGAATTTGTTGGAGATGTTAAAATTGTAAACGGAAGTGACTCTGCAAAGAACGCCCCAAACAGAAAAATTGAAAACGAAGAAATTGACTTGACAAACGAAGTTCAATGCTGTATTCTTTAAAGCACTCTACTAAAAGGCCACATCACTTTTGGTAGCACACAAGTCAATTGTGTTAACATTTTAAGATATATTTTATTTCCAACTGTGTCTGCCTTTTCATAAACGTTCTTGTTAGCGAGTTTAAGAACTAGTTGTACACTGTGCTGAGTAAAGAAATCACTTCCAATAGAGGCTATCTTTTTACTAGTTTTCATGAGAATTGTACAGTCGACGATAATGTACATACAAAATTCGGATGAGAAATGTTTTCCACATTTTTTGAAACTATAGAGGTTTTACCGACAACATCAAAAGGTTATTAAATATGTATAAAATGAATCTAATTTAATTGTCCTAAAAACCACAGACATGAAAAATGTACGCCAAGCTGGTTAATCAAATTAATTGAGATCATTGATTCTATGAAAATCAGGATCATCAACAACTTGATCTGTGTAAAGTTGTGGAGTATAGTATTGAAGGTGAAACCACACTGGAGGAATACTCAAATTCCTTATGAGTTTTTCGATCGCTAACCTTTCATCATCTGTATAAAAATTTCTAAAGTTCCAGATACCATCTCCTGTAATTGTTTGAGGAATATCCAGATTTTCTACTGGATAATTTAAGTAATTATTGACTCTTTCAATTGTTCCAGATTGGTCCCTTACATAGTCTTCGTATCTAAGGACCATGTAATCGATCTCACGGGCACGTGCCATCAGGAAAGTGTTTGTGTGGAATCTTGCCCATTTCACAAACTCTTGTCGGCATGGAACATCTTTTGCTATGGCCCTAAGATTTTCAGGAAGCCATTTTAGTTCAACTTGCTCAAAACCTCTGTCCTGAAATTTACACCAGTCTCTGAAACCCTTTTCAGACAGTGGAAATGTATCTTCAATATTGAGATCTGGACGATTGATATTCATGAGACCAATATAAGAATAAAATCTGGCAACAACATTATCATATGGATCGCGAATAAGGTGAATCATTCTCTTCACATCTTGAGGGTTGTATTGAAGTCTCTGACGTCTTCCATCGTTCATTTGTACTCCGGATGCGGACTTCCACCAGAAATTTCCGTTAGAGTAGTCTCGTGGATGACAAAACAGGCAATATCCAGTTCCGTGTGACCTTGTTCCTGCATATGTAGTTGGTGGAAGTAATTCCATATTATACCACGAAGGACCATTTGGATATAGTGGAGCGCTTTGTCCTGACCTTGCGAATGTCCCATCAGACTGTATTTGATGAAGTGGAAAAAGAAATGTGAAAAAATATTCTCATTTATGATGGGTCCTTGAATTTCGAAAGATTTGTTCATTAGTCCTTACCTGTAAAAATAAATGACCATAATTCGTGGCCGTTCTTCTGTTTGAAGATTGTTGAATAATATTCATAATGTGTGCAACGCCTGATTCTGGAAAGGACAAAATCCATGCCGGTCTTATACTTCCCTCTGTCCATGTGAGTCTTCTCCTAAGATTTGGAGCCTCCATCATGTCGAATTCTTCATCTACATCTTCATCTTCATCTTCATCTTCGACATCCGCACTGTTGTCATCAAACATCATTTGTTCAGATATCATTAGATCTTCTAGTTTCAGCCCTCGCTCTGATACGAATCTCATGTCGAAATCTTCACTTGAGTCCGCCGTCACCTCAGCTAGATTAGAAGTTTCCGAACGTACATTGGTAACGCTTGATACCAAGAGGAACACCTTTAGGAAAAACTTCATTTTGGAACCAATGATGCTTTGAATGATCACTTTTTTTCTCAAAGCTGATAGAGGTGCAAATAGATTGGAAAGATGTGGTTTCGATAAGAGTGGAACTATCCGACTTCTTCTATGCCCTAATCTTACTGTTATGTTGAAAAAGACCCTTATTTTAGTCACTGATGCCAAAATTTATACGAATGTGCTCTAATTGAAATGTCCTAAAACGAGTGGTTTAGGGAAAATTTGGGTTACAGTCATTTTTATAGGATATCATTTAAAGAGTCATTATAGTTTTAAATAGCCTTTTGAACAATTTCTGGCATACGTGAGCGCCCTAACCTTTTAAACGGACGTTTATATTTAATAAAAAGTCAACAAGAATTGAAAAGTACTCTTATTATAATTTGGCCTTGCTAAAAACTCTGCTGACATGGTCGATGGTTCACAGCAACTGAGTTTGAATGCCCTTGTCATCCTTGTTTAGACATTATACCGTATCTGTGAATAAATCATTATGAATTTTTGCTGCCGTACTTATAAAATTAAAAGTATGTTTCGCGGTGCTAAGCCTGTCAAGGAGTACGGTACAGAGGAAGTAATCACATACCCTTGCAAATGGTCATTTCACCTTGCTACTTAAAAATAATTCAATGAAGACTCAGTCTTTCAATTTTTAAAAACTAAAGCGTTGTCATATCATGATAATGAACAAAATCTTTAGTTTTCATTTTTTATCATAATAACCTGACCAAGGACTTCATATTCTTGAGTATTGTAACAAAATGTTTGTTCTCAGGTTCCTATCAAAAAATATCTGATTTCGTTTTTTGGGAAAGGGGGACTTCGAAGACTTATGGAGAAAATAATTTTTTGAAAAGAAAAATCAGTAAAAAGTGTTCATGAACAATCAACCAATGTCCTGCGCCAGCTGCTCTGAAGTTTGCTTTATTGCTGCAATTAAATGAGTGGTACTTCCTTTTTATACTACACCAATATGACCTGAATTTTTGGTATTGTACATCTCTTTAGACTCCTATAAATAAATCAGTGAGATAGTGAATAAATTGATTCTGAAAAAAAGCTGCCTATCATTTAAAATAAATTATATATTTCTTGCAAAAAGGCATAAAAATAATTGAGCAACATCGGCATAAAAGTGAATCTAGAACAAAGCTGTAGAAGTAGAAAAAATTTAGTGAATTGTGTAAGAACTTATGTCTTGTTTCACCTAGTTTTACTGATAAGGATTATTTTCTTTAGAAGGGACAAAAAGAATAATTCACATACACACTTCACAATTTTATTGTAGCAATATTAGGTTCTTGTTACTTTCTGTAAGGAAGCCTTTGCCATCAGTTTTTTATGTGAGTTATGTACAACTTTAGGGTCTTTTTCGTAGACTCGACTGATAGTGATCAGTGACTTCGAGTATTTTCCATTCTGAAATACTGCAATTATGATCCAATGTAGCAATATAGAAGTCCTTATGACTCACTCAATTGTGTGAGCCTCGTATTGCGCAAATTTCCTCTAATTATCATGGAAATATGTATAACTTAGTGCAACCTCAAATGATAATTTACTCTTTATAATCATATTTCAATATTTTAAGAAGATTTTTAAACTGTAATTATCAAAAGAAAGAAATGAAATTGCCCAAATAGATGCATCTGTCCGCTCGTCATAATAAAATAAAAGCTCTCTAGCATGTATTTCTTCCTTCACATAAGAGGTGCATAGTATCAGATTAGAAGTTGGTATAGCATACATGCAATCATATGAAATGTGTTTTATAGTTTCCAGTCTTCATGTTGTGTGTGGAGGAAGAATAAAATATGGGATCATCCATAAATACATGAACATCGAAATTATACGGTGCCTAGCAATTTTCATGCTGTCAAATACAGAGACACATGCGAAGAAATAGATTTCTCATGAGAACATATTTCGTTTGCAATAGAGACCCAAAATAAAGCAAATTACTTAATAAGCATGATTCCTCAATCATGCTCAAATCCAACAACAAAAACGAAGAAAAACCTTTTTTTAATTAAACAAGCGCATAAGTTAAAGAGGATAGAAACTTATTTTTGTCTTTCAAAATGATAATAAGCGCTTACTTCTCAAGTCAGTTTGAGAAGTTTTTATTTTGTATCGTTAATCAGCTGAAACACAAGTGAATCTTCGCCGAGTAATTGTGAGCACATTAGGGGATGTTATTTCTTATGAATTTTTCTAGATATTGTACCTACGTTATAAGAGTCTCCTTGCAGCATGTCGTGCTAGAAATGATGCGCTTGGCGTAAGAATTACTCGTGCTTTCTTTTCTAACAACAAGCTGCGTCTAACGCAACATATTTCAATTTTAATTTGCGCAGCATGGTCGTTGATGCATTTTAAAGAAAATCCTCCGGGGTTTATTAAGAATAGATTCACTTTAACCCTCGCCTCCCGGATAGAGGCCCAATATACTATTCTAGCTGAGGGAAACTCTTGTGCTAGTTACTCGCCTAATTAGCTCTTTGGATCACCTTTAATATATTATATCAAAGTGTTTAAAATACACTGTTACGCACGATGGAATGAAAGAAGATACGATTCAATATTGGTACGGTACATATAATGAAGAATGATACTAAGAATCTACGATCAAGAATATTAGAAGTTGAA
>Ga0209092_10001008_pt1 | contig 28409 bp, 22 predicted proteins | sample FraStrMetagenome_FD_187446 | JGI IMG/M metagenome (GOLD analysis project Ga0209092, IMG submission 187446) | Marine eukaryotic phytoplankton communities from Arctic Ocean - Fram Strait ARC3M Metagenome (SPAdes) (version 2) | ecosystem: Environmental > Aquatic > Marine > Oceanic | place: Fram...
CCTGTGACTCCAAATCTGTTGGATGGGTCCTTTCCTAATTCTTTTGGCCTGTATCATTAGGACCCCCTTTCCGGACCCCCCGAATTTAAGCAAGATTTACGTATTTTCTTCGTAGGTATATTGGCAAAAAGGAGTTTTTGCACAAGAAATATTAAATTGTATGTTTGTTTGTTTGTTTGTTTGGTATGTTATATTGTTAAACGTGTTACTACGGCATTCACTCTTAGGCGTAACCAGTCTTCACGTCCCACTAGGAATTCCTTCCCTGTACTTTTTCAAGTACTTCACCGATGATGTAAGTATCAATACGAAGAAGTCCGATTAAAATTGAAAGTAATATTTCACAAGACTTATGTACGAGTAAAATGGCCTCTTTATCTCATCCTATGCACGTACATTGTTTTGTTATTTTGGTCACGATGAATTTGATCAAAGTGTGTAGAAAGATATTCGAGATTTTGACACATAATTTCAAGTTAGTCTTCACCCACAAGCAACATTTCAAATATATCCAAAGCACGCAAACATTATCATGATCGAACAATCGTCCTTTCAAGAACTCAAACAGAAAAAGAAAGTACGATTTTCTCACATCGAAGTAAGACAATACCCAATGATCTTGGGAGACAATCCTTCAGTTTCAAGTGGTCCTGCATTAACGATCGACTGGGAATACTTTTCAGAGGCACAATTTTCAATAGAGCATTATGATACGATACATAAAAAAACTCACCGAAGCACAAGGCACTTAATAATGCCTCTATCTTGCAGAATGCTCATTGCGAAAAATGCTGGACATAGTTATCGGGAGATAAGGCAATGTTTGAAAGAAATGAAGGAATACAAAGCAGGCCTGCGACAAGAATCTAAACCAGCCATTGATCAAAGAAGCATGAAAGAGAAGATATTCAAGAAAATGAATTTGGCACTTATAAAAAAAAGTGTCATAAAAACAAAGAAACAAAAGATTGCCCCGCAATAATGATATTAAAGTTGTTGACTTCAAAGGACTAATAAACATCAAAACGCTCTGCAATTTAATCTAAATTCATAACATTATTAATTTAGAATTTACAATTCTCCAATTACACTTATGTAAAGTAGGTTTGAAACAAGAGTATAATATTCGTATTGGATGCATTCTATTCCTTCATTTACTGTACCATTTCTTTCATTATTTCAATTCCCAAACAAACCAACCATGCGATGTGAACAGCCTCGGTAATTGTAAATTAATACGCTATGCTAACGTAGCACCTGAGTTATCGTATTCTTATCAATTGATTGATATACCTGATCATACAAAGGCTAAATTACTATGACTGATACTTAAATAACGTAGCTCACATCAAAGTTCATATTCAAAGAACTATTTTAGTCCCATGCAGAAATATGAAAATATAGATCAAGGCTATTAAAATTACACGATAAAATGGCATGTTGTTGTCAATGTTGATGTGCATGTTCGTTCTCAGTCAACTTTTGCTCTTTGAATTATAGTAGAGAGAGAGGACGCACGCCAAAACTGTGTAACATCCAAATGGGAGATATTCATGAAGGTTATGAGGTCTTCAGTAAATAAATCTGCTAATTCAAAATCAATCAAAGGAAACGGGTAAATTCTTATAGGCTAATAAAATATTTGGCCTTCAACTTGAAGAATCATCAAATTAATTGCATTCAGATTACCTTGGCCTTTTTAGAACTCTTATTGCTTAATCTTATGAAAACAGGACCACTAAGCCAAAAACGCATTTGTGTAACGTGGAATAATTTTGATCTGATTTGATCATTCTCAGAAAAAATAAAGAAGTCAATGAAACCATTCAAGCAAAGAGGAGGGTTAAAATTACAATATTCAAAGCATTCAAGAATCAAAATAGGAACTTCTGAGCACTTTTTACTCTTTTGAAAAGATTGCTTGTGCAATATTCAAGTTGAGTGATATAGATCTACTAGAATTAAAAAAAAACTTTTGACATAAATGCTTGCATGGGATTTTGCTTGCAGAGCTAATCAGCAGAAGAAATGTGATTTTTATTGTAAGCTGTTTTGCAAAAAACTTGGAATATTAATATGGAAGAATGAAATAAACATGTGATGCTGCTGTTCGGAAGTTGGTATTTTTATTATTAGTAAAATATCAATGACGTCAAAGCCTACAGAAGAGTAGGATACTCCATATTATTCTTATGAAATGTTCGCACGTAACCGTTTTTTCGTTCTTCTCACAAAGAATTCGAATTCTCCCTGCTGTTTGAAACAGATAAACCCTGTGACAATCATGTCAACACCTTGCATACAAACGAAGCAAAAAATGAACCTACTATCGCAATTACAAGGAGCGCGAATAGTGTTTGCCACGGATGAATGGTTTGCGTCTGCATCTAATTTGATCAGTGATACAGCACCTGTATTTATACCCGATCTTTTTAGTGAACAAGGGAAAGTCATGGATGGGTGGGAAAGTCGACGAAAACGAATCCCAGGCCATGATTGGTGTTTGATTTCACTTGCTTGGTCAAGCTCTTCATTTTTTAAGAATATAGAACGTTTAGAAGTGGATACAGCTTATTTTACGGGAAATCATGTTCCTCGTATAAGCGTTCAGGTAGCTTCAGTTTTGGATGAGGATGGGAAGATTTGGGAAAAGAGCTTCCCGCGAGGTGGTGGTGGTCAGGGTACATGTGCTACAGTTAATGAGGTTATAAAGGCCGAGGCCATATGGAATAGGTTATCTAATAGTCAATGGACAGAACTTTTGACAATGACTCCTTTGAAACCTGGATGTGAAGAAACTAGATATCATACTTTTGACATTTTGTCTGATTTATCTACAAAAAATACCTTGAAACGAGCTACTCATGTCCGCATCAACTATTTCCCAGACGGAGGAGTAGCAAGGATGAAACTTTGGGCAAACGTTATATCCTGCAAGCCAAAGATAAATATGGAAAAATCTACTTCAAAAGTGAATACTTCAGATTATACCGACCTCGTCTGTTCTTCGAATAATGGAAGAGGAATAGGATGCTCCAACCGACACTATGGTGAACCTTCAAAGCTCATTCAGCCTTCAACAGGAAAAGACATGGGAGATGGATGGGAAACCGCACGCCATCCTAATCGCCCCCCTATATTGAAACTTTTACCAAATCAAAGTAATTTATGTGATTTCAAGAACTTAATGGACTGGTGTGTATTAGCATTAGGAGAACCATGTATAGATGGTGTCAAGCAAATCCTTGTGGATACAAAACATTTTAAAGGCAATTTCCCTGAAAGTGTACAGATTGAAGCTTGCTACCATACTACTTTTACATCACCGGAAGAAGAGGAAAGTTTTTTATGTCGTTCAACTGAATCTGACTCTGATGTTGGTTGGTTTGTTATCTTACCGAGAGTCAAAATGACTCCTGATGCTGAGCATTTTTTTTCAACGGAACAAATTGTAAATAATGAAAAACCTGTCTCTCATGTAAGAGTTTCTATTTGGCCAGATGGAGGTTTAAGTCGTGTTAGAATCTATGGTGGATCATCCTGTTCAAGCGGCAATCGTCAATTGATGCGAAGCTCACTTTAAATGAGCACACAAAAGAAATTTTGCTGTTGAGTAATCATCTTGCGATTACGACAATTTTTGAATACGAGAGCTATATTTCTAAATCTAAAAAAGATTGAGGACAAAATATTGTATGGTGACACTTTCATTAATTTTCTAAATTATTACTTTAGACTCTGTTATGCCACTGTGAGAAGAATTCTCGTATTTTTTGAAGTTTCTCTGGCTTCATGGTGTGGCTTTGACGTTCATAAAACTCCACCTGTCTTCTTTCAAAAGGAATACTATTTACTAAAAATTGGCATTCACTACTCATTAAATCTCCCAATAGCATTGTGATATTAAAGTACCAGTATGGTTTATGGAAACCTATTGGTATGATACCGCCTCCTTTTCTCATTCTTCGAAAGTCGTCAATAGCATCCTCACCCCATCTACGCTTCGCAATCTCTTCCAATTCTTCTTCGCCTCTTTCTCCATTGGAGGGTGTACTATAATACTGCAACACAGTTTCCGGCATCATCATCTCTGCGCTGAACAAAGCAGCTTCAAATCCTAATGGCATTGGGGCTCCAATACCATTCAATACAATAGCAAAATAGACATCTTCGGCTGGATTTTTGCCACTGAACACACACTTGGCTTGATCGAGATCATGTGCAGAAACTGCAGAAATTATTGGGTGAGGGCAATACTCAATGGCTTTTATCATCCATTGACGGGATCTTAGAGAAAAGCCTCCATTACCAAGAGGGGCTTTGCCATTATCACAAATATCGCTTGGAAAAGGTTTATCTTCTTTGACAGATTCATCCCATTTTTTTTTCAGATACTTACACATTCCCTCTGCTGGTTCTGCATTATTATGCATATTGGCCCTAGGAGGCCAAACTGCCCCAACATATGCAACATCCCTCCAGAGATTTGGATTGAACGAGTGACACATTACTGCATCTCTCTGCAGCAATAAAACATGATCTGAGTCTTCTGAAATAAATTCATCTGTCCAATAGTTGATATTCATCCATGCGTTGGAAGGGTTATAAAAATTTTGGCATGACTTGAGCCTATACTTTGCAAAATCTAGTACGGCGACACGTGCATTTCCCCTATCAATCAGTTGCTTTGTTTGAGGTCGGGCATTCTGGTAAATTCCATCGTACAGTCTTTGCAAATCACCTGCTACATCACATGAGGATGTCTGCAGGTATAAACAGGTGGTAGATTTGACATCTGGATGTATATTGGAGACTGCCGATTCAAAGGCTGTCCATGTTCCAGCTGTCTCTGTTGCCAATCTCGGCTCCATGAGAACGATAGTGATAGAGCAACCATAGGCTAAAATTTCGGGACTCGTGTACTTTGAACCAAGTTTCTTTGGGGTGCTTTTAGTAAGATCAGCTATGATAGATTTCTTGGAAGAAAGCGTTTCCGGACCCTCTAGTATTTTTGCTTGTGCATACGGCCTTTTCACCTCATTTTGTTTTTCATTGTGTCTTGCATTTTCAGGAGGTTTCCTGAAATTAATTTCATTTTCTATGCTTTCAATTTTTGGATTAACTTGTATTGAATAAAATTTGGAAAGTCTATGAAACCACCAAGGCAAAATGGTAGTGACTAGAATAAGACATAATTTTGTAGAGAAGGGTATTCGTCTCTGTTTTCGAGTTCCTTTGCCTTTCCATAATGTCCCATTGGCAAAGTTGGGTCGTCTCATTTTCAGGTCAAAGTACATATGCCAAGAAAGAATAATATGAAAACTGCTGCCAAGATTTGACCTCGACCCAAGACTCATTCTATTATGACCTCCTTTAGTACGTGAGTAATCAGGCTATTTTTCTTTCGGGTTTTATGTCCTCTCGAAAGATCTTCAACAAGAAAATGAACTCTGCATCATGATTTGAACTACAGAACTTGTAATTCATTACTTTTGAAAATATTTAAAATATCTCATCATCTTGGAAGCAAAAACATCTATAAAATTCTTTGAAGGTGTATGATGATCATAAGCTCAGAGAAAATCTAACAAAAACGAGTATTTGAACAAAGCCCAAACGCGGGAATTCATCTTCTGAAATGTTTGCAAAGAAACACAAAATTTTAGATGTATATTATTGTTATGGGCATGTGTTGACCAATCAATGAAAACTCTACAGTATTATTGGAAATACAACGTATTTTTCAAAGCCTTTCATATAAAAGTTGATACTTGCAAATAGTCAAAAAAAGATTTGGTTGTGTCTTTTAAGAGTCTTCCTTATCCTCGGCATCAATGACATCAATTGGTATGTAGAATCTTTCTGTGACGTACGATCTGTTTGTGTCCTTGTTAGTAATAGTGAGAGATTGCTTCATAAATGTAGAATTATCAATGTTGACTAATTCTTTGATGTCGCTAACTTCGGCTAAACCATTCATTGTTGGCATAATTGTTTTGACACAAACTTGAGCTGGACCTTCCGATTGAACTAAAGTCATTTTTTCCTTATCGCCAGGAGTTAGCTTTGTTTTGGTTTCCTTCCCGATTTCAAATTCTTCTTCCATGTTATTAACACGTGAAGTCTTCTTTATTTTATACTTTCCGTCTCTCATTTGTATAACATTTATGGTATCCACCTCAGCTTCTCCTTTTTCATGTGCTACTATCGCTAGTTCAGAGACTCCCATAGTTTCCAAATATCCACGCATCGATGGTTCACCTCGATTCTTGTCTAATTTCCACCCCCCATTTAAGTTTTCTCTAACGTTTGAATTCATTTTGAGATTGTGCAAGATTAATGAAAAAGAATTCTTTGAAAAGTCCAGTTGAAATCCTTTGTGAAGTTTTTTGCTGGTCTGCACAATGCAAACTCTCTGCAATTCTTATTGAGGGAAAATGTTAAAGGAGATACATGTATCAATCTATCATACGTTGGTGCACTAATACCTTTTCACTTGTTTGCATACAACGATGCTAGATGACGCAACCTAAGCGAAGTGAAAAACATTGCTTCTTAAATAATTTCGCAAAGTAATATTTGAGAATGCGATGGGGCATAATTATTTACATCATTTTTGGTATTGTGTACAATTGTAGAGTGGTATACAACAAATAGGATTCTACGGCATGTCCTAGCATGATCAATATTAATTAATTAGTTAAAGAGATTCGTCGGAACTCGTTCTATGTAAGTTTAGTAGGATACTCTACTGTATGAACGGATCAGCAAAGAATTTCAAAGTAAGGATTAAAGTGCTTGTGTGGTGAGAAAGAGCTACAAGAGGCAACCATCCAAAGCAAACCAACCCGTCTGCGTATGAACAGCAGACGACCCAAGAAGCAATAGGTTGCTACAGGAGTGTGTCTCATAATCTCAATATCTTGATCCAGGTCAGTTTCCAGCTCTGAAAGACTCCAAAGAAATAATGTAAGCAATCAAAACGAGCCAACATTGGCATGTTTAACAGCCCGTATGTGGCATTGAAGAATAAGGTGGAGGAAGGGTGAAAACATAGGCATGGCTAGTCTTTACAAAGAAACAGCAGTTGCTGCAGGCCAACATGAAAGTTGTGGAAGCTTAGGTGAACAAGTTTGGCGCTCTTGCCGCTCTTTACGGGGTGTCAGGCTAAATGTTTATTTTTATTGTATTATGTAAAATGATTGTCAAATTTTCTCCCAGGATACCAAAAACCTACATATGGTGAATACGAAAAGATATCTCAATCCTTCCCAATGTTGTTCACACCACGCGTGATCAGCCCGTTTGACAGAGTTGATTAAGAAATAACAAATGGATTGAAGGCGACATTGATGAAGTCTCGGTGATCTGAAGCTGTGCAGCAAGGCGCCACTCTAATCAGAGAACTCTGGTACCCCTCTCACCCTAGACTAATCAAGTTGTCCGATGTGACCTCACTAACAAATTTGTTCTTTAAAATGTTAATAAACTATGATGAATTTGTTATCTCGCTTCAATGTTTTGTTGAATCATATGTTGCCTAATTTTGTAAAGTTTCTGATCGTTATTTGATGTATATTGTTGAACTGATGAATGTTTTTCGTTTCCATCGAACTATCCTGTTCTTGAAAGTTTCTCTTCCTTTATACTGACGACTAACCTATTTGTTTCTCTTGCTTCTTTCCTTTTCGCTTTTTGAGTAGACAAATATCATATAATTCCTTCGCGAACCATCAAGATGTCTCCTCAACGAAAAAAACTAATGCGAGGTCGCACCAAGAACAAAACAAGGAGATCTTCGGAAGGGCGGAATATGGAAAATGACGAGGAAGAAAAGAATAGACATGAAGTTGATATGGCGGATCTAGATGATGAAATATCTGTGTCATCTGATTCTTCCTCTTCCATTGAATCTTCGAAACCGTGGCAGAAAAAAAAATCTCCATCTTCCAATTCAGAAGGAACGAACTTTTCATCGCCCTTTAATGAGATTTCTTTAGTGGCATCTTTACCATCTAGAATCATAAAAGGCAAGCCAAAAAAAAAGAAGAAGAAGAGACACAGCCAGTATGATTCAAATGATGATGACTCCCACCTTGACATTCATGTGAGAGTCACGTTTGCATCAACAGGTTCAGGTAGTCAAGCTTCACGTCAATCGTTCGAACACGATTTGTCCCCCATAAAAAAGAAAAACAAAGTGCTGGATGGGGAAAGTATAAGAAAGAAGCCAAAGAACTTGAAAACAGGCAATGATCTAGATAAAAAGAACAAGATTCGGAGTAGTGCAGAGAATGATCAAAGCGTACCTAAGAAAAAAGATGAATTCAACTCAATCCCTAAAAAAAAGAAAGAAACATCTGTGTCTTTGTTGAATGAAACTATGATGAATGCAAACAAATCACCTACGACCGTACGAAACACTAGTGCAAGTGGAATTGATAATTCAAAACCAAGTAGTCTCCTTAGAGTTGATAATAATGGTAGGAAAAATCCCAACAAGAAGAGAGAAAGACGTGATCGTGACATAAGAGAGAATTCACCAAGATATCCTACCACGGAACATGATATGCAAAATAATGATTTCAATGTGAAGGCCAAGTCTAATGAGAGTCTCTCTACAGAACAAGTTCTTGGAGGATTAGAGAAAGTTATGGGCATTCTTTTTGACAAGAGCAAAGACAATAAAATTGATAGTGACGACGATTCTGTAAGTTTAACGATTATTCTCAATAAACTTTGTTTTGTTCCAAAATGTTTTAACTCATTCTACAATAATTTCGAACCATAGGATGTAAGATATGATTTCTTTGACAAGGATAAGGATGGTAAGATTGTTCATCAATCTTGGATCCCGATGTTTCCTGAAGATTTCAAAAGTAGACAAAAACAATGGCCGTTAAGTTGGTGGGGTATAGTTGAACCCTCAAGGAAACTGATGTATCCAGAATCAGATCATTCTCATGCACAAGGAAATGGTGGATATGCAGGAAATCCTTATCAAAATCCCCAACACCTTTCAAATAGTAATCATGCAAATAGTTCCATGTCAAGTATGCCATACCCTGCTGGTAATGAAGCAAACCCTCAATTCCATCGCGATTTCAATAATCCTCCATACAATAATAGCCGTCACCGTGGACAAGAAGGATGGGGAAACTCTAATAGCAACGAATCTCGAGGTGTTGATGGAAGAGGTGGCTGGCCTGATAGAAATCAATTTCGTGGTCCTCCTGGTAGAACTGGCATGGATCAATGGGGTCGAGATTCATCATATCGTAATTGAAGCATATGAAATCTTCTATACATTCCATATTGTCATGCGCAGTGTCAGTCATCATTTCAAGGACTATAAATTACAAACATCGAAAAAGTTTTGCTATAAAAGTACATTTATATAGCTAAGTGTTGCACATATTAATATACGTATAAGAAAGTAAGCTTTCAAAATATGCTTGTGAGATCAACATTAATCTTCGTCATCATCACTGCTGTGATACATAGGTTCTTTATCACTCCATTCACTACTCGAATCACTATCCTTAGTCTCATGATCCTCGTCATCACTTGCAAATGCAGCTGCTATAATAGCTTCTTCCTTCTCATTTCTTTCTTTTCGTTTTTCAATCTGCAATTTTTGTTTTTCTTTGAGTGTTAACGAAGGTTTTCCGTTCTCCTCTGTGTTTGAATTAAATGAAGGAAGTTCCAAAGGAATTGTGCGCGGTTCCAATGTTAGCTTTGTACGTTCACGAGAAAGAGAGGCAAATCTAGTGGAAGATAAAATGTCATCAGACTTTGTCGTTGTGGTAGCAGATGAGTTTGCCGGATAGTCATACATTGTACCGTCTGGTGGACCTGTCATGACGCTTCTAGGAAGAAGTGGTAACGGCTTCCTTTCAGCATCACACGAGAACTCTCGTGGCGCTAGTGTGGTAGGTTCAGCATGCACTGTTTCAATACCTGTAAGAGCAACCTTTTCTATGGGTTTGATGCAATTGCCTGGTCTATAATTTTTCACCGCAATTGATAAAAGCGGATGGGGAGCACATGTATCCCTTAGCTTTTTGCAATTGATATATCGCTTTGGTTCTTTGTCAAAACTTTCGGTGTGTAAATTCCAGAAATCAGAGTATTCATGAATCAATTTTCGTAGATCTTTTAGCATTGGTCTCAAATTGAGAAAGGAAGCTTTGTCATCTGTCAAAAATGCAATCCATCTTTTTTCTACCCTCAAAATCTCTCCCATACGATCCTTAGCTGCTATTATAAGAGACTCTGGATAAATTGTTGCATTCAATTCATTTCCAAATTCATCATGTTCGATCTTTGGTTCAATGGGACGGGCCCATCCGGTATTAAAGTTGATACGGGCTGTAGCGGGCGCAACATTAAGAGCTTGAGCAAGAATTCTATTACGTTTAATTTGAGCATCCAGAAAAGAATTTGATTGAGGTGGTAACACTAAGTTTGGTGTAGTTATGCTCATTGGAATCTGTGGCTGCATATAGTTATTGGAAGGGGGGGTTAGCAAAGACATTCGAGATAAAGCTGCTCTGCGCTGCATTTCTTCTCGTGCTTTCCTTTGCTTCAATAATTCGTTCGGATCCGTCTTAGTGATGGTTTTAGAAATAAATTTGAGACTTCGTGATGGTCCTTTTTCCTTCATTTTATCAATTTTGTTCTTGGATTGTGAGGATGCATCGGCTATTGGTTGAGTCGATTGCAATGCAGGGAACCGATTTTCACGAATTATAGGATTAATGTTTGAAGCTTGTCTTGTAACGTAGGTTGTTGAACTTCTGTTCTGACTGGAGTAAAACCCTCCTCGTAGGCCTGGAAATTCATCATCGTCAATAACAATCATTCCATCGTCAGTACTTCCTTCAATATGAGCACCGCCATTTATATGATTAACACTTTGTGCATTGTTAGCATTTCTATCACTAGCATTCTCTCTTTGATTCGCACTCGAACGTTGATTTAGTTTCCTTTCATGTTCCATGTATTGCCGTTCAAAATCATTTCGAAATTCATCATTGGCAACCTGCACCCCAGCGTTATTTAAGGAAGTATTCTGACTTTGTCTATTTTGATCATAAGTTCCAGCAAATAAGGAATTTAAAATTGAAGTTGCTTCTTCCTGTAAAATTCGTGCCTGTCCAGAAGCAGTCTGAGCTTCACTTCCAGCAGTACTAATGGTAACTCCTTTATAATCATAGGCTTTCACAACATGTGCATTTCCTAACTTATTCCGTGATAAATATTGATCTAACGCATCTAATTCAAGCCGAGTTAAATCACGGCGATTCAATGGATCAATAAATTGCAGTTGCGATATAAGATAGTATGCCAAGACGCGGCCGTCATATAGATGGAGGTGATTGACTGCATTAACTGCAGATTTGGAGCCAGAAGAAGTTTGTTGTATTATGTCCGTTGGTGGGAAAGATTTGATGGGTTCGTAAGGTGGTTCAATGACTAGTGCAAATGGTGGATATGGAAGTGATTTTAAAGGATCGAGTGAAATAGGATCTACTGCTCCATCTGGTATATAGACTCGCCAGGGAAATTTCTTTTTGTTTGATTTTTTTCTTCTATTTTTATTTCTTGAATTTTTCGTTTTAGAAGCTGTAGAAGTGGTCATATTGTCTTCAGTAGACTCTAATGCATTGCCTTCATTCTTGGGCTGAGCAAAAGATTCATTATCATTAGCATTGAGGCTTTCTGACTCTGATGGTTTCGATTCTTTTGTGCCTTTTCTATTTCTATTTCGTCTCCTACGATTTCGTTTCTGCTGCTCGTCTTTTAATGATTTCGTAGAAGCCTTTGTAGTATCAATCAATTCCATATTTTTGCTATTGATGGTTTTATCATCTTTGGACTGGGATATGAAGTATGATTGTAAGTTATTCCTATGAAAATATTCATCGTGTAGAAAAGTTAAATCGTTAACGAAACGTACCAATTTATTTGAACTAGAAACATCAGATGTTTGTTGATGGTTCTTGTTATCATTAACTTCAGTTTCTTGCTCATTTTTGTTGACCTTTTTTCTTCTTCTTCTTCTTGGTCTACGTTTTTTCTTTTGCTCATTGTTGGAACTTTCATTGCTAGCTTTATCTTCACCTTTGTTGTTTGTTGGCGTGAACTCTTCTTTTTGTTTATGATTTTTTTCCTTTCTAGATTTCTTCTTCAAAGAAACTTTCGAATCGCTCGTAGTTATAGGTATAGATGCAGGTATAGATGTAGACTGTAGCAGTTGACTTGGAACAAGTCCAACCATTTGAGTCGCCATTGCTTGCACTCTCTTGTGAAAGCGAAATTCCCTGACTTATGAATGTAGAAAATTGAATGACGATCAAGAGGAATTCCTTTGCGTTCCGTTTTTCTACGTTGTCACATATGATTTATACGTTACAACATCTATTGGATGTTTCTACTGCTGGTCAAGATTTATTCGGAGTCCCGTTTCATTCCCAAAGTTGTGATTTGAATCAATAAAGTTTTCTTTTACGGTACTATACGTATATATGATTATTATTATTATTATCTTAACAAACATCATTGTGGCATTTCCTGGAAAAGATTCATCGGGTAGTTCATCCAAGATTCTTTACCTTCATAATGGGCATCCTCGAGGATAAAAAAGTAGAGATCGAAAAAGCTTTTGATCACATTAAAGAAGGAAACAATCATGAAAAGTGCAAAAAGATGTGGATGGCATCGAAAGAATTTGGTGATGCGTGGTCACTCTTGGTAACATTAGCTCGCACATCTCGAGATAGTTTCGAGAATAGACAAAATGAAATAAATATGAAAGAAGAAAAAAAGATTATTTCCTTGTTTGAAGCTCAAAGTAACGAATACCTGAAAAAAGCACAATACTGTCTAATTACAGCATTGCAAAATGGTATGAAAACAACTACAGATGATAGTAATTCATCATATGATGACTCATTTAAAATAGAAATATTTCAACAAATATTTGCTCCCTCTAGCACTAATCAAAGTATGCATGATGACAAAAATGAAGACACTTTACCTCCAATGACATTGGAAGAAAGATTAGAAAAATTAAATGCTTCCCTTCCTCCACTATTATCCACACATAACGAACCTAAAACAAGAGAAGAAGAAATGGCACAAAGATTACGATCATTAAAAAATCTACCGACTGGTTCGGAAGATAAAAGCCACTTACCAACATCCTATAGATTAGAACAAATTCATGCAGGTATGGAACGATTGGGTATTCGTGTCAATCGCAACAGTCATGAAAATTCAATTCAACACGATGGCGGCTTTGAGTCCATGTCGGATGAAGATCAGATTGATTTCATTATATCCGCAGTGAAAGATGAGCTCCATTTTTCTAAAAATGCTAAAATCAGTACAAATATAAATGTAGTGACTGACCCTACATCTTCTGCATTGGAATCCAATGAAGATATTGATGAAGAAATAGAAGATGATGAAGATAGGGTTAATTCACTTATTTCGGCTGTGAAAGATGAGATAGAGCTTGCTCAAAATTCAAGAATATCAAATGATACAACTCATCACTTGATAAATACTGCATCTTCTAATGAGGAAAAAGATGCAAAAATCGCTTCGCACAAGGTAGAGTCGAATACAAAGGATGCTATTGAGAATGAAATAAAGAAAGACTATGAATCTTCTCAAGGAGAGAGCAGCCATTCGAGCACAAATTCAAAAGGAGAGAATGCAGTTGATTTGATTTATAAAGCACAAGCTCTATTATTAAACGCTGCATCTATGTTAGAAGGTGATGACGTAGATGATGACTTGAATAGTTTATCATCGGACGATGAAGATGGATATGATGGACGAGAAGACTACAACCAATACAAAAGTCGAAGCGTTCTGATTCGAGCAAATAAATCCATCAAAAAAGCTATCAACAGCCTAAAGAGTCTATCAAACGACTTCGGTTCATAATCAGCGTAAGTATCATAATAATAGATATCGTAAAATTTGCACAGTCAAAAGTGATTCAAATGGATATAATCAGATTTCTCAAAGTAAGAATATACAATGTAGAAATTAATGAAATTCTCTCTGAAATCAAATGAATGGATAAGTGGCTTAAAAGACCGCCAAAATATCTAAAGCTCGATTTCAAATTCGTAAATCATTGTTGAATTATTCCATTTTCCCACACTTTATATGACTTCATCCAACTGACACACAGCCCATTAAAAAATATAGCAAAAAGTATGTTTTGGCATATGGGGTCAGTTTTAACCATATTTCTTTGCTCAATTCAGGATACAATTGGAATGGAACTTGAAAATAGAGATAGTTATAGATGGAATATAAATCATCCGACACAACCACGGTTACCATTGTCTTTCAAAGCTGAAATTCAAGTAAGTAGTGCTTCAAGAAAATTTGATGGTATCTATGGCTTTTCTTTTTCTTTTCTGTATGTGGTTTTTTGTATCTAAGTTTGATTTTGTTTCGAATATACCTTTCATCCGAAGATAATTTCTGAGCTCTTGCCTGAGGATGCAATCTACCCTCCAAAGCATAAATTCATTACTGTGCTTTATGACTTCCCCAATAGAGTAGCCAAGGCTACTATAAAACCAGGGGATCGAGCCAAAAATGGAAACTTTTATACCCAAACTCAATATATTAAACAATATAATTTGAAGCAAGAATATGCGGTCACTTCTATGATCTCCTCAGATAATGTGATAAAGCGTGCTAAATGCCAGAGAGCTTACTTGGGTGAGGATATGCCAACCCCTACCCTACCATACTTTGAATCACTGGGAAATAAGACAATGATAATGAAGAATACTTTGTTCTCTAGAAATAATAACACAGACGGAATTGAAGAAACATATGAAACAAAACTACAACATTGGCTACATAAAATAAATGGAAGTACAGAACAAGTTCAAGTATACTTCGATTCAGGTGGTACAATTCCGAAAGCATTGATTCACGAAGATATTGATGAAGAAAATGGGGAATCAAAAGAGTTGATAAGCTATACATTTCTGTCATTCGAGGTTTTACACGAGGGTATCATTGAATCTGACTTAATACCACCTAGTTCTTGTCCTTCCGTATTCAGAAATTTTGATAGAGTTCAAACTGGATTTCCTTTCATTCATTTATTTCATCATTACCTAAAAATCTAAATATATTCAAACAACAGATAGAGAAGATTCTTTTCTTATCGAGTTCTTTTTGACCAGATATAACTCTTTATTTTATGATCCATGAAAAATTTAGTTGTATTTAATCCATCCCATGTCAATAGCGCGTTCACGGAAAACCTGCCTCTTCATGTCAATTCCATACTTGCGGATGAGTCCCATACCTCCTTTGCGGCCAGTAACTCTGCATTGGCGGGAGCCTTTTCCGTAATTTTTTGGATGTGTTGCATAAAGTTTGTTGGGGACACGTGTTTCAGCCATTTTTACAAATTGATTGATTACAGTACAAGTTCGTTTGACTGCAGGGGTTCATAAGATCAATGTACAGAAGAAGCAGATGTTAGATTATGAGGGTGCAAAAAAGGGGGATAGTTTTGATGTCAAAGATTCATAGCAGCAATTAATAACTAGGGCTCCAAAAATTTAACATGTTCTCAACAAAATGCCCATTTTATTTGCTTCTAACTCATAAGTGCTCATTACAGCTGAAGATCTTGGCATATCAATGAGCAGCAAACATTGGGATTTGATTGCTTAGACGTTTTGCCTGTCGGATTCATGTTCAGCGCAACGACCTGGATCTTCCCCATCGTGACTTACCAGCTTGGGTGGTTGTTATATTGATGGGAAGAAGAGGTGCCTCACAGAGTTCCTACGAAGCTTTCAATAGCGATCTACGAAATCGACCCCTCATGGTAATTTTTTCATCTATTATTTTGCTTCGTAGTTATTTCTGTAGAAACTACGTAAGATGAAGCAAAACTATTTTTCTCAAATTACTTTTAGTAAGTTGTACCAAAGGTATTGAACGATGTTCTTCCTCTTTGGAATCATATTTATTTTAATGTGTCTTCTGAACCTCGTCATTTTTTTGCGAATAAATAATTTTTCATGTTTTCGTTTTTTGTAGCTGGATTGTCATTTTTTAAGTTTCAAAAAGGATATCATTTCTCTATTTTCTTTGTTTATACTCAATCTTCATTCATCGGGTTCATTAACCTTCTAAAGTAAATACGAATACCCTTGTAAGATATTCAAAAATATAAAAAGTGTTAGGAAAGGATCTAGCTCCAAAAGATAAGCACGTTTATAATAAAATAATCAGTGAAATTGATCGCCAATAATTTTCCTGTCATGCCGAATGATAAGCTAACAATTAAAACTTTTTATGAAATCAACAGGAATGCGAAAGAAAATTTGTTGTTTCAAACCAATGTTGTCACTATATCTAAAGGCGTTAGAACGTACTTAATGTTCAATTATACGACTTAAGAACTTATACTTTGGAAAGCTTTCAACTTCCATGGGAAATTTGTTAAAAGTGTAGGCCTCATCTCAATGATGCAGAATTTTTGTTCGATGTATTCTTTCCAAATCAATATCCTTGTGAAGGGGATACAGCATTTCATTGAGAAAGATCTGTTTGCTTGAAGCGTATGTAATATGTAATTTTCGTAAGTGATCAAATAATGAACGGAAAGATACGTGAAAAATAAGTAGATCGCTTTTATGAGAAGAGAAATTGTATGATGGAAGGCGAAGCAGATGAGACATCACAGAGCACTGCGATACAAAAGCCTCTTCATGAAATTGAATTACCACCTCTTTCTCATTGCATAAAAAGCTTCATACAATTTGCTAGCTTGCATCAAACTTCAAATGCAAAGGACCATGCAGAGATTTTTTCAGCGTCTCTAGCATTTTTAGGTCATCTCAAGACGGACCAATTAAAGCTTTTTCAAGATCAGCGGTAAGGTTATGAGTTCAACAAGTGAACGGTTGTATCTAAGTGACAGAAATATTTGACATCCTTGACTCTAAATAACTTAACGGACCAAACGCATGATAGCTTCAAGATTCACGAAACTTTCAAACATTTTCCTACTTCCTTCCTTGCTCACAAAATAGTCTCGAGTTTACATTTCCCTCAAACCACAATAATGATTTACTCTATCTCACTCACCAAATTTCTTCTTCCGTCCCTTTTTGCCCTAAACTTCACTGGTATCCAGAGGGGTGGACTCACACCCAAATAGAAATGCTTTTCATTCACATCTTAACAGAACACCTGCTATAAATGTAGTTTTAGAAGATGAATCTATTTTTCAATCTTTGCTACAAATGCTTTCTCCAAAAGAGGCATTGTCAATTCCGCACTTGAGCGTACCAGTTAATAGTAATAGAGCCAATAACATACCATCTATTCAGCCAAATAATAATTCTTCCTCTCAAAATATCCGCAAACGAGCATACAGCGATGCAGATAATACCATATCACAAAAGAAGCAAAAAAAACTGACAGCTTCAGGTTCATCATCGAATTTAAGTTCAATAATCAGTCTAAAGGGATCAGGTACAGATAAATATGATTCTGAGCAGAGAATATTTGCTCTCTCGGTCTTATTTACTTGCATGCGACACCTAGACCATTGGCCTGCGACTCTAGTAAAAGCTTATGCTGAAGATTGTTTTGGTGAACGATATTGGGTTGATGATGAATTATGTCAGGATTTAGTAGCAAATTTGAGCGCTGTACATACTGCTAGTGACATTTCAAACGAAATTCTTGATACATCTACCCTGGACTTAGCCCGGCTTTTTGCAAATCATCATTCGAATCATATTGATAATCCAGAAGCAGAAGTTGCGTCTATACTTCCTTCAAAATTGAAATTAAATAATAAACTTCAAACTAGTTCATATCACGAAGACACCAGAAATAAAGATCCAGTGTCTGATTCAGATTCAGGAGACGAAGAGATGATCGTTGAAGAAATGTCAGTTAGCTCTAATTCTAACAAAGTTCATAATATTAATTCTCATCATTCGCTTTTAGAGTTGAATGCTAGCAGTAAACTGGTGCAACCTATGGAACAAACTTGTAATGAAGAACGGATTAAAAGGAAAAATTATGACGAGACGAATAAACCTCTCATACCAAAGGAAATACCTGTTGAAAAAAATCAAAAGATTACTGAGCGACATCTTAATCTTGAAAAAATAAGACCAAGATACGTCGGTGAAAATAAGCTTTTAGCACATAGAATCATTGTTGAAGTTTTGTCGTGCCGCTTGCAGTCAAAAACTCGACATTATTCGCAACTGCTTACTACATTAAAGGACTTCATTACAATTCCGAGAATAAGAAGTTTAATTGCACAGAATTTAGAACGATGGCTTCAATCACCAGCTTTGTCCGGACTTGCACGAACTTTGTTTTCGTCTATTGTAAAATGCATGGAAAATAATGATCCAGCATTGAAAGAAGACATACATGCGATAGACAGTATTCTTTCTATGCAATTAAAGGCGAATCAGGTAATTTTTTTGTTTTTTGTGTTCCTAGCTTTCTCAGATATTACTCATCCACTATATCGTTCCACTCTCTTACAGCTCACGACGCACATTGAAAACATTACCAGTATAGCAAAAACAATCCCAACACCATTTATCTATCGACATATATTTATGAACCTCTTAATCAAGGAGTTATCTAATACGAAGGTTTCCAGTGATTCAACAGCTCCATCATCATTTCAAAGTTCAGATATGCTCAAAATGTTTGTGGCTGTCCATGGAGTTGTAGCGCCGAAGCAAGCTGCTGATGCACTTGCATATTCAATTTTGAATTTAGCGTTTTCCTCAAACCTGCAGTCTTCATTTGCTTCACCAAATCAATTTAAAATGAATATCAATCAAATTTGTATTTTATTTCAAAACGTCTCAAAGGCACTAGGTCAATCTTACGATGGATGTGCGATTCTTGAATCTGTATTGAGAATAGGGAAAGAGAAATTGAATACCTCTGTTTCATACAATAATATTATCGCCCGGTTCGCTTTTGAATGCATCCTACTCATAGTTCCACAACCAACGACATCAACTTCAAATCCTTCGTCTTTTCAACATCGAAGCAGTCAAAAAAGTCAGCAAAGGCAGCGACAAACTCTAGAATTTTCGAGATCTTCTCGAGATTCAATTTCGCCAAAAATTTTAGAAAAACTTATGGCCGCTAGGAAGACAATTCTTAATTGGTGTGTTTCAGAATACGCCTCCATATTCGAATCAGCAATATTTTCTGAAGAAAGCATTTTGAAAGATGAAAAAGACAACAAAGTAATCAAGAAAAGACCCAGAAAACGAAAATTGGAAGATGAAGTACCCTTTGGTGCTGGATCGCCTCAATTCTCCTCCGTTCTTGATGGACAATCAAATATCCAGGAAAGATATTCGTCATTTAAGCCTGTTACGTATTCATATTTAGCGACGATAAGCAGCCTTCTATTTTTGGATGCAGCAGATGATGACAACATGAAGTCATTTCTCTGTTTGTCTGACCAACCTGAACCTGATATTTTGGAAGCTTTACCGGATGATGCATTTTATCGAATAAGATTTTGTTCTGCGTATGGTGCAGACTTGGATGATGAAATTATAAATATTATTTTGAAGTCAGCTTTATCATCCGAACATGGTATCACGCGTATAATTGCCATTGAAATTATTGAAGGAATGGTTTTGAAGTGCAAGTTAAATGGCTCATCTGTAATGAAAATCGAAAGTAGCGATATTGTCTGGAATCTTTATGATCTTACTGAATATTCTCCCAGGAAAGAGACGCGCAAGGATTTCTATGCTGACAAATCAAACGAATTGGGAGAGGAGATTTCGCTTATGAATAAAGACTCAATATTGTATGATGAACAAAAGTGAGTATACCTTTCTTCCGACATTGCAATTTTGTTACGATAATGGTAGTATTAAAGGTATGATTGATTTTTTTTGTAAGCAGACTGTCTTACCCAGGTCAATGGTGGCGAGTAACCGCAACTGCACTCATTTTATGTGGTTCCTCTCCTGAAAATATTGGATTAATCATGTGGGAATCCCATCCTACGTTGAAAGCACTTATCAAAATGACTGTTAGTGGGAGGTACCGGTTTCCAACAGCAGATTGCAATAACGAAGAAAGGGAGGTAATGAAAAATAACGAAAATCACATGAAAGATGAAGTAAGTCATATTTGCGTGCATGCAATCAATAACTAGCCACAAAATCAGCTAACCATTTAAATTGATTTTGTTCAAACTTGGATCACCGCAGGAATTTAGAGTTGCCGAGAGGCTTTTTCTTCCTGATTCTATGAAGTCGACAAATAAAACATTGGACGCTGCTTATGAAATTCTTTCTCCCAAAGAATCGCAATTACATCTTCGTATTTCCAAGCGTCAACGTGAGAAACAAGAAAAAGAACTTCAAAGAAAGAAGGAAGCGGCTGCTGAGAAGGAACTAGCAGGTAAGATTATTTGTATGAGACTTGAAAGATCGGTATGGACAACTTTCTTATAATTTAATTCGTATCTAATTACAGATATTCAAAAAAGGAAAAAGATCTTACGAACTGCACAAAAATCAATTATGTTACTCGATCCTTATGGTTTTGCACGAAAACCCCCGAAAGAATCTATCAATTTATTGTTACAAGTAGATAATGTGTTTGGACTTTCAGAATGTTTCCGCAGATGTTCAACTCCTGATTTTCTCATGCTGACGATTGGAGGAAATTCTAGAGATTATATTGAACGGGCATACGATTGGCTTATTCCCATTATTTCGTCAAGTCAACATCTCATTCATAGACTACCCCCTAGTGCTTCATGTTTCCTTCTCCTGCGAGCATATGGCACAGATGGTTCTCAGCAGAATTCACAATTACTTGAATTAGTTGCCCCACTTCTTGAACATGTCAGTAAATGTTTAAATGGCGAACTTGGCAAATTTGACGCAAAACGAGCAGCGAACTTATTACTATCTGATTTAGCAGATGCTTCACCTGACCGTAGACGATGTGCTCGAAGAGTCCTTCAAGAAGCGATTGGAATAATGAAATCTGAAGATAATGAAACTAATAGAACTTTTTCTGTAAAGGAAAGTTGGGTTTCTGTCGCTTCACAATGTAGATGTGATTGGTTGTTCAATTTGCTTCATGTTAAATTTGCTTTGGTTTTGGTCCAAGAAGCAATAAAATTCTTGGTAAGGCTTAAGCTCTGCGATCAATTTATTGTATTCCTTCTATTCGAAATTTAACCTGATCAAACGAAATTTTTTGCAATACCAAGTCACATGCACTTGCATATGAACGTGGTAGAGTTCTCTCATCTTATGCTCTGGCCTTATGCAGTTTTATTTCATTCGCAAAAGCTAATGAGATAGATGAACTACCTGACTTTGTCACTGTCTTGTGCAATTTGCTCTCCGCGCGGCCTCAAGTGTGTGATGCTGCGATGGAAACTTGTCCAAGTTTTCGCGACATGGGCATTGACATAATTCATGATGAATGGAAAAGAGTAGTTTTAGATACGAAGTTTTCATCAAAAGTTGATGATTCAATCCTGAAGAATGAAGTAAAAGTTTATATTTCTGGAGTAGAACACGCATCCGAGAAACAAAATGATAAACCAATGCATGTGTTCGCGTCTTTGCCGTTGTTACATGCTGCTATACTTCTCTTGAGTAGTTGGAAAAAAGTGGATGAAGAGGATTATGAATCCGACCTCATTCTAGGCAATAGAGAACCAGATAACAAAGCCGTTTTATCTCTGGCAAAGTATTTGATTTTAGCTTCAAAAGCATCACAACATGATGACATAGTTCTAGGATTAGCTGGAGCTACAATCAATGGTAGTAAACGAGCAATAACTATTGAACATGTGAGTGAATTGAATCATTTTTACACTGTTAAGTCTATAAGAGTTGCACCAAACACATTTCAACAACTCACCCTCATCTTCTTTTCTTTAACGTAGTGGGTTTCACTAGCAAAATCTAGATGTGCCTATATTGCTCGACATGCAGCTTTGTCAGCTCCATTGATTTTCCTTCCTCGAATCATTCTTTGTTGTGGATTACCAAGATCCTCTCTTTTCACTATTTTAGGAAGATTGGGAGAACTCGGGGATGAATCAAAAGATTGCGATCGTACCTTTCGAGACTTGCTTTCACCATCATCTGTGAGCGAATTGGGCTTGGGCGTTATGGGAAACCGTCGTGCAATAGCAAGAAAACTTCTTGGACGAATTTCAGCATATTTACGAATTTATCGTTCTGATAACGAAAAAGGACGATTAGATCTAACTTCACTTTCATTCGTACTTTGGTTGCATGAAGAGTGTCAAACATCAATGAACAAAGATTCATCGTCAAAAAGGAATAAAGGTAGAAAATTGAACTATGAAAAAGTTCCGAGTGTTACAGTTGAATCTTTACTTCAGAACATAAATAAGGCAGTGACGTCAATAGAGGAAACATCTCCAAAACACATGAATTCTATTGATGCAGATTCTAGAGAAGATGCATATGACATTTCTCATGAAGTTATAATTGATTTCGATGGAGAAAAGCAAGATTCTGCTCGAAATGAAAAAGAAATAGACATACAGAAATTTTTCAATCAAGCAAATGATTTTGAATATTTGGAATCTAAACTTGGTAAAATGTCAATGTCAAAACATATCGATAATCATCAAGTAAATGATGCGGCCCTAAAGCTTCTTTCCATTATAAGGGAAGACGACAACATTCCTCTGTTTAAAGAGAGGTTCATCATAAAATGGATTCCCCTTCTCACCCAAATTTCATGCAGCCCATTGGTATGGCAAAAAATGTTTGAGCTCTCTGAGACTAGAAACAATCAAATATACAGTGTTATCAATCGCTGCATCGAATTGTGGAGTGATGAGAATATTCTAAAGTGTCAAAAATGGATTCTTTCAGAAACGCAAAATAGCACGATCAAAGGATCGTACCTCTTGTTCTCAAGTTTTCTATTAATGTCATCTAATCAAGAATCAATTCATCAAGAGATTAACTTTGATCAAATTGATTCTGAAAAGCCACAATGGATGCGGTCTAATGCGGATATAAGAGCTACTATCTCTCTCGCTTTAGATTGTGCGAAGAAAATGTCACTAGAGAACATCAACTGTTCTTCTGTGGTTGCCAAAAATTCTACAAGACGATTGTACAGTAGAAATATGCTACCCGATTGGCTCATTTTACTTCTCATTATTGCCAAATATGGAAAAAAATTTAGTGCCATGGTTACAAATCAGATTATTGAGAATATAGAAGATCTAAACTTCGATGATCAATTGCTATATTCTACTCTTCTTCGTGTGTACACCTACTTTCCAATGCACATAAATTTAGGAGATGCTATCATGAGGAAAGCCCTCTTACAAGCTGCTTCATCCTATACTGATGAATGGAAACATTGGAGGTGTTCATTGGACACTCGCATACATGGAATGTTAGTCAATTTAGCCAAAAGCCCAAATCAAAGGATACTTCAGGCAATTATCGAGTTGTCTAGGAAGCATCCTCTCATCACACTTCGGCAATTATGCACGTGTGTGACTATTTTGGAAGATGATGCTTCATCTGTAACAAATGGAATGAACGATAAACGTGGTAGAGTGCAAGGAAGTAAAACAGGCCCGATCTATGCAGAAGTTGACCACGCAAACATAAAAGTTACCTTTTCCCATTGGGGATACAGTTTTACTGAACCGATTTGGAACTTCATTCTAGAAATCATTACATCATTACACAAAGAAGTTGTATTTAGCTCTTGTGGAATCAAATTAGGAATTTTAGAATTGTTTGGAATGTTCATAAAACTGATTGCCACCCAAAAGAATATTAAATGCGAGCAGAATGTGACACGGTTAAGCGCCAAATTTGTGACATTTGTGTCATCCTTCAAAGAACTAAATAAATCAGCATTTGAAAGTTGGCTAGAGTCGCATATTGAAGGAATCCCAAAATGGGGCACAGTGAAGAAAGTTTTGGAGAAATGTGAAATAGAGATAGAAGCAATGGAAGAAAAGAACGAATGAGATCAACCCTTGATTTTTGATACACAAAGAGATCAATTTATAACGACTTTCTAATTTAAAAAACATCGTTATAATTAATAGCGAATATTTGCTCTTTATAATCCGAAAAGGCCTGTACTTAATGATTTTGATGCAGAATATGTTCATCCTTCACACGCAAAAGGAGGTCCATGATGTGACCAATCCTCCTTGATAGAAAGTAACGCACCAACTAAGCCACAAGCGATAAAAGCTAATGAAAAAAGAATGAGTAAAAACGAAATTAAATCTCTTTGATCAGACCATGATTTGACCATCCATAAATAAGATTCCAAACTGCCCTTCCTATACAGTATAGCAGGTAATAGAAGAGTCAGAGGGACACTTGTCAAAGCCCCGATGAGAGCTACTAGATCTTTAAAGAATGGAACAGCATTAGCAACAAGGTAGGAAGAGGAGGAGGTAACTAAGGTTAGAATCATCCACCGAGTGGTCGGTCTTTGTGAGAGATTAAATCGTTGAATACGATGAAATACGACTCTATCAATGGAGGAATTAATGGCCTGAGAGTTGATGGCATAAGAGACAGCCACGTGAAGCCATAAGAAAAAGCCAGCTATACGTCGATTCCAAATGGAAGATTTTGGAATGGCATCAAAAAGAAATCCAGGAGGGTCTTATCAAACGCAATTTGATGAATAAGGTGAATGATTTATATTCGGAGATTTCAGAAAGGTATGGACAAAAACTTACTTGCACCTGCTAAAAGGCACACAAGGATATATCCAGATCCAAATGCAAACAAACATATACCAAGTGAATAGGGTGCCTGATTCCTATCTCTCATCTCATGACGGATATTTAAAAATAATTTTTGCGATCCAACTGCAAATCCTATACTGGAGAGAGATGCAAATTTACGTAATATTCCATCTTCCACCACTTCGATTTGTTCTGCTTCCCGGCTATTGTGTGGATGATTTGTGGCTATCAAACATTGAATAACAACAATCAATAATGCAGTAAGTGATACGATAGTTGCCCATCGGCCTAATTTGGCCATTGTTCTCATTTGGGCTAAGGCAAACATTAAGGTAGATGCAATTATACCCGCATTGGACATGCAAATATTGGCCTCTCCAATAATAGCTCTTACAGCATGACTCATGACAAGAATGTAGTTCCCTAGAACCAAAAAGATGTTACAATAAAATATGAAAATGACAATGTTGGAGGCTAAGGAGAAAGTATTTCCTGAAGGAATGAATAAGGCATTCGTAAGTCCAATAAAATCATAAGTTGACTTATCAATAGTTTTTGAAGAAAGGGTGAGGGATGAATTCTGTGCAATAGGAGTAGCCTCTAGATTTGCTTCTGTGGATAAATCGTCTTGTTTCTCGGGAGAAATATCGTCAGAATCGTGTGCTACAATGTCATAATCTCCCATATCCACTCGACGTGCTACATTCGACAATATTGTTCCAGCATACCAATTGATGGGCAAATTTAAAATAATGAAACCTAGACCCCAAAATTTTCCCAACACTTTCACATCCTGTGGAAGTGCTAGTATACCTGTACCTAAGCAATCTGCCATAAGAAGCAATGCACCTGAATACAAAGTCAAATCATTGGTAGATCCATCTTTATAGGTTGGTGTATCCTGATGAGTCTCTGAAACGTCGATACAATTATCAGCAGTTATCTTATTAGGTAATTGTGTATTGGTTTCCATGGAAAAGGATTTTGTAGTTAATTGTTCACTTTCTCCAGTGGATGAGGAGAATCCCATCAGCAGTGTCATAAATCTTTTATGAGATAAAAAGTAAAAATTTCTTTCATATTAACGGCAAAGCACGATCAATGTTTCGTTTTGGACAAGCTCTAAGTACGTGATTATGACGTACTTTCTGTCACAGGAGTTACCGTTTATTTAAGTAACTGAAGATCTTGAAAACGTACTTAACAATAAGAACTTTACATTAGATTTCTACCTAAGAAAACGATTTTAATTACATACCACTAAAATGAAAAATGAGTTTGGATATTGAATTTCATCGTTGACACACCACCGAAAAGTCTATTATTCTTGACGTCCTATGCTACAGATTACTATTTTATGATTGACTTGCAACGCGTATCAAACCAAACCATTTCTCTCCAAACTTACAGTGATCACCCGATTTTTTATCCACTATGAGAATACATGTATTTTTAAACTTCATTCTCATTGTGAGTGCAGTTGTTCCTGCAGCAACTTTCATACCCAGAAGATGTGAAAAAGTCTTTTTATATCCGAAATCGACACTATCATCGTCATGGTATCCTATAGCGCCATGTAGAACATCAAGTCTAATTCGGGGGTCTTTTTTTGACGACATATTTCAAAATATGTTTTCATCTGACGATGACGATAAAGATGACAAAGATGATGACAAACTAGAAATCATTCCCAATGGGAGCAACCCCCTTCTCGAAAATAAATATCATGAATCAAATGGAAAAGCAAAACAATCTAATTCCAAAAAATCACAAAATGTGGAATCACAAACGAATCAAAATCTCAATGATATTGAATGTAGAAGTACCCCAGATCTGAATGATTTAGATTGTGATCCATATGGGTTAGAAGCATTTCAAGATGAATTATCACGACGACGACCAAAACCCATTTTACAAGAAGAGCTAGATGATGATGAGAAAGAGAAGGAGGAGGAGGAGGATCCTTCTCAACTGCAGCAAGAAGAGAAAGTGGAAGAAGTTCAATTTACAGGATATGATATGAGAGATGCCATTCATAACAAATTTGGAAAATGCTTTGATATGGATTTTCGGCCTGTCACATCTATGGGTGGAACTACTTTATATCTGAATGTCATGCCCTTCTTTTTGGGATCGAAACGGTTTCGTCATGAAAGTGAGTTTGATTATTTATGCCATTTACAGGCCATAGTGGACATCTTAATTAAATACAATAGATTGGAATATGTGATGAAACAAATGGAAGAAACTGATAAAAAGCCTCGGGCTGGTACGAGTCCTCTGGTAGCTGTTCCATTTCGAATGGATTTAGAAGAGAGGGATTTGCGTGATATTTTGGGATATTAGGCTTCGTCAAAGTTCGTTTGAAGTAGAATTCAAGGAGAATCGGAAATTTGTGAAATGTCTTGAGGAGTACCACATCGTAAATAAAAATCTACAGACTTTTTTACAAGAATATTAAACATCATTCTTATATATCATTTTGTATTATACAATCTGGAAACAGAATTTTTACAAAGAATTTAAATTCTTCACCTTAAAAACTTGCGTCTATTAAACTTTTCAGCAAGAATTTCTACTTCGTCGTCACTCAAACAAGTCCACACTTCATTCCTACGAAACATAATCGTCCACGGTCCATCATATTGCATATTTTGCACACAATTCTTGTCTTCAAGAGGTGCACCTAAATCCTCTTCCAACTTATCTTGAAGAATTTTCTTCTTTTGCTCGAATCGTTCTGTTGTTCCCCATCCAGAGAACCTTAACACCGCTCCTTTTGCAGGAGGCATTTCCACAAGCCATACATCTTCATTCGTAGGTGTAGGAGCTGATTCTATAGTGTCATATTCAGCTGGAAGAATAAACTGCATATATCCAGTATCGCTCTCAACAACTGGAGACGTCATATCGATCTCTTCAGATTCGTCAGTGGTTGTAACTGGCGCCGTCATATCGATTTCTTCGGTTTGACTTTCATCAGTAGTACTAACTGGTGCCGTCATATCGATTTCTTCGGTTTGACTTTCATCAGTTGTGCTAACTGGTGCAGTCATATCAATTTCTTCACTCTGAGAATCATCAGTTGTTGTCACCGGAGATGTCATTTCAATCCCTTCGCTAGAAGTTGTTACGGGTGCTGTCATATCGATGGTAATCGTTACAGGAGCTGTCATATCAACTTCTTCACCTTCAGAGTCATTGGTACTATCTGCAACAGTATCATCCGTTGTGGTTACTGGAGCTGTCATGTCAGCGCCAGTACTTGCAATATTCTCAGGTTCGCCACCAACACCAATGTAGGCTGCAAGAGTTTGGAATGCATCTTCATCATTCACAGTTTCGATGGCAATTCGCGTTCCATAACTTCGAACTTCGTAAAGATTCATTACATCATTGCTTGTGAAAAGAGTTTGATAGCTTGGTTCTTCCACACTGTAAGTCAGAAAACTGATAATGACAGCAAATACGTCTAGAATATTCAACATTGCTTTGTTTTCTTCAGAACCTTATCCCAAATAAATGAGAGGAAGGAGCATATAAAATAATAAAGTTGCACATCGTCAGCAGGAAGAAAATG
>Ga0209092_10001009_pt1 | contig 28399 bp, 13 predicted proteins | sample FraStrMetagenome_FD_187446 | JGI IMG/M metagenome (GOLD analysis project Ga0209092, IMG submission 187446) | Marine eukaryotic phytoplankton communities from Arctic Ocean - Fram Strait ARC3M Metagenome (SPAdes) (version 2) | ecosystem: Environmental > Aquatic > Marine > Oceanic | place: Fram...
AGGAAATGAAGAAAATGGAGGTGAGAGAGAAAAAGGGGAAAAGGGAGAAAGTGAAGAACGAAGCACCTCTTCATTACCGAGTATCGCGAAGCGTAGAAAATAGAGATGATAATATGCATGATTAGACTTATAATACATAAATAAAGGGGTTTCTACATTTGTGTGTTTGAATATTTGCATATATGAGTGTATGTGCATAAGAATATATAAATGTATGAATCTCGATTGTTGATATGTCGTTCATGCATTTATTTTGCGGGATTATCGTCTTGATTGGAATTGTCGTCATGTGTCATATATGACGTGACGGCATCAATAAATAGAACACAGTGTTTGAAAATCGGTTGTTCGGTTTTCTTTACCGAAAATGTTTACCAGTACACGCGTGTAAGCTGTTCTGTCCTACTGAAGCAAATGTATTAATCAATAGCGTGGTTCGACATCTTATTTCGAGCAGGCGGTGAAAGGTTATGTAAGGCATGTAATACTCTTATATTCTATTGAGTAGCATAAATGAAATTGATGTAAGAAAGTTAGAAATTGATTCATCGAATGTGTAATGTTCACATGCAGAGTCTATAAAAATAAATTTCTGTTTATTGGCGTACTTTTCTATTTTGTTCATACATAATCGAAAGTAATAGATGATGGATTCTGTTGGGTTTCTTTCGGTACAAAATCGATAGGTTCGCATTTTTTGGTCTCTTGACAATACATATTTTAGAAAAAAAATGTATGCTGTAACGAAGTAAGGCAGAAACATTTAATTTCATCTGGTTTTGAATGATAGACAGTAGAGTAAGTCACTCATTTCAAAGCTAGTAAATTATCAATGTTATATTTTTATAATGCTTCGTTCAAGTTTTGAAGTAACGTGAGCAATGAATATAATTACAGTGACTAAAAATATAAGTGCCTGAACAGAGTATATCAAGACTGGACTTTATGAAGGTGAGTGTGACCATTGATCAATTAAAGTGGGTTGGGCAGTTTTCCTCCTTCGATCTTGATTAGATGAATGGTAATGGATTCAACTTATTTGGAATCCCTTCATTCGCAGCAAAAATGTATTCATTCCATAAATTTCCACCTAAAATGTAGTAAAGAATAACAATGATTCAGTTTTTAAGAGATTAATAGAGACGGCGATTTTTTGACATAATTGTAACTCCTTACCCTCAACATAAAGTTGTTTTGCTGTTTTGGAAAGATCTGCTGGAGTGGACTGTTTATTACCTAATCCAAAGAGTCCTCCACTTTCTTTCGCCTCGCCGAGTGCTTCCTTTGCAATGAAGTTCAACTTCATCACTATTACTCTCAATTTTTCAACTTTCTCTCTCATGGTCTTTGTTTTTTCCGTGATACTATTATCAGAAAAAGTAGAAGCATATAAGTCTGCAGCAACTAGCACTTTAGCATCAGAGAAGTTCCCAGCTTGTTCAGCCCTCTCTGCGATTCCTCCATCAATTTTGGATCTATCTGCCTTTGTTTTTTTTGGTGGATCAGAGGTTGCAGCCTTTAAGGCTACCCAATCACTCTTTGCAATAATTGATTTGAGACCTTTTGAGTAAAACTCACCACCTGCGATAATTCTGGGTGAGTAGCGATCATATGCATTTTGTAGGGTAGCGAAACCACGAGCTGATGCAGGCTGTGGATATGCTGTCACTAGCTGTCCCAGGAGAGGAAGGGAAGTACATGCTACCGATAGAAATTTGGTTCGAGAGATTGTTTCAGGATTACCTTCTTCCTTGGCATTTAAACAGTCCACGTGCATATCATTTCTTTTCGAAATTGGTGTACCAGAAAAAGATAAGATTGGGGTTGGAGCAATTAATGCAGATAGGACAATACAGATTTTAGGATAAAGTGTCATCGTGTCTAGTTAAGGCAACAACAAATAAATAAATTTAAGGTCCTCTGCTGTTCCTGGGGGTATCTAAAAGGTGTTTAAAAGGTGTTAAAAAGTGTCAAAATTGATTCATCCACCGACGATCATTATGATGTCAACTCTTAAGATCATTTTTGCGTACGTGCGTACTTACTTAATATAGAATCAATACGAAAAAACTCAAGTGCGTAGATGTATTTAAGGCCTCTCTAGAGAGAGCTAGAGGAGGAAATAAATACGAGTATCCTGTTATCTACGGAAGGCGTGTGGCAGCAGACACCCAATGAAGAAATGTTATCTTCTTCAAATACTGCTGTTGACGTCTGACCGTCATCGAATCGCAACTTTCGGACGTTCACGAAGCTCATCTTCACAAGAGATCTTCTCATATTGCTATGAAATTTTGTTATTGATTGTGAATGATTACTGCGCTACTTCCTTCATTATGAATTTTCAAAGCCAAAAATCAGATGCCGAAATGAAAATTGCGTACCTAAAATTGGAATCTTTATCGTCACAACGAAATGAGTTGAAACAAATCATCAAATCTACACCCGAGAACGAAGACCACAATTTTCTAGAGATTTCTCAAAGAGATGGAATAGTTCCCCCTTCTATGATGATTTCAACGGGATCTTCTTTCGTTTCACTAAGTAATCCGGAGATGAAAATTCTTCTGAAGAAAAAACTTTCCAGAATGGAAGATGAATTGAGAGAAATTTGCGAAGAAATTCAAGAAAGCTTTGAACAAAAAGAAATCACCTAAGCAATTTATCTCTACTAATAAAAAACATTATGTTTCAAAGCATATTGAACCAGTATTAAAGAATGCGAAGAAACAATCAAAAATATGACGTTCAAGTTTTTGTCTTGGGTCGTTACAACAGTACCATATATTTTAAATAGGTTATCTCTTCTTGTCTGGGTGTATTGCTATTCCTCAAATGGTATTCTTTGCCAGAAAAACTTCTTCATTTACTTTTACAGTCATTTAATACTTCGCAACTTTTCAGGTCATTATTCTTAGTACATTTTATTCACAAAACTCACCAATATACAAGGAGGACTATTGTTTCACAAATTGAATCCAAATTCGCTAAATAACTCATCTATTCAGGCTGGAAAGAAAATCAAATCAAATGCTTTTTCTTAAAAAACGAAACAATATGTTGCGCCTGCATGAAACCTGCACCAAACAGAACCATTACGTGAAGAATAGGCCACCAACTAGATTCTTGATGCATGCTCATCATTTCTTTGAAGAAATCTTCCTCTCTTTCTTTTCCATAATCCGCTTCCATTTGGATTGAGTGCATGTCCATTCTAAATTTTATCAGCATATGTTCGAGTTGACCCAATTCATGGTGTAAATTTTCTTGTTCTTTGGTTAAAGAATCGTCTTCTAAAACTTCTACTTCTACAATGTCAATTCCAAATCTTAACATATTCTTTTTTGATGCAGACTCGGAAGTCAGACATGCTTCCACTTGTCCACTTTCGTACGCAGTAAAATCTACGGTAGTATATCTTTCAACGAGATCTCGGACTTTTGGATTAGATATCCCCGGCTGTAAAATCGATATTGAGTTGGAATCAGAACCGTCTAAATCTGTTGAAGTGTTGTGATATGAATTTCCAGTTTGAATGATTGTATTGCCTGCAGTTTTTTTTGAAAAAGATTGGTATAATCGACTTACCGGGAGCATCGATTTGCACTTGTATTGTAGCTGATTCAGGTACTTCTACATACACGCATTTAGGATTTTTAGAGGTCAGCATCAGGTAAGGTCGAGCCTCAGATTGTAGAGTGCCTATTGACAAACAAAGAAGGATCCATAGTATCATGATTTTGACTTCAATTGAATGATGATAGAGCAGCAGTCTCGCAACCTCGCCAGAAATACATATCAAGGCGCAGTAATCGTGTACGACTAAAAAATTTAATGATTGAGATTTCGATTAGGAACAATAGACGTTATATATAGCGTCATAACTTAGAAAACCGTTATTCAAACTTCCATTGAAAATTTTAAACTCTAGTTAATTCCATATTCTACGTCTGCCAATACATAAAATTATTGTCGAAGTAGATGAGCAACCATCATCCGACCACGCAGCTTAAGTATTTATTTTTCAATAAAAAAAATAGTTAGTTTAGTCAGTTGTTTATTGTCATCGAATGTAAAATGCATATGAATTGAAAGTAAATTCTTACTTAGATATGGTAGTACAAGATTTACATGTGAATTACGCATCGTAATTGCCAATTACATAATTGTCTGTTTGACTGTTTGTTGTCCACATTTTTTGAAAATCAAACTGAACATCAAACGCAAAAATCAAAAAACATATCAGAAACTACTCCTCGTACTCCTAATTGGCATCCATAGTTGCTATCATAGTAGTTAGTTATTCGCAAGGCGAACAGCAAATCTTCACCAAATATCATAGTGCTCTAGAAAGTTTATGAATGAAGAAAAATTATAACGATGGAAAGCATAGCCACAAGCAGATCAAGCCAATCTCCTAAAGCATTCTCAACCTTCACTGAACGGCTTGCAGAACGCAAGAGTAGAAGCCCATTGCCAATATGTTCTCCACTACTTAAAACGAGACAAACATCAAACGATCTAATGCTGTACCCAGCGTCTCAAACTATTGGAGAGAGTTTGACCAACGTTGCATCAAATACAGCAAAACAACTCGAAAATATTTGGGACGAAGTAGGATATACTCCAGAGGAAAGAGCAGGACAAATAGCCGAGCTAATCAATGAGCTGAAAAGCATTTGCGATCAAAAGGTAACTGAGGAACATGGTGTGGCAGAACAATTTAGAAATGCAATATTAGATGCGAAAGAAGAGAGAAAATCAACATGTGCAGCTCTAAAGATTCAGTACGACCCAAATATTATGCAAAATCAGGTAAGTTGAGAAGCAAATATATCTTTGGAAGTTTAACTGATTTCAAGATGTTTATTCATTTTTGAAACACTGAAACAACTCCCTAATTCACGTATCAAGGAAGAACAAAGTTTGACGGACGAATTAGCAAGCCTTGAGGCGTCTCTTGAAAACCTCCGTTCAGCTGCAGCAGCAGCAAAGGATGATCTTTTGAAGTCACAGGAAAAATTACTTGATATCCATAATGTACTAGGCTCAAACCTTCCTAAGGAATGGGAGGATATTTCTTCTGATCTGACAGAATCTCGTCGTCAGGCCTTTCACGATCAGGTCCAAGAAATGGAAGAGCTTGAAAAGGCTAGGACTAAAGCTGTTATTCAGTTGTTACTAGACTGTCAAAATTTACTTACTGAATTAAAATTAGATACTGCTTTCAAAAACGATTGTATAAAGAGAGACAGTTCATCTATTGAATCCATTCATTCAGAGCAAGCAAACTTTGATCACCAAATAATGGCTTCTCTTATTGACCATGACGATGGTACTCATTCAATTCATTCTCGAGTAGAATCGTCCACTGATACTGGAATATCTGCATCTGTTCTTGATAGACTCACAAAACGCCTCGCAGAGTTATCGCAGGAGAAACGCCGTAGGAAGAAATATTTAGGCGAATTAGGTCAAGGTATTGCGTCTCTTTGGGAGAAATTGAGAGTTTCAGAAGAAGAACAAAGATCATTTTCCGATAGTGTGCAAGGATTAGGCATAGATACCATAGAACAAGGCGAAAGAGAGCTGCAGCGACTCACTGATTTGAAAGCACAAATGATGGGTAATCTAATAAAAGAATCTAGAGAAAAGATCGAAGACCTATGTAAGGAGACTTACACGAAACAAAGTCAAATAAATTGTTTCGAAGGTGGAAAAGTTACCGATGAAACTTTATTTACTGACGATTTATTGTTGGAGCATGAAGAATTCATTCAATGCCTCCAGGAGAAAGCAGATCAAATGCGACCTCTTTTTAAATATATAGAGAAGAGAGAGATCATAATAAAGGAAAGAATGGAATATGAAGAATTACAGAAAGACCCAGAACGTTTACAACAGCGAGGTGCTGCATTAACTAAACAGCTTATGAAAGAAGAAAAAATGTCAAAACGGATAAAGAAAGATTTACCGAAATATACTGAACTTCTCTCAAGAAAAATGAAGGATTGGGAGCAGCAGCACGGCGATGCATTCCCTTACGAAGGAGGTAGTTACCTTGGACGTATGGAAAATCAGGAAAAAGAGTGGCAAGAATATAAAAACCATGAAATTAAAATGAAATTAAAAAAGAAACAACGAGGAATGGCTAATGAAAAGGCTATATCTAACAAATCGACCTTCAAACCTTTGCCTGGAAAAAAGAGAGTAAGTTGATTCTCAGATGTTTGAAACTGTATAAAATGCCTGCAAATATTTCTTACAGCACCTTTTGAATATTTTTGAATAGCCAATACAAGGAAGATCTACAAGTAGAACAATAAGCAGAGCTGGAAGTAGAACGAGACCGCTTTCGGATTCTACAAGGCAAAATGAAATTAGGGTCACATCCCAGGAATTGAAGGGTCATAAAGGTAAGCATACATTGGAAGTTCTTTTCAAATTTATTTTTGTGCTTATGCTCAATGAAATTGTGAATTCATCGCGCACAGGTAGAATAGGTGAATCTGTTTTGAGATCTAGGAGGACCACAAATAATTCATGTTGAACCGTTTTTGTATAATATTCTGGAGGAAAAATGTCTATTTTTCATTCTAATTCGGAAAAAGTGTTTATAAATACAACTATATTCTCTATATTTAGAAAACGAATATATTTTAACTATTCCTTGTGTTCTTTTCAAATAAATGTGATCAATATTGAGTCTTAGTCTTCCTTTCTCCTGTATCATATTTTTAGGATGGAAGGATTGCTTTGCAACAAGAAGAAAATGACATCCAAATCTGCATCCTTGATAGCAGCAGTTAATGACAGAGGTATATCTATAGGATTTTTTCCTTCTTTTTCAGCCAACTCCATTACAAGAGAAGGATTGGCATTGAACAATACTTTGATGGTTTCAAAACTCATTCTGTTTTCAACAGCACAACGCAAAGGCATCATGTTTGTTGCATCCGTTTTTCTTGCAGCTTCTGGGTATAGACTGAGAAGATACGTGATTATTTGCTGATCAATCTTCTCTCCTTTTTGCAAAGCTTCATGGAGTGGAAAAGAGAGACGTTCAAACGGCTGCTTCACTAATTGCTTTACATCTGACCAATGGTTACCAAACAATACCATAAATCCATCAAAACCCAAAGGAATGTCTAAGGATAGAACAGAACGAAGCAATAAACGACGATCAGAAAATTGAAAATCTAAACCGCATTTCGGAATCCGGAATCTTTCGTCCTTGTAATGAGGTGAAAAGGATTTCACAATAAATTCAAGGGCGAGGGCCGTCACGAGGTGAGAATACTCAGTGATTTTTCTACTCTCTAATTCGTTGTTCATGAAATCTAATGCAGCCTGTGCAACTTGAGGAGCAGCTTTAAGAAAACAAACTAGAATTTCAAGACTGCACATATGTTCCGAGAGAAAGTGTGGCCACTGGAAAAAATGCCTTCCTTCAGGCAGAAGAACTACCTTGGAAGTTGCAAGAATCCATTCACAAGCTGTTTGAATTGGGAGAGTTTCATCGGCGTTTGGAATAGCAATCATTTCTGGTGATGCCTTCGCTAACGCGATAAATATAGCTTTATCAGGAATATCTTCTGGATACGTTCTGCATAATATATGCAAAGGAACGTCGCCGTATAAGTCTTTGACTGATGCAGCTTCTGGATAAAGCTCACACATCGTAATGATAAGTTTATGATTGACACGCCACTCACATGCTATTGCAAGAGGAAGTCGACCTTGTTTGTCAGAAATCCGTACTGTTTCTTTATTTGCCCACAATAAGGCTTCTCCTATTTCATCAGGGTGCCACCTTTTACACAGTATGTGGAGTGGTATGTCTCCCTCGTTATTTCTGGTGGAAACAGAGTCTGGATAAGCATTGTATAACATCGGGATTGCCTCTGGACTAGCAGAACCGTCTTGCATAAAACATCCAATATAATGGTGTAAAGGTAAATTCCCTTCGAAATCAGGAATTTTCGAAGCAGAAGGAGCGACTGAAATGATTTCTAGTAATATGGATGTATCACTTTGTGAAGAACATGCATAATGAAGAGGCGTCATACCTCTATGATCTTGGTGCATCATTGCTTGAGGAGGTATTTTCCTTACAAGTTCACGAACGGAAGACAATTTCTGATCAGATTTTTTTGTTTCCGATAAATAAATATGAATTTCGCTTCTATTTTTCGAATCTGTTTCCAAATTGACATTTGCTATCTTTGTTTTTTTTTCTGAATGAGAAGTTCCCAGATCTAAATTATCACCTTTTGTTGAAACATTGTCGTTCTTCACATATTCCGAAGTCATCGCTCCACCATCAGTAGTGTTGTTATCATGACTGCTTTGATGAAGATTTGTCCTTGGCATACGTGAAGATCGTCTAGTTTTTTTCCTCCTACCGGAATAATTACACTCATGGTTGCGCTTCTTTAGCTTGAAGTCATGATCGGGATTCCATGCAAATGATAAACTGGAAGTTGGCATGACTTGAATGCTCTTAAAATGTGTAGTGTTTGAATAACTTGGCTACCAATTTTGGTTTGTGCAAGTTTAATCAGAAAATATTAATTGGTATGACTAAATGCTGTTCTTAAATGACACATGTGCAATTGGGTTCGGCCGGAACTGTGTGCATTCATATGCCCTATTTCTTGTTGATTTTGATACAAACATCTCATTATTTAAATACTGATTCTCAATCTGTTTGAATGTATTCTAGAATAAATAAGTCCTAAACAGCTCATTGCATTTACGAAGTCTTCTAAAAAATCTATCCAGACAGATTTTATTATAATGTAAATCTTATTGAGTTTATATAGGTGATTATTTGGGAGCGAGCCAGACCTGAGGATGAGTCGTCGTCTCTAAAGCCTGCCTTTCATATAATCCCAATATATTTGAAATATTTACCGTGATCACATAGGTTGTCCAAAAATATAATTTGGACCATTTCTATCTTTTTCAGCATAATATTAAAAAAAAATCGATATATTTATAAATATTTACAAATCGAAAAAACTAAAAATATCTTATACATTTGAACTTGATTCATAATTATTAGTAGTTTATATCATAATTTAGGATTATGAATAATAAATAATTTTCTAGATACAAATAATGGCATTATTAATTAGCGTGATCTGTGCCTATTAATTTGATTTGTATAAAGAAACGTCAAAAGCTATCTTTTCACATGAATCCAATTAAAATTTTTTTTTTGTGAAAGATCAAAACTGCTTCAGGAATGATGAATATAAATTCAAGAGTCATCTGCGGATAAACACATATCGATTAAAGTCAAATACCAAAAGTCTTGAAAAATAGAGTGAAGTGATAATTGTGTTCAAAACTATGAATACCCCAAGCCATTTTTCATTTGCCTTTTTTCGAAGCAAACAATCTCATGTTGATACTCCTATATTTCAAGCAAATAATTTATTATCACGTTTAATTCTTATTTAAATTTTATGTATTGGCGCAGAAGTAGCAAACCAATCAAATTATTTAAATAGAATATTATTTAATTACGTATATAATTTTAACATTTCTCTTCATCTTTTCTAAAAAGACTTTTGCCAAGTCTAAATATTACCCGTTGATACCCTAGAATTGAGAGTCTTCCTAGAAAATACATAGGAAAATAATACCTAATTTAAACGGAAGAAAGAGAAACCTTTTAAGCATTGTTTCTATATCATTATTTTTTATGAATTGTTTAGATTCTAAAATTCACGTACCATACAGAAGCGCGAGTAATCGTGATCAATCCGCAGCAATTTAAATATCAATCAGGAACATCTGCTGAGACACCGCAACAATTGACACAGCAACAATGGATATTTTTCTCCTTGTTGTTTCGCTTGTCATTTTTATTTTACTGATTGTTGTTGGAGTATACTTACTAGTACATTTTTCGCATCCAGATGATAAATCAGATGCTTATTTTCCAAAACTGGTAGTGTTGCTTGGTTTTGTGATAGCAGGATCAGTCGTTTTACTGCTTCCCTTGGATGTAGCAAACAATGATGGATATGCCGGTACGTTTTATTTTTCATCCCATTGACTAAAAAGAATTTACTGTATGATGAAATTTAGTTTTTGATTCTCAATTTTCATCTATTTTCCCTTTTTCGCAGGATGTGACGGATACGATACCAGATTATGTGGTGGACTCAACATGGAACTGTTCTGGGACATTTTGTATATTCTTGTGTTAGTTTGGCTAGTTTTTCTCATCCCATTCAGCACATTTTACTACGAGGCTGATGATGGGACACTCATGGCAGGCACATCTATTGGGGCAAAACAACAAAAGAATTCCAGATTATGCGAAGCTATCAAATATCAATTTGTTGTGATCGTTTCTGTTGCATTGATTTTCTTCATTGCTTACTTTTTCCTCAAAGAGACAAATATCCCTGTAACCGAATATACAGCTCCAGAGTTAAGCCTTGTACCGGTTTACTCGACTTCCAGAGTCTTTGTAAATAACACAGTCCAACCTTTTACAAGAAATCAATTGGCTGATGTGACAATACAGGACGTGAGAATTGGAGATGCCACATTTGTAAAAAAAAGCAATATTTCTATTGATGTGGATCCAATTACATTCTGTATTGCAATGATGTCTTTTATTGGATGGTTTTTCTTTTCATTGTTTGGTGGTATTGGTATGGCGGCATTGCCATTGGACTTGATTCTTACATTTAAGAATAGACCTAGACACATGGATGCTGTTGAGATGGCAGATGCCCAGACTAGTATTCGAGAAAGAGTGAATGAGTTGGTTGACATTGGAGAAATGATTAAAATTGAAGAAGAAGAGCTAAATGCTGATGCTGAAACTGTAGGTGCAAAAGGATTTTTGGGTATGTTTAAAAGTAAAGCAGGTTATAAAAAACTGACAAGGAAAGAGAGAAAAGAGCGGAAGAAAACCGTGAAAGAATTTAAGCAAGCTGTTTACATCTTAGAACAAGACATTCATGATTTCAAAGCATGTACCACAAGCTATAATGATTACAATCCTCTGATTCCATATGCTTCACTCTTTTTTGGACTTCTTTCTATTGTTATATCCATCTTTTGGGTGCTTCAAATTGTCCTCTATATTCTCCCAAATGTTGCAACGCATCCCCTTCTCAATAGCTACTTCCGTTGGTTCGACACTTGGTTCCCCATGTTCGGAGTCTTAAGTGTGGCTATTTTTTCATTTTATCTACTCACATGCGCTCTTAAAGGATGCTTCAAGTTTGGATTGAGATTCATGTTTTTTGCTTTCCATCCCATGGAACCGAATAAGACTTACATGTCTTCCTTTCTTTTCAATATTGCTCTGCTCCTTTTATGTTCTATCCCAGTTGTCCAATTTTCAACTGAGGCATTTGCGGAATATGCGAGAAATACAACAGCGCTACAAGTTTTTGGAACCCAAATTCGATACATGAGATTCTTTTCATATTTCTTCGAGAATTATGTGTTCATTTACGCATTTCTGGTCATGTTCTTTTTGACATCTTTGTATTTGATGTGCAAACCAGTGAATAAAGCAATGGATGGAAAGACCCTCAAAGAAAAATTGCGTTTAAGGGGTTCATGAAATGTCTAAGTCTGATCTTGGAAAGCTCTGGAATTGAAAGAATCCATATTTAGCATATGTAAAATATCGCAGTAACAGGTTGACTGCGATTATAAAATAATTAGTAGAGATTGCTATGTGAAAGATCTTGATGTGAAGTGAATTCTATTGTAAGAAGGTAATGACTCAAATTGAAAGTCAGGAAGTTTTTCTTTTGACTTTTGCGTTCGGTCTGAATTTATCTTGTTCATTTTCAGATATATTATTGTCCGAGAAAAGAGATAATCTCTTCCTATTTAAGGGTTTGAGTCATATGCAGAACACTTATTCTTTTCCCACGCAATTTTAGCATATTATTCAACTTTTGTATTTACTACATGAGACTTTCGTTATCTCTGAACTACTTTTTCTGAAGTCTAACAAGTGCCTTGACATTTTTTGTGGATGAACCATATTTTTCGGTAAAGACTTCGAAAGCATATTTTTTAGATTTAGCACTTTTGGTATACTCTAGTAGATAGTGCACGGAGAGTCTACATGATTTTCGTCATTGGAAAATTTAGAAGTCTTTTTTGAAGACACGTCTCCTTGGCAGTACAGTAGGAACAAGCACGTACTCCGTGATTACACATCTTTCCATCCTCATTCAGTGTTGCTTTAACTCTTTAAGGAACCGACTATTTATTATGGGAGTCTTACAAGTAGATGCAAGTAACTCATGTATCCCTCCAAGCTCTCCTCTGACAGCACTATTTCCACCACTACCCACAACAGTTCGTGGCGAACCGTGCATTTTAGATTCAAAAGTCGGAAAGTATAATGATCGACCACTCCTAATGTATGGAAATGGACGTTGCGTTGTGGTTCGAGATTTTACTTCTGATTTGAGCAATGATGATGAAGTTGTTTCTGATAATAGGGTCAAGGCATTTGTTTATCGCGGTCATTCTGCACAGGTAAATTAAATTTTGAAATTCTTTCTGCTTGCTTTAGAACGTTTGCTCATATTTTGTAAACTCGTTGATTAGGTAACATGTGCCAAGTTTTCGCCCTCTGGAGCCTATGTGGCATCAGCAGACATCAAAGGAAAATTAAGGGTATGGTCTTATGACAATGAAGAGCATTTTTGTAAACTAGACTTTTTAGGAATGACTGGACCTATTCGTGGTATATCATGGGATGGCGAAAGCAAACGTATTTGCATTGTTGGACAGACTTCGGCCACTTCTATATCAAATGGAAAAGATGCTGGTTCCTGTACTAGAATATTTGGTTGGGATACTGGTGTTTCTGGTGGAGCATTGGTAAGTTGTGGTAGCACAAGTATCATTCGAACCTTTTTTCAAAAGGATATACTAAAAATGAACATATAAATACATAATATTTATATGTTGTGACCTTTGGCGTTTCATGTGATAGGCACGTCATGTTAGGAACCGTGTAAGCTCGTGCGACTTTCGAAAAAAACGGCCTATGAGAATTGTTACTGGAGGTACCGAGGATAAGTCTTTAATGTTGAATTCAGGACCACCTTTTTCATTTACCAAAAAACAACAAGATGTACATAATAGAGGAGCTATACATTCTTTGAAATATATTGCAGACACTGATATCATTGTTTCTGTTGGTGCGGATAGAAAAGTATGCTTTTGGGATGGCAAAACTCTGGATCTGCTTCGAAAGGAAGAACAGGTACACGATGGAACTATTTTTAGTTGCGATTGGAGCTCAGATGGACAAATGGTCATAACTTGTGGAGCAGATGGAAAAATAAAATTTCTAAATGTAAGTGATGGCAGTCTGATTTCCTCAATAGATCTGGTTGCAAAGCAAAGCCAAGAAAGTAGCGGAGGCAAAGTTCCTTTTGGAGGAATGCAACTAGGTTGTGCTTTTCTCCGGGACGACGTGCCTGTATCAGTTGGAGTAAATGGAAAAATCGCTGTCATTCTCAACAGTAAAGATCATGAAACTAAGTTTTTGGAAGGTCATCAGTCACCGATTGCAGCTTTAGCATACGATGTTGAGTCAAATTGCATGTATACTGGTGATTCAGAAGGAATAATATGTCGTTGGGATTCTTACACCGGCTCTTCGAAACGCTTGAAAAGCTCCAGCATTCCAGATGTTGATCTCACTGGGAAAGTACATACAGGTACCATTACTGCCATGTTAAATTTATCAGGCTCCCTGCTAAGTTGTGGATGGGATGATACGTTAAGAATTAGCAACGAAAATGAGTCACACACAGAAATCAAACTGTCGAAACAACCGAATGCAATGGCTAAAGGTAAATCACTAGCAGTGATAGTTATGGTTGATGGCGTCGCACTTTTTAAAGATGACGAATTGATTGCACCATACATTGGACTTGACTATACACCGACTTGTGCAGCCATATCACCCAACGACTCTTTGTTGTGTATCGGAAGCAGTGATAAAAACATATACGTGTACTCTGTATCAGCAAATACTATACAATTAGACCATAAAATCACTCATCATCTCAAGGAAATCCATTCTTTGACTTTTTCACCCAATGCAGAATTCCTTTCCTCTGCGGACGTAAGGGATATTTGTGTTTGGAATGTTTCTGATTGGACTCCTTCCATCAGCAAAAATAGGTGGTGCTTTCATGCTCAAAAAATATCTTGTTTGGTTTGGTCGCCTGACAGCCAGGTATTGGCTTCAGCAGGAATTGATGATAATATTTACTTATGGAGTTTGAAGAAAAAGATGAAGAGGGTGAACTATAAATTTTGCCATAGAGGTGGTGTGACTGGACTGGCTTGGAAAGATCAAGATACAATTATTTCTGCTGGACATGATGGTTGTATTTGTGAATGGGGAGTGGCAGCTGATATTCAAAAGACATTTGGATAGACATAATTGTTGTACAAGATTTTTTCTGGATAAACAAACCCTCAAGAAATCTAAAAAAAAACGTGAGAGAAATAAATATCGTTGGAAAGATTTGTTGATGAAATTCAAGAATTCATGAGTAACTTTCAATTAGAAAGTGTAAAACGCGAGCATTTAATATCACACACGTATTAGAGTACTAAATTAATATTGTCTTTATTGATTACATAGAGAGAGCCAATCGAGGACATGTAGGATTACAATAAAAGTCATCATATTATTTTATTGAATATTTTTAATAAACTATACTGTAGATTTTTATTTAGAAAATTTCCTAGATCCACAAGGTTGTTTACATGACTATATTGCTAGGAGTAGGACTCAAGCTTACGGCTGTATCCTCAAAATTAGAAGAAGTAAGAAATATTTCATAAATAAGAATTTACTTAGGCACGTTGTCATCGTTATTGAAACACCTCTTGTCATCCCCAACTCTATTCCATTGCATTCTAAAGTAAATCAAGGGACCATGGCCGAGGCAAGAAACAAGAAATTCCAAATCAGGGTAGGTGGTCTGTGCAAAACCTGATAGGGTCGTTGAAAGGCTATAGAATCAAAAGTTTGTATTGTATTTTTATACTGCTTCGTCTGTAGCAAACTTCAAGAATAGAAACAAGAAGAATGTTTTTATCTTGGCATAACGAGCGACAAAAAAAGAGCATATTTTTGTTTTACTTTCACCGTTTCTAATCTTTATTTTCTTTCAATCTCAAAGCCATTTCGAACGCACGTGCAAATGGATGACATTCAGGCAGCAAACATTTGGAGACTTTTGGATAATGCAATATCTGAAATTTATTCAAGGAATGCTTCTATGCTTTCATTCGAAGAGCTTTACCGTAATGCCTACAATCTCGTTCTTCACAAACACGGGCAAATGCTGTATAGCAAAGTTAGCGAAAAGATAACAATTCAATTAGAAGAGATGAGAGATAGAATTTCTTCTACCCCGAACTCGAAATTGTTAAAAGAAATGGCGGATACATGGGGGGAACATCGAATTTGCATGATCATGATACGTGATATCTTAATGTATATGGACCGGACTTTTGTTGCTTCACAACGTAGAAGGCAAGTGTACGAATTGGGGCTACATCTTTTTCGCATCCAAGTATGGGAGCATGATAATATTCAATCTAGAGTAACTGATCTATTGCTCAACGCCATCGCATCAGAGAGAGCAGGTTTACTGACGGAAGATATTTCGCTTCTCAAAGATAACTTGACTATGCTCCTTGAACTCGGTCAGACCGATGGAAGCAATATTTATGAACGCGATTTTGAAGAAATGTTTCTTGGCACAACACAGGAGTTTTATCGCTTAGAGAGTTTAAGTTATTTGTCTCGTAATACTGCATCAGATTACGTTGTGAAGGCAGTGGCTAGATTAGAAGAGGAAAAGGATAGGGCGAATCGAAGCCTTGCGCCAACTACTGAAGTTCCTCTTTTGAGTATTGTATTGAAAGAGTTAGTTGAGAGGCATTCCAAAACTTTAGTTGAGATGGAGAATTCTGGCTTCTCAGCACTCTTGAAAGATGAGTCCAAAATATACGAGATGAGAGGCATGTATGATTTATTTGTACGAGTACCAAGCACAGTTGAACGGCTACGCGATGCTTTAGCAAACAAAGTGAAAGAAGATGGGAAGAGGCTTGTTAGTGACCAACAGAAGGGTGTTGCAAACGCCAGCGCATTCGTTCGAGGTGTTTTAGAAATGCGAGAGAGATATGGCAAAGTGGTTAAAATAGCTTTTAGAGAGGAGACTCGAAGCAGAAAAAAATTAAAAGAGAGTTTTGAGGACTTTCTAAATGCTGACGCGAGGGCCGCAAAGTGTCTAAGTATATATGTTGATGAACTTTTAAGGGGTGGTCTTCGGGGCAAAAATGAAGCTGAGATTGGTTCCGAATTTGAAAAGGTTATTATAGTGTTCAGATATTTGAGTGACAAGGATGTGTTTGAGGCTTTTTACAAGCAGCATTTGGCAAAAAGATTGCTTTTGGGCAAAAGTATAAGTGATGATGCAGAAAGGGCTATGGTTTCTCAGCTCAAAGCCGAATGTGGTTATCAGTTTACTTCAAAACTGGAGGGAATGTTTAATGATATGCGTATATCCAGGGACACCCGAGACGCGTACAAACAACACAAACTATCCAATCCACCAAATAATACCACTGAAGGGCGGGCTGTTGACATTCAAGTAGATGTTCTTACGACTGGCTATTGGCCATCGCAGAAAGTTGAACAGTGTAATCTCCCATCGAAGGTCACGCATGCAATCAAACATTTCGAAAACTTTTATTTGCAAAAACATACTGGAAGAAAACTTTCCTGGCAAACATCTACTGGAATTGCCGACCTAAAGGCGACTTTTGGAACCACAACAACCCATAAACACGATTTATGTGTCTCAACTTATCAAATGTGTATTTTAATGTTATTTAATGAGCACAACGCCCTGACGCTAAGAGAAATCCGGGACGCAACTCAAATACCTGATTTAGAACTTTGCCGTCATCTAATTTCACTTACCACCCGAAAACACAGGATATTGAGAAAGGGTAGCAAGGGAAAATCCATTGCTTCCGATGATGATACGTTTACATTCAATGCGGATTATTCGAGCAAGTTAAAGAGAGTCAAGATACCACTCGTGTCTATGAAGGAAACCATGCGTGATGGCCAAACTCAAAGTGCACATGGTGAAAATGGTGCTACAGGATTGAGCGGTGATTCTAATGCAGTGCCTGAGCCTGTAGAAGAAAGTAGACGTCATTTAGTAGAAGCCGCTGTAGTCCGAATCATGAAAGCTCGAAAGCGATTGAATCATAATGAATTGATTGCAGAAACAACAAAGCAGTTATCGGTTCGATTTGTTCCTACTCCGCAATTTGTTAAAAAGAGAATTGAAAGTTTGATTGAACGAGAGTATGTAGAAAGGTCAAGTGATGATAGAAGAATGTACACATATGTTGCGTAATTTTATGGTTTGAGTTATTGTAGAAAGAACAAAATATTTACGAGCATTCCTCTCATTGATTGAGAAATTGTTGCTGCAAAATTTAGTTCATGGCATTGCAGTACAAGGATTAAGCATGAAATATTTAGAGGAAAAGTCAAATCATAATTATGAGTTTAGTTGACAATGTATCATGGCACTTCAGTAGCGTCAATACATAATTCTTTACTCCTTATTCAAGAATTATTTTTTGCTGAGCTTATCTATACCTAAACTTGTAAATTCTTTGCGAATCAAACCAGGTGAAAAACAAAAGTACATTTATCTTAGACATCAAAACTGTGTTTCTTCATATTTTGTCTATCTTGCTTTAAACTAGTCGGAACATAATGATGAGGGAAACCAAACCCGTAATCGCTTTTGAAGGAATTATTAGATCTCCGCCACTCGTAGGAGCTAAAGAAGGAGCCAAAGAGGGTAATGATTGAGGGACAGAGACAGTAGGTGAAGATGATCCTTGAGTTGTAACAACTTTTGTTTCTAAGGAAGATGCGACGAAGGATTCTGTGTCGACTTCAATGCTTTGAAGGGTTACAAGGCCCAAAATAGAAGCTTCTTCTTCAATCGATGTTTCGAGCAAGCCAGTCGAGATGGCACTATTTAATTGATTAGTTGCGCTGCTATAAAATGTATTGGATTCTGCAATTGCCAAGTTACAATCATTTCCGTCACAACTAATTGTTTTTGTAACTTCAAATTCTATTTCCACTCCTGTTGTATCATCTAGCCTCCGACGAGACAACCCACTAACAAGTATTCCAGCAATTTTTATAATACGAGCTGAAGAGCCGTCTGGTAAATTCTGGCTCAAAGCATTCTCCAAAACTTGTACCATTGCGAGGAATTCGGGGCCTTCTTGGGGAATGTCTTCTTTATTCAAATTTTCGAATGAAATCTTAGCTTGGAATTTGACTTCAACTGATTTGACAAACTCGGGGATTGGACTTGGCCGCAGCGAAGAATGATGGGAGGGGGCAAAAGAAGGAACATTAATATCATATCCGGTACCAGATGTTTCTTCAATCACGGTGGGGATAGCCGAGGGTGGACTAATGAAAGTAGGAGATGGAACAATCGTTGAACTGCTAAAATCGACGTCTTCTTCATTATATGCAAATTCAAAATTCTGTATAGAATCACAAACTGGGAGCAAACATTCTTTGCCCTCATTTGAACTCAAATGAGTTAAAATGGAACATAATTTTTCTTTGTACTGATCTAGCGAAAGCAATTGGTCATCACCATAATTATAATTGTATGAATGTTCGTAATCGTAAGACATTTCAAACCAATCGAAAACTGGATTGTAATTGTAAGAGTAGGAATAACTGAACTGATAGTTGTACGATAGATCGAAAAAGTCATCATTTACATCATCATTTTGACTTGGACGGCCTTCATAAAGATGGATACAGGCATCAATAGCTTGTGGACCAGTTGTACTTGAACAGAATTGTTCTGAACTAGACAGTCCAGGCAAGGTACATTTAGTTGCCGAAGGATCTTTGAATGACAATTCGGGGACATCGAGGTTCTCTGGTTTTAAAGTTAATGCAAAATCAAACATACAACTCAAGAATAAGTCTTCTTCTTGTTCATGACCTAATTCTGGATAAGAAGGCTCGTTTCTATGTTCCGCACTCGGAAGTTTCATATCTGTACAACTTTCCAGCCAGTCTATGACAATTTCCTTTTGTGTATTAACTTCACACAATATATCGATACATTCAGATGCATTTAATAAGGCATGCAGATTATTCATCGTATGTTCAGTTTCGTTCCTGTCCAATTCTGCGCCACTATAGTTGCATTGGCTGAATGCTAAACCTGCTGCAATTTCAACTGCCAATGCATCATCCGGGAAAGGCAATCCGCAAGTACTTTCATAATCATCAATTCTTTTGTTTTGATTGTCGGTGACATTGTTTTTATTTGGGTTGAAAATTTGAAAAAGAATTTCAGCACCTTGGTTGAAGTCTTCTGCAGCAATTATTCCATTTTCATCGAGATCCATCGCTGAAGCAAGCATTTCCTTTTCGTCTTCTGAAATAAATGTATTGTTCATGACCGCTGTGTAAAAATTCTCGACATCAAGACTATCAACAATTGTGGAATTTTCTTCTAAAACAGAAAGAAGAGGTCCTTGATATTCAGCGCTATCGTACATAGATATTAACATAGACTCAAGCATTTCAAACTCATCTCCAGTAATATTTCCGTCTCCATTTACATCAAGTGTCGAAAATATTTCCATTACTGTTTCATTTATCGGAATTGTGACATTGGTCAAGTTCGCTGTAGCTTCCTGGAGAAACAATTCCAAATTAGAAAGAATTTCTTCTTTGTCCAAACTGTTGCCTGCGTTGATGACAGAAGTGATATTATTCAATTGCGGAGCCACAGACATGTTTGTTAGCACATCACCTACTATCGACTGAATCATTTCAATATCGCTAACATTAAATTGCCCATCTGAATCAAAATCTAAGGCATTTAGAAGCTCTTCTCCTCCTTCAATATTTTCAAGGTTTTGAACTTGGAGAACAATTTCACCCATGGATGGATAAATATCATGGAAAAAAGTGGTGAGAACTTCAAGACCATTTTCAATTTCGTCATTTGAAAATATCCCATCTCCGTCTAAATCGTAAATCTCTAGTTTCTCGACTAATGATTGATTTAAAAATGTTGTCTCATTAGAAATATTGGTCACAATGTATGGTACCATAGTCTTGATGAAACTTTCTGCAACAGCAAGATCTTCTAAGGAAATCAATCCATCTTGATTCAAATCAAAAGAAGGTTTTGCGTTATAGATTTCTTCTTGTGAGACTGTACCATCACCATTGGTATCTAGATACGAGTTGAATGAAATATAGAGCTCTTGTGCAGAAAAATTACCTAATGGTGTAGATATCGTTAGATTCAACAAATCATCCGAAGATGGCAAAATGCTAATAACGTTTTGAATTAAGCAAGATTCTTGGGATAGCTCAATTTCAGCACATCCCATCAGATGATTAAACTCTAGGTCGAACATAGTTGTCTGATTTGTATTTGATACAACAAAGATATCATTGCCATGTGAGGAAGTGACGCAAATAGGGAAGGATGTAAGGAACCATGCCCCCAAGAAAACCAAAGACTTCCTATATTTTGCCGTATTGAATTGTAAGGAGAAACAATTTGAGCTCAATGAATAGAAATGATTTACAATATGAATAGAAAGACCATTTTTTGTGCAAAAAACAGTGAATCGGTAGCACCCAAATAAAACTTCTTTCATATTAATGAGCACCTCAAATTCAACTATTCTATTTTGCACTCCAAAATGAAAATAAGGGATTCTTGGAATCGAGTCTATGCCAAACACATGGTCTAAATGAACTAACTTTCGGCACTTACATTTTTGTAAACAATTTAGTTATCTGGAAGAGTTCTTGAAAAAAAAAAATCAGGATGCTGATGAAATTGTGGGGATCTTTTAAATCTCCTTATAATTTCGATTTTAAATTTCGATAATTTCTTTCCTCATGCTGTTCTGGCTTTGTATTTTTAAAAAATGAAATAGTCGACGATGACTGATCCAAATGAGCGCACAATCTAGTTTGACTTCACAGTTTAGCTAGAGTTTTATCAGTTCCAAAGACGCAAATATGCTTTGTAGCATTAAGATTTTAAGCGTTGAACCATTTTTTATAGATACCTTCTCCTTAAAATAGATTACGTATGCTTCCTCCATAAAAAATAGAATTACGAGTATTATACAGTAGATTGTTTTGATTACACAACTTCTCTACAGCAGTAGTTGTTTGAGTTGATTTGTCCGATCCATCTTCATTGGTTTTTCATTTCATGACGAATGAGAAGCATAAAAAGAAATGAAAAAAAGCGAGAACGACACAAAGAATGCTCACACTATTTATGAATCAAATGGTGAAACTGCGCGCCTGGAAATTTTAGAAGGTGGGAAAGAAGAAAAGTGGAGAGACGCAGGCGCAATAAATCTCTTACCGGAAGATAAAGACATATCAACTAAAGAAACTAAAGTCAAACATGTTGTAGATTCCGTAAAAAAGAAATTAAGAGGAGAAAAATACTACACATACCGACATTCTCCAGATGGCATCGACACCAATCTTCTCATAATGCTTCACGGCGCTGGTGACTCTCATAGCGCCTACGACCGCTTAGGAAAAAGCATGTCACTTCCTCAAACAGCAGTGCTAAGCATATCAGCATCTATTCCAGATATGTTCGTAAGCATTCCTTTTGATTTAGGTCACACATGGTTTGAAGAGGTCGACTATTTTCAAACCGGAATGGCTTTACCTTCGAACCATCCTCGACGTCTTCGAAGCCTAAAGAGTGCTGTCGCTTCTTTGAAAGCTATTCTTTCGCTATTGGTAAAAGATAATGGGTGGTTGCCAGAACGTATTATCCTTTTTGGATTCAGTTGTGGGGCTTGCTTGGCTATGGAAACTGCTTTAGACATTTTACTGAGTGATGGAGATTCCACACTTTCTCCTTCTCGTCCACTTGGAGGAGCCATCTGTGTAGCGGGTGGGGTCAAAATCAACCACAAAAGAACCAAAGATAAAGAAACAAAAGGCACTAGCTCAATAAATTCTACTCCTATATTGGTAGTCGTTGGATCTAATGATCCATCTTTTCCACCAATGCAAGCCAAGGAATCAAAAGCAATATACGATACTCTATCACATGGTAAAAAATCAAACGTTTTGATTTATACCAAAAAGGACAAAGGTCACACAATGATATCAAGTGCCGAGGAAATGCGTGCTATAATGACGTTTCTATCTACCAAATTGGTCAAGCGAATGACTGGTCTAGAAGATATTGCCAAGAGGTGATTTGAATTTATATTACATTTTTTATATCAAGGTTTTATTTCCGTGATATCCTCTAAAACAAATCAAACTGTCCTCATACAAGATGGTTTCTAAATTTTGCAACAAATAAATGCTGCCTCAGTTAATATTCCTAGCTTTAAAGAATCTTCGAATCATAGAGAGCATAGATATTTAGAAACTAAGACAGAATTTACACTGACATGTTTCAAAAATGAGTGCCCAAGGACGCAATATTTGTTTGTAAAATCCTTCTCTTAAAATTAATAAAAATAAGACTATCATGACTCAAAATCTGCATTCATTTTGTTTCCATAGACTCGCTTGCATAATCTAATGATGATGAAGTTGGCGACCCAGCTAATGCAGTTTCTTGTGTCTTTGAATTCGATGTGCTGAGAGGAGCCACAATAGCTTCTTTATTAGACTGAGAGGTGTTTAAATTGTTTTTTTTCTTTGAATTCACAACTACCTGTATTTTAGGTCGTTTTCCTCTACCAATAAGACTCCTTTTAGCGGCTCGATTTATCATGTCACTATCGTTTCCTCGACTTGGACGGTCACCTGTCAAAAGGTCATCATCATCTTCATCACTTGACGAAGAAAATTGTACCATAGTTAACTCTAGTTTACACTGAAATTGAATATCACGTTCTGCATCACTTTGTTGCCCACTCTCTCCCATAGACGAAATTTGCGCATCACCAAGCGACGTGAGAGCCCTTGTTCCTGAGCTTGAAACGACTTTCTTTGTCATATCAATGTGATCATCATCGTCATCATCCGTATTAAAATATGAGTCTTCTTCATCATTCTCTCGAAATTTTCGCTGCAGTTTAAAGTTTGAGTCAGAAGGAAATTCAATGAAAAATGTACAATGAGGAAAAATGCCTTACCTGATCTTCTAAAGCTTTTCCACTTAATCCAATTCTTCCCAGCCCTGAATTCATGAAGTAAGATTGCTCATTCTCCATTCTATTTTGCAAAGATGATCCATTTATATTTTCTCCTTGCTCAACCTTCACATTGGCATTCTTATTATCTTCGTATCTCTTACGAAGCAACGTTAAAGTATCAACATATGGAGTAGAAACTTCCTCAAGACTAACAGTTTTTGAAACAGTACTTTCTTGTTCATCTTTATTTGATAAGTGCTTTGTAGCAATATGTTCAATGAGTGGCTCTATATTTTCAGAGAGAATGAAGTCACAGATCTATACATATGTTGCCATAATTGATATAAAGAAGCATTTTTAAATGTTAATATCATGATGGAAACTAAAAATTGGTCGAATTGTACTTACCTCTATAATAGCGGAAGAAATAAGGTTGTCGCCAACCGGATTTGTGCGAAATGCTCGAAAAATAGATTCAAATAGCTTTTGCTGAATAATGTGACGATGATAAAAATCGTCTTTTAATGAAAGAACAGCCCGAAAAAATCTTTGATGAACATACGTATGCATGATGTATGTGTCAGCGAGAAATGTCTAATTGAATCAAACTGGTTATCATTCAAGTCTTACCTTAAACAAGCAAGCTTCAAGCAGCGATTACCCCCGGATGTATGCATAGGCACAGATCTGTCCATAACCTTTAGTATACAATTCAAAACCCTATTTTTCCCAACAAATAATTTCATTCTCAATGGATGAGCTTTTACGCAAAAGCAAAGTAAATCGACTGCGAAGCTTGATCGAATAGCACATTCTAGATTCATTTTGGAAAATTGGAGATATATATTGTTGCCATCTTTTCGAAAGCCAGCATGTGCAGATATTTGAGATACACGAATTGTGTACTGAAAAGGGGCTATTAGCCAAGGCACATAGCTGTCATAAAATATAGAGAGAAATTTGTTCTGCTCAGAGCTTCCAATACCAGATATTGTTGTTGATTCGTCCTCAACGAATCCTCCAAGGGGTCCATACTCCATCATCTCAGTATCAAGAATAATGCGTAGAATTTCAGATGTTTGCAATAGAAGTCCTGCATCAGTTTCAACAGCCATGAGATATAACAAAGATAGAAGGAGGTCATTTGGTCCACATTTAAATAGCACTTGACCATGCTCATTAGGTTCAGGCCTTCCAGGATGATACTCAAAAGTTGACATTCTACCGGTGTTTGCTGTGTATTCGTCAAGACAATGTCGCCGAACAAGTGATGGGTCATGTAGCACAATTGAAGAAAGTATCTCAAGCGCGGCTCCTCTATCAGACACCTCCGAATGAGGATCTGATATGGTCGCACTCATTAAAGAAAGCACATTCACCTTATCTTTCATTACATCCTTAGTTTGGTTAGCAGAAGAAAATGGAGAAGTTGGGAATGAGTTCTCATTATTTAATGATTTTGTAGAATTTTCGTTGGCAATATTCTCCGATTCGTCATTTAGATCTACATCCATAAAAACTATCATTACATAGTAGTCATCTTTCGCACTTTGTTGCAGAGATCCGCGAACCATGCTAAACAATTCTCTCAGAAATGAGAGACATCCTCGCCTCCTAAATCTACGCGATGATATTAAGGAATCCTGTGGGACAAGATGCTGTCTCCACAAAGAGATCTTTCCCTTTTCTTTTGCTAAACTAGAAACCGAGGCAAAAGATTTAGATTTAATAGAATCTGATTTTAACAACGGAGAGCTAGAGGATGCATTATTTAAGGAATCTAGAGATGAATTAGGTAAATTTTCAACTGATGATTCCTTGTCTGATTCAATGAAAAAGAAAACATGGTAAGTCATAATCTTTCATACACAATGGATCATGAGGGTAAAAACGTCTATCCTATGAACTTACCAATATCTTCATTCATTTTTTTGCGCGTGTTTACAACTGTTGCACTCTCTGCTTTTCTTAAAGCCTTAATTTCTTTCCCTAAAAGCCTCAGAACTCTGGTCAAATAAGAATCTCTTTTTTTTGACTGTAACTGCTCTTCGTCATGTGTAGAAGAAGCTGTTGGATAAAAGGTAACTCCTCTGACAACTTCAGATTGAGTAAACGTTAGTAAAGACGCAAGAGTAGAAAGCGAAGATTCATCCATTGTTGGGCGTAGAAGTGTATCCCGTAGGTAATTTACACGAAATGAACGATGTATTGCTGAAATTAATTCCTCATCTTCCATTTCAACAACTGTTTTGAATTTGACACGTTCACGCATAAACCATCTATGGTTTGCCTTCATTTTCAAATCAGGATCATATTCTAAGGCGCAACATACGCTTTCAAATACCTCTTCCTCTACAACAACAAGGTCAACAATTGTTGGATCATTTAAAAGAAGAATGCTTTTTATTAAGGCAGCCAAAGTTGCAAGAACACCAAAATCACCCTTTTCTTCTGCACTTGGGAAAAGGGCAAGAAGAGATCTTACATAAAAACAATTATTGTCAGATAAAAAAGTTACCAAAGCTTCCCTTTGCTGATTTTGGGAAGCTGCAAAAATGTCTGATATTTTCTCTAAATTAGACAAAGTAGGATGTTTTGGTAATTGTCTAGATAGTGAAGTAATATCATATGCGTTTGGGTGCTGTTGTAGTAAGACGGAATTATGAGATCCAAGAGTAGCAGCTACAGCAGCCATGTTAACTGGAGTTGATTCAGAATCTCTTTCTGGATAAGATTCTTCGTCGGTGTAAGAAACATTGGGGGATGTATACATATGATGATTTATTTGATGTTGTTGATGATGCAGCTGTGCTTGATGAGCAACTTCCAACGAGTCAGAGGCAAGAGATACAGAAAAGTGCGTGTTTTGTATTGAATTGGAGGAATGATTTCTATCTTCAATTTGCTCATTTTGTTGGTGGTTACCTTGCAAAGAATCAAGAGTTTCGTTGTTGACGTTAGTGTGGTGTAAACCATTTGACATTATGCGAGAGTGGAAAGAAGTGGTTTGATTAGTTGAGGTTTGATTTGATACAGGGGCAGATGCCACAAAGTTTGAGTTTGCTAGCATCACTGTACTAGTCAAAGCATTAGATTCATCACGGTGACGAAGAAGCTGAGCTGCGCGTTCTTGCACTTCAGTGATTTGACGCCAAATCTCAAGACAACCTGCATTGTCTTGAAAAGATAAGGCCAAGTCCACCTGAATAAAATTGAAAAATATAAAGTTTAATTCAGCGAAATCCACTCATAAAAATAAGGAATTAACACCAACAAAAAAATCATAAAGTCATATTCTTAACTCACACCATCAGACTCCGCGTCGTCTATGGTAGTTTCTGTGTTTTCCAATGACGCAAAAGATGGCTCACACCATGTGATAATGTTATCTCCTTGTCTATTATAAACATGTCTTAAAAGGATACGTGTATTGAGCAAAATTTTTGGCATAGAATTCCGTGAATCAGATTCTGAATCATTAGTCTGAAGTGAAGAAGTTATTGGAGAAGAAGGGGATTCAGATCGCATGCATAGTGTTGGCTCCCCAAGTTCCTTCGCAGTTTTATTGAAGCGGGATATATGAGTTTGGTTGCTTAACAATCGAGAAAAAATGAATCAGATCAATTAGTGTAAATTCAAAGTACAACTTACCTTATAGAGTTGCGCGTCATCAGAATAATTTGAAGTTGTTGATTCAGACACTAAATTGGTATTATTGGAATTCGAGTAAACAAATGTACACAATATCCTTCCGGTTCCACAATCTTCCCATGATCCATCTGTATTTAAGCGATATAATTTGACTCTCCAACCAGAAGATTGATCACCAGACACATTTGTGTTTGAGCTTAAACTTGGATTTTGACGCGGGGCACTTGCAGAGGTGCTGTTACCCTGTTCAATTTTATCTGCACTCGAATACGCTTTGTTTTCATTACTGTTTTCCTGAAATGAAGTATTTTGCGAAGAAATGGCATTTATTCCTGCACTATTTTTTTGACTGTCGTTATTGTTTGTTTCTGCTGCATTTAAATGCTTTACAGTCAGGTTTGATATTGTTTGCTTACAATTTATGTCTTGCTCAAACATGACATCTTCTTCTTCGCCTTCACTGCTACTTCCGCCATATTCGCTACTGCTGCCTTCACTCCCAGAAGAATAACTTGAAGGTGAGTAGCAATCGAAGGTTTCAGTCCCTAAAGGTGATGATGCTGTAGAACCATTACTTAAGCTTGCATTGTTAACGTTAGAACCAACCCCTCCCTTCTCAACTGCCGCCCTACGTCGCTTTCGTTTTCGAGATGGTCCAGACCTAGAAAATGAATTGTAGCTTCCTTGGTGGCGTCTTCTTCGCATGGCGGCAAAAGTTGGATCATGTGATGTAGTCGTATTACAGTTTCTACTCTCGTTCTCATCTGCATCATTGCTTTTTTTAGAAGATCTCATGGAGTTTTTTTTTGAATCAATTGATGCATTACTTGCAATTGTTGTTCCCTCCATGGCACTTTCTAAAGGCCTGCTCATTCCCGCAACTCAGCAACCTACTTTGCTATCTTTTTCGTTTATAACTCAATTCTGCGCGCCAGTAACATAAATCTTACTTTCTTTTTCTCTAGAGTCTCTTAAAGAAATAATCCCATAAATAGGTTGATGATCAAAGTCATACGTAAATTACCTTTAAATAGTAGTGATTCAAACGGCTATTTAAAAATATCCAATGATGAGTATTTAGACAATGGAGCCACATAAAGTCCTATATGTATTCCATTAATTCAACATTACATAAATTTTTTCACAAGCTACAGGAATGCAAAATTGCGTATGATCGACTCATTCAAACTTCCTTACATAGGCTCATTTTGGATGAAAATCAGGAAGAATTTTATTCAAAAAGAAGCCATATAGCATCCTTCGAAAACAATACGTAGCTCGTACGTACTTCATTTTTTTATTAGGTACGTTTGTTTGTTTGTTTGTTCTGATATATTAATTAGTTTAACGAGTGTTTAGGCAATTGTACGCGGACAATGTACTGCAACTACTTCACTCAAACGAACCGGGGGCGAAATTACGACTCCGGAGAGAAGGATTTGTGCTCAAGATACTCGGGCCCCGA
>Ga0209092_10001010_pt1 | contig 28396 bp, 19 predicted proteins | sample FraStrMetagenome_FD_187446 | JGI IMG/M metagenome (GOLD analysis project Ga0209092, IMG submission 187446) | Marine eukaryotic phytoplankton communities from Arctic Ocean - Fram Strait ARC3M Metagenome (SPAdes) (version 2) | ecosystem: Environmental > Aquatic > Marine > Oceanic | place: Fram...
GAATCCTCTCACTCTCTAACTCTCTCTTTCGTTGTGTGTGGGAGGGTGAAGGATTGGTAGAGTACCGTATATATGTGAAACGCGAAATTCGATGCTCACAATGTACCAACAAACATCCCATGGATCGTAATTAAATAATCCTTCCTTCATGTGTATTTCTTTAAATGATAGTATGAATGGTGGAGAGTATCTTCCAACCTTCTCCAAATACCCATTGGCAAAGATCCTTCCGGCTCGCAGTTATCTAAGTAAATCATCGATCGAAAAGTTAGATAGACGCATTTGTATCTAAGTATCTTCGTAGATAGGAAAATAGATGAGGGGACGTTAGGAGACCGAATGGGAAGGAACTTTGTTTGAAAAAGGATGGTATCCGAATACATAAGGAAGGATACGTAACGAGAATAAATAGTCAACGTCGTATCTATCCGAATTCCGTTGTCCTTGGGGGGGAGAAGGAGGTTCTTTGACATAGGAAAGTATGGATTTTGAAATACTTAGAGAATTTCTTTTTACTTACTAGATAGTTAGATGTCCATTGTTTCCATGTCCGCCGCCAAAGATGGATTCCGAAACGATCTTCTTCTTCTTCTTGCACTTTCTCCGATGAAAATGCAGTATTTATTTATATATTATGTTGCTAATTATTATATATCCAACTGCTGCAATTTCAATGGCACGGATGAACCAATATCTTTATATTTATGTATAAGGGAGGTAGATGGAACAAACTATAAGAATTATTGTTGTCATTGCAAAAATAAGGCTGTGAAGATTGAATATAAATTTTTATATAATGACATGTTTTGTAAATTAGATGAACACAATACAACAACAACAGTAATATAAAATACATGTCTATCAAATTTTTTATATATCTTTGCAAATTCAAAGTGTAATAACATACAAACTGTAATTTTATTCATAATAGAAACACTCCTCCATCGGTGCAAGATAAAATGCATCATCATCATCATGCTTCATCCTAATTATTGCTCAAAATTATGAAAATCGCGAACCTCATTCACAATTTCCAAAGCCTTTTGCAATAGATCCCTCATTTCCATACATGTTTTTCGTCGTTTCTCTACGTCATCCGCCTCTTTCATAAGACCTGCTAGGCCAATGGCATCATCACCATTATATAATTGCTGTACTAAATCATTTTGCATAGCATCTCTCGAATGGTTGACTAGAAAATACATAATGGTTTTCGGGACCATATCAATGTAATTTTTACGCACAATATTGAAATAGGAAGCAATGAGAGATTTGATAATGCGGGTTTCAATCTTGGCCCGAGTCGATATTTGTGGAGGTGGTGGAATTGTCGAAGGGACTTGGGGAAGTTGAATGAGGGAGGGTGGACCATTGGTGGATGGTTGAGGTGATTTGTTAAAAATGAAATTCATTAAAGATCCTCCCCGTTGTTGCTTTTGTTTGTCTTTGGGAGGTGTACTAGAACTGATTCCGTTTTGATCATGGGAAAAGGCATCATTGAATTCATTTGCATTTGTATCGTTCATATGTTCGCCCTGCTTCTCTTCCTTATCTTCGTTACCCATATCCTGCATTAATTGGGAAACGGCTCTTCCTCCGCCGATAAAATCTGGATGATTGGTATTGATGTACGATAATTCAATTTGAATTAAATTAGTCACCATAAGTTGCGTCGGAGAAACACTTTTCCGTAACAATCTTCCAACCACATCTACCATTTTTTCTCTCAAAACAGGAAATCTTGTTAGTTCAGTAGGCTCACATTGAAGAGACATTCGATTCAACTCATCAAACACTAAATCTACACATTGCAATCCTGGTTGTTCCAATCGGGAAATTTGACGTTTCACAAGAACATCAAAACTTTGCTCAGGTACAAACAATGCGCTACGAGTTCCATTGGCATTAGCGATGGTGGTTCGAATTTCATCATCTGTTAATCCATCGAAGGGATGTATATCCATCAAAGATCGTACAAAGACTTGATGAAAAATAAACGCAATTCGTGCTCCTCCATACAAATCTGTGGTCAAAAGGCCATTTTTACTGGCGTTGGGCATGCCATGACCAGCAAGGCAGGATGTAAAATTATTTGTGAATTTGGAGAGCAATGTAAGTAAGGTCCCAGATAAATTTTGGGGCGTATTGGGCGAACCCAATGAATCTAATTCAGCATCTAGATCATGTACCATGGCAGCAATTTTATTTTTGAGAGATGGAAGACAATCCCGAATGTGATGCATCAATATAGAATTGAGTAACTTTGCAAGCTTACTTGTCCCACATTTGTCCAATTTATTGCGATAACCAGGATGACTTCGAAAAAATTGATCCTCTTTTTTCAAGCCTTCTCTGATACTCATTTTATTGTTGATATCAATCTGACCTCGATTCATAACACCAACATATCCTTTTTGAAGTGGAATGACGTTGTTGGAGAGTAATTCACTTGCATCTGTTCCTGGATCCATAAGGTCTAATTTTGTGATAACTCCAACAGTACGTTCTCCATGAGGATCAACCTGCTTTGCTATCTGTAAAGCATCACTATTTGCCAGATCAGTGTTTCCAGCCGTCACAGCCAATATGATGGCATTGGGGTTACTAATGTACTCAAAACACATGGTACGAATCTGTTCTTCGATATCTTCTGGTTGATCTCCTACCGCCACCTTGGCAATCCCGGGAAGGTCTACCAGAGTTAGATTTAAAACATTGGGAGAAAAGATTTTGAGATTGATAGCCTTTGGAGAGATTCCCTTATTGGGTCCCGTCACCATTTCAGTGTCACGGATGATTTCATCTCGAATTTCATCGAAGTTGTAAAATCGTTTTCCAGGCAAATGCGAAAAGACTCCCCATTCATCTAAACGACTTGATAAGGCAGACACATCATCATCTAAGTTTTCCATGATACTCTCCGTTTCATATTCTGGATCAGGTCGCTGAATACTGGAATTATGTGGATTCGTAAAAAACATTTGAAGAATCAATGGGCGGCGGGTAACTATACCATGTCCTCGTGGCAAAAACGATCTCCCTACGATTCCCTCTAACACAGAGGATTTCCCTGAACTTTGACCTCCCACAACGACTATTTGAGGTAGATCTAAATTCGTATTTTGACCAAGTGCGCCCAGGACATCTTGAACTTTGGCAGCGATTGGTATGAGTGTTTCCATGATAAACTAATCGGAATTATTTTTCAAATGAAGAATGGGATGGCGTTTGGGTGCTGTCGTGATTGGAAGTGATGACAAAGATACGAGATATGATTTATACAAGATGTGAAATACCTAAATCTTTTTTTAATCCATAAATTCAAAAAATCTGTCATTCATTTTTGTGTTTTTCAAAAATGTAACGGCTATGTGCTGCCACTGCTGTACGTAGATTCAAATAATAAAATTGATTTTCTAAGCAGGCTTTTTATTCTTTTTAGACCAAAATTTTCATTTAGTATTTTTCTTATTTTTCAGGATAGGCTTCTTACTAGCTAGTTATTTATAGTAACTGAATGTTTTTTGACCCAATTCTCTAGACCGCAAAGTCAGACTAGAACACGTTATGAAAGTAGAGGACCACTGATAAACAGTTATTTCATACCAAGTCTAAAGAGAGAGTATAACATGCTGGTGCTAATTATTCAGTTAGTAGTCTTTCATTCATTACATTTCCTTCTACACTGCCTCTTTGCTTCAGGGCTTTATATTTCTTCTATTTCCAATGAAAACAAAAGATTTATTTTTGACACCCCTTGCGAAAAGAGATTATATATTTCATAGACCAATGGAGACGTCAGGAACCATGTATAGCCTCCCCTACGCTTACCCCGTCCATGCAAGCCCAGCTCCAATGTGGATGGCACCATTTTATCGAAGGACGCCCGATCAAAAACTTCATCTCATACATGGATACAACTTATGCACGGCAAGGAAGTAAAAAGACTGGAGCTAAATGGCTCTCTACTCTCATCCAAAAATTGTGGACCTTAATACACCGAAAACAATGGGAAGACCGTAATTCCCTTGTCCATAATTTACACGAAGAGTCAGAAACTAGTAGTCGAGAAACAGAAAACCTCCGCTCGGAAATCCAAGCTTTGTATTCGAGTGAACTCATCGAAAACCTTCTAGTGAGGGATCAACACCTGATGGAGGTGCCCCTGGAGGTGCTACTGACTTATCATAACGCACATCTACGAGCGTGGATAGAGGAATTCAAAATTGCAACTTTCGACAGAGACTCAATCTTTCTCCCTTCACAGCAGCAGCAGTCGGCACTCCTCCGTGGATGGATGAATAGAAGACATCACCCGCCTGACGATGAGCCAGTTCCCAAGCGATCACGTAAAGCTGAATAAAAAAAAAACATAATCTCGGATGACATTGGTGCGGAATGTAAGTTAGTGGGTACCGTTGAAGCCCATGCAAATTTCTGACGTAATTCAATATTCGTGGCCATACTACTTCGTAAAGTATAAATACGCCATATAAGTGCTACTTAAATGCTGCAAGGGGCGACTTCGTCTAAATTTTTAATCTACTTAATCTATGAGTTGGTTGTTTGTTTAAGGTAACATAATCCTGGTAGGGTAACGGTCCGCGACCTTTCGCAATCTCCAGTTGATCCGCAAGCTTTACTCGTTTGAACATCGCAAGATGTGCAACAGCATTTTGGAGCACAGCCTTCTTCATTGGATCTGGGAACCAAGTGGATTTGGGGGTGAGCTCATCATACCTGCGAATCTTATCTAACCAGTCCAACAAGAAGCCTTCTGTATTACCCCTGAAGCTGGGTGAAATACGCAGAGAAGTCAGTGATGTCAACAGGTCTTCTAATTTGATGTCTGCTTTTGTTGATGTTTGCATATGATTAATATAGTCACGCCACACGCTTTGTGCATCTCTGGTATTATCATGTTGACGAACGAAGTGCTTTCCCATTGGTGTTCGAAGGATGAAAGTAAGGACATCAAACATATACTTCTGCTGTTCTTGGAATAAAAGGATATCTTCAGCAGTAACTGGATTTTATGATGATAATATCCATGAGCATAAATGGTAGCAATAGTCTGACGCTTCCATTCATCCCATTGCTTCTCATCCTTTTAAACCGTGTAGTGAGATTTGTCACGCTTTACACCTTTCCGAAACTCATGTGCTAAATCTGCTTTCCTAACTTTGACAGTTGAACCAGTTGATGAAGATGGATTGGGTGGTGGCTTAGATGGCAATTGAATAACACTGCCAGTATCCATGTCTGGATTGAATATGTTAAGGCTAAGAACTCTCTTGATTTGCTGAATCCAAACCCTAAGAGGATTCGTTTTCTGATTCCGAAAGCTCGGCTAGCTCGAGGCCTCTTATTGGCTGAGACTCGCTCGTCTGGCTCTTGAGGTCTCTCTCTGATTGGCGGAGGGATGCTCAGCTGGCTTTCCGGATTCCTGATTGGCTGAGGCTAGCTCGGCTGGCTTTCTGAGACCGTTAATCTAATAAACTGTAAACTGTAAATAGTAAATACTGTAGACTGTCAATACCTTTCAACTCCGATACTGGCTTGATTGACAGGGTCCGGAGGTGTTGACGTTGCAAGATCAATGCTAATGATAATTGGTCTAGATAAAAACGTAAAAAGGTTTAGTCTTTAGAAAAGTGAATTTGATAAAGATCGAAATTCACTCAGTAATTAATTAGCTAAACAAATAGTATTGTGTAGACTTATACATACGTATGTATGCAATATAAAGCCTACAACATACAAACAAACAGTGACTGCCTTCCACAAGGAAATAGAATTAGTAACAGGTATGTAAATGCATGTAATTCACAAGTTTTCTGAGGAGTCACGTTTGTGTTTCTTATGGTGGCGTTAATGTCCCTCAAGAATTGCCATAAGCTTTTGATCCAGGACGTACAGAGAAGAAAGGCTCCTCCAAAATTGGATCCAAGATCTGTTGAGCTAACCCCAGGGATGTGTTGATAATCAATGCAGCATACAGAAAGGTACATGTAAAACCTTCACAAAACTTACAATGTATGACCTACATCCCACTTTGCATGCCATTTGAAGTCACAGTTGGCAATAGTGTATATAGCACAATGAAGGAGACAATAGTGTACTAGAAGAATAGTTAGATGTCCTGTGATACAGGATGATGTGCATGACTAAACTAGCAAATGATAAGTCTTTCAAGATAATCAATGAGGGGAAATATGTGCAACATTTTTCAGGAGAGAATGCAGGTTAAATACACATTTGGAATCTTAGCACCTTGTAAGAAAATACAATGCTAATTTTACACAGATTGACTGGAATGCAAATGTATTATAATGAAATATATGATCAGGAGAAAGTTTTGGTATTTCCACCTGTGTTTTTTGCCTCAGAAAATACTGCTGGAATGGCAACTTTTTACATAGTCATTAATATGAAAATCAACATCTTCTTGTAGCAATTCATGAATTCCCAGAGCTTTTGATGTGTGAATTTCTTTGCAAATGTTTGTTCATTGTGTTTCAAATGGCCAAAAGGATAAACACTCCTCAATTGGGCATATTTTTCACAGGGCTCAAGCCAGCCTTTTCAGCAACTCTTTTGGCAATAAATGTGGTTTCAAAATTGGACAAGACAAAGGAATGATGCTTTACTAGAATACTGTGTATTGTTGCTATTGAGTTTGAATTGATCCAGAACATTCAGGGACTTATTCTTTTTCCAATAGTTTTCATTTGATAGGTTGATTTCCAACAATTGATAAAAATTAGTATACATAAATACGTTGCAATTTGAATGTAGTTGGGATAGGACTATATAAGATTCCTCCATAGAAACTAATTCATCTGTAAAGCTATTCATATGATCCATTTGTTTTTTGTTAATTGTGTTCCATAGACAAGAAATATGTTTCAGATCAGTGTTGTACAAGGACTGAAATGAATAAACTTTATCTAACCATTGGACTTCCTTCTTCTTTTTATTACTATTATTTTTCTTGTCGGGATTTGATTTTTGTTTCTTTTTGTTGCAAACATTTTTTCCTTGTATACCTATTTCCATTCAATGATATAACAAGATGGTTAATACAAAAGTATTCAGAATGTAATATTTATTGGATGAACTTACATACATATCATTCCTAATTGAAAATTCTCATTTTCAGTACATTTGTTCAAATTTTGCTTACTCAATGGAACCAGTCTTTTTCCAAACAGCTTTGAAGATATGCATATTATTTATGCTCACCTAATGACTATTGTTTCCAACTGTGTCATCTATCCTAACTGCAATTATACTTTTCACAAAAAATATATTGTTCTATGATATTACTGCATAAATATTTCTTTTCTTTACAAACTTTTAGTGCATTCCAATGATGTTTGTCCATGGTTTCCTTCATCTAATGGAGCACAGTATTTGCTTATAATTTCTTCTTTCAGATTTGTAATTTTATCACACACAATGTTGCTTGAATCCTTCAGTTAAAATTTGTAGTAGGTTATCAAATTGTCAAGGGCTGATAATATAGAATACTCAAAACAGTGATGTAGATTTCCTTGATAATACGTAATTGTGTCAATACACTGGAAACTTGATCTCTCTCCTAATTGATGCAGAGTACATGACACTGTAGATGTAGAGGCTGAAGTTATATCTATCATAGGAGGATTTGTATAGAATCTTGTTTGATGTCCTGGTTGTTTTTTCTTCTTCTTAAAAGTATCTTCTGTTTCCTAGAAGAATCATTACCTTTACCAATATTCAATGCTACTTCATTGTTAGGAAACTTAATTGCCATCATATACTGACGATGAAAATTTTCAACATGCCTCACATAGCTTCTCTTGATTGGTTCCTTATATACAACATCATTTTTGTGGTAACAATATGCCATTAACTCCTTTGATTTACAAATGTACTTTATTGTATGGAAGTTCATGTAATTGTAAGCCCATGCCTGCATCTTCTGTTTTAGGAAGTGTTTGTATTTTTTCTTAAATTCAGATGGCATTTTGATCCATTCCTTCTTGCCTCTAAGTTGTCTCAATAACAGATTAAAATTATCATTATCATTATAATTGTAATTTGTGACAGCTTGAATACATTCTTCTTCCAATGGAAACACATTTGGAAGTCTTATGATCTCCAACTATTTTTCTGCTTCTGTCATTTCTTCCTTTAATTTGGCTTTGATGACATTTGTGGAGGAGGTAACTTCATACCAATTATTGAACAAAGATATATGTGTGCAAGGAAGTTTGTTCTTTGCATATTCTATCTCACTACAGACTACCTTGTGATTGTATTTATCTTTATCTGTTTCTTCACCATCCATGTCTTTCTTGTCACGTTTTGGTAGTTTCTTTCATTTTTTCTGCACCGACAACATTTCATAGATAACATTGCTGAATTCTTGCACATTGTCAGGACAATGAGTTGATTTTCTTGCCTTTCCTGTGATACCATTTTCTCTGGAGTCTTATTCCATGTTGTGAACAAAATATCTGGATTAGCAAAGGTATTTCTTTTGAAAATATTCATTAATATTTGTTCCACTTGTGTTCATTTTGGTGCAACCCTCATGGAACACAATTTAACTTCATTTTGAAAGTGTACAATAAAGCCACAAATACAAGAGTAAAGAAAGGTGCAGTTTCAATTCATAAGCATGTTAGTTGTCCAAGGAAAGTCCTCTGTCTGATAAAGGAAAACTACTTTGTTGCTGCTTTTAAAGACATGACTAGTGATAAAGAGAAAAGCTTTCATGATGTAACAATTTTTCCCTTTCATTCCAATGTATCCCTGTTATCTTCAAAAAGTATGATAATATCCTCAAGTATATTGTCTACTAAGGCTTCCAGCTGGTGTTCCAGTTCATTCTACACTAAATACATGATGTTGGGAAAGTATTGTTCTTCCCTGTATCAAGTCCCCATCACTACACTTATCCTCCATCCATAATTATTGTTTAGAGAAAGAAAAGTTCATTTATATCATATCTTTATTTCATTTTGAGATTCTGGTGTTGCATTTTATTGCTTATTTCCCAATTTAAGAGATATTTGTTTTATCATTCTACATTGTATGTCTGATATGGGTTCTTTTTATCATGAGGCATTTCTTTTATTGAAAAGGAAAGATATACTTGATAATAAATTTTATTATATGGTATTATTATGATTAGATCATAATGTAATTTTTACAATGTATAATATTTTTTTTCAAGAATTACAATAGCTCCTTCCATAAATATACCAAAACATTAACGAAAGTACCGTCGTAGCTCAAACTCAACATGATTGATATGGATCGATCCTATGACCGCACTGAGCAAAACTTTTCCATTCACCAAATTCAAATTCTATTAGATGAATTAATCTCAATACATTTCTACATACGTAAACATCGAATGAGTGTCACAAGACCATCTTAATTTTTGGACAAGATACAGCAGTTATCCTATCATCTTAATTAAATTGTTACTTCAACTGTACGACATATGCGAACTTTCAACACCCGACGATGGTTAGTTCCATTGTTATCTTTCGCTCTCCTAATCGAAACCCTATGGATTCTATCTATGTATCAAACAAATCTAGCGCAATATAGTATAGAAACGGAAAATGTGATACCAACCAATATCAGCAGTGAAACAAACATACATCAATATTTAAAATATTCAAATCTAGGTTCTTTGGCAAATAAGACAACGAATCTAGCACAATTCGCAGTTCTTCATGTTGGTCCCCACAAAACTGCCACAACTTATATTCAAACCACAGCATCCAAATTCATGAAAGCTTTCCACGAAGACAACTATGACGCTCCAAGAAAATCAAGTCATTCAAAATATCCTATTGCTCATCCCTCATTTGCATCCTGCTTCATTGAAAATTCGAAAGAAGTGACAGACTTTGTGTGTAAATCAAAATTCCTACAATATGGACACGATGTTATCGCTGCTCGACACAGGAACATTTTTATCTCTGCTGAAGCATTCGATAGACCTGAGGTGGATATACAAGCTTTGAAACAATATCTCAGTCCATGGGAGGATGTTAGAGTAGTGGTATATTACAGAAGGTTTTATGACTGGCTTCAATCCTACTATAATCAACTTACGAAAATATCCACTTACGATCCCGATAAGCCATTCAAGGTATTTGTTGAAAAAATGTCGGATCCACAATGGATGGAAAACATGTATGAGCAGTATACCACGTCAGTTGTGGAAAGATATAAGAAGCACTTTAATAATGTGATTGTGGTGAACTATCATGATGTATCTATAGATGAAGAGCTAGATGTGGCAGGGAATTTTTTTTGTAATATAGTTCCAGAGGCTGCGGAGATGTGCAAGTATATGCGGATGCGCGACGAAGACAAAACCAAGTATGTAAACATTTCGAAAGACTTTCTTGTATATGAAGAACTTGCAAAGAAACTTCACCGAAAAGGAGTTCTTCATATTCAAAATAGTAAAGATGTCCTGAAAGTGGCCAAAAGTCTAGAAAGACACAATGAAATGAGAGAGGATAAAGCAGGCCTAAAGATGAAGTGTTTACCAAAAGATGTGTTGGAGGATTTATTAGAAAGATCTTTGAGAATAGAAAAAGAATTGTTTCCTGACTTTTTTGCAAGTCCAAATGGTGAAGCAGCACTTCGATCAGATTTTGAAAATCAAGCAAAGACTAAGTTGTGCTCTATAGATGTCAAGAAGATGTTAAATAATTTGGAATGGCAAACCTTTTTTAGGAAAACAAGATACTCTCACGAAAGGGAGACGACAAGCAAGATAAAGCGACATGTTCCTGATGTTTAATGAACCCTTGATGGTGTAGCACGCTATTAAAATTTATAACTCATCACTTATTTGAAGTGTGGTAGAAGTTGACTTGTTACTTTGAAAAATATATTTATAGAATTTATGCCTGTTTGAATTTAGTTCCCTCTTTCTCTGCTTTTTCTCGTTGTTGATGCAAAACTTCAATGGCATCATCAATAAAATCTAGGTAAACTTGCTTATCAAAGGTTCCACGGAAAAAATTGCAACTCAGATTTACTTCCAACAAGCATACTGGTAACTGTTCATCCTTGCTCAAAACGACATCCCAGCCGACAAAAGGTACATCGGGGCATAATTTCAAATGAGAGTCTTCCACCAATTTTAGCATACCTTTGATATCAGGTACCGTTTTTCCTGTGACAGGAATTTCACCATCTGGATGAGTTGCATATGTATGATAGGATCTCCATGGGCACTGTCCGGGTAGAATCTCATGAGGTCCTAAACGATACCAATGTGCATTTGTAGTTCCTTTTTGCAAAATTCCTGTTTTTGGATCAATATTGAACAAAATAGAATCATGATCAGTAGCGGCACCTTCTCGTCCAGCTCGGAAAACGCAGCTCAAAGCTGTGATATCTTCCAATTGAGGAGCTTTTGTCAAGTCAATAGAAGCTCTTGATTGCGTAATGACACGGAAGGTAGAAAGAGGGGCATTTTTAGGAAGAACAGAACTAACCCAGTTGCTATTTTCAATTCGTTCCTGAATGATCCAATCACCACCAACGGTTGCGTTTTTATAAAAATGAATTCCTAAACCCCCCTCTTCATTACGATGTTTCACAACAATTCCACTAGTTTTTAAGAAGGGTGATACAGGCACACCCAGTTTATCTCCATCTTCCAAAAATGTCCATTTATTTTCCATTGTATATCCTTTAGGATTATTGTTCAGAAGAGCGTGCAATCCTGCAACACGACAATTCAATCTCCAATAGGTGAACCAATCATTAGGTGTCAAAAGACGAATAGCGTATTCCTTTGACAAATCGCTCAATGGAATCTCCTTTTTGATTAGCGACAAATGAACGGCTGCAATGAGGCAAATAATAGGATTAATTACAAGAGAAAACCAATAAGCCACATATTTATTCATAACGATCAAATGGAGAGGCAAGCCCGTTCCCGGAATTGCCACATTTCGAAAATTATCCACTAGATCATCTCGATAACTTCCCTTCCGATAATGTGGTTTATCATAAAGCCAGAAGGCTGTGGCGAAGGTGTATAAGTGAATTCGAGCGTGTTGATTGAATAGCTTCGTTTCGGCTGTATCCGAAGGAGATGAGCGAAAGTACGGACATGTGCTTTCATTAGGTGCATTTCCATTTAGAAAGTAAAAGAAACAGCGATAGAATTGGAGACTGGATCCAACAATCTCAAAAGGGATGGAGAGGATACCCATTTTTTGTTGTTATATAATTTTGCTGAGACGAAAACTTGTTCTTATGCTTAGCAAAGAGCAATGATGTGATAAATGCGACAACGTGATTGTTACTGCTGACCACTCTTTCTCAAGTTTTGTAAGATTCACAATTGTTCTAAAAAAAGTACGCACGCATGATGTCAATTAAATATACGTAAGTTTTGTCGTGTCATGTCAAAGGAAAAAACATCATCATTTGTTGTGAGTTGATCGCAGAATGGAAACTTATCTAAATTATGTGAAAAAGGATACATCATACATTAAAAATATCTCTAAAATGCAATCTTAATATCTTGAAAGGAGGATCGATTTTGCACTAAAATAAGAAAATTATCCAAGTTTACGATGACATTATGAAATTGATACTTCACCATTAACGCAGGATTCTGGAGAAAGCCCATTAAGAGGATCACATATAGAAGACATAATCCAATCGTAATCAGCTCGAGCAAAGACTGTGGGAAAAATATTTACACCGCAAATTTTACCCCAACTCACAACTCCATACTGGACGTCACTATTGGAACTAGTTCCTGGAATAAATAATGGCCCACCTGAATCTCCTTCACATGCACCTGCACTATCCGCAGAAGCGCACATCATGCTCTCTTTCACACTTACCCCGTAATCGTAGGCATCACTTCTGCAATTTTCGTTTGTAATAAAGTTCAAATTCGCTTCCCTCACCAAAAGAGATGGAGTTCTTCCTCCTGTTCCAGACGTATACCCCCAACCAATTGTACGCATTGAATCTCCTTCTTGCAAATTGAATTCTTTTGCCAGTCGTACAGGTTTTACATTATTATTTTTTTCACTTAATTTGAATAATACCAAATCATTGGACAGAGATCTGGGATTAAATTCAGGATGCACCAAATGTTGTACAACTTTAGTGGTTTTCACAAACGATGTATTTCTCACAAAGAGAGTAATAGCATTAAACAGGTGAAATTGCACATAAAATTCATTTTCCGTATCGACACAATGAGCAGCTGAAAGAACAACATCTGGTGCAATGAGTGTCCCTCCACACCTTCGAAAAAGCCGTGTAATACCAGCAAATAATCCTTGCCGTGAGGTTAATATAGGGACGAGATAAGGATAACGATTTTCAAGGATTGGATTTCCGCCTGCCACCCGAGTAGTCATTTCGTGTTCTGTTTCTTTTCTTCGTTCACGAAAACGTAAACGACCGTTTGCTCCTCTTATTATTAATGTCAGGAATATACATGCTGTACAAAGAATCTTTCTGCGTTCCAATTTGGGAACTACGTTTCTTTTCATTTTTTGGCACTCCTTTTCCTGGAATATCATTGTTTGTGTGTTTTCTAAAACTTTTCGGTTACAAGCATAAATGGATGTTGGATCTCAGCTTGTATTTTCAAAGGTGTATGCATCTATAAGTAAATGGTGTTACTGTGCTATAATAAATAATGAACAGCAGCAGCTGGATCTTGTAGCAGAATGTGGAAGCACTTACCTTACTATACATTGTAAGAAAAGTGTGGGTAAATGGCTATGAAGAATCCGTTGCTTTATTTTGTGACAGCCTAAAAGTCCTCTTAAAGCCTAAGTAAAGATGCAACATTTAGGTACTTTATATATTACTTAGAACTTTAAATTTTTCCGTTCCTGGATCGAAGTTTCCAAACATCATAACCTAATAAAATGGATTATGTGGGACAATATCTTTTCTTTAAACAAATATAAGGCCGGAAGCATTAAAAGTGCCATGCCCATCACAACTAGACGTCAATGTGAAGACTTATATGGGGCTTTAATAAAGGAAGAATGGGATAAGGCACGCCAAGTATTAAAATCATCTTCCCTTCATCCTTACAGTGTAAATGACGGAACCAATATAAAAACTCCTGTAGAGAAATCACAGCAAAAGAATTATGTTCATATGGATCGATTCAGCGACCATAACCTTCTCTACGCTGCATGCACTTACTCCTCTTCCGCTGATGTACCTATGGATATTGTTGAGTCTATTTATAACCTCTCTCCTAACCAAATCTATTATGTTGATGGGAATAAACGAACTATTCTCCATGTTAGTTGCTATCGAAGTTATGACTTGGTTGTCAAATTTTTACTCACTCATCATCCAGATGCTGTTTCCATACAAGATCGATATGGAAAGACCCCTCTTCATTTGGCTCTTAGGTATCATTCGAAGAACTGCTCAGTCAAATTGGTCGAAACGTTGACTGAAATGCATCCTGAAGGTGTATTGACAAAGGACAATAAAGGTTTTACACCCATTTATTACTTTTTTCAAAAATGGAATTATAGGTTGCAAAAGATACGAGAAGCCAATGACAACAATTTTTCAAATTTGACTAAAAATTATCCTTCACTCACGCATAGTGCTGCAAATGATGATAATGGTAAGATCAAAAGTGATCGTTTACAGGATCAACACCAGCTTCATGGTCAGTATCATATAGATTATGAAGACTATTACAATACAAGAGAAATCTTCATAATACTTTTAAAAGCAATACATTATTGTGAAGTAAGAAAAACGAAACCTTCCATATATCCAGGTTCACTCGCATCGCATCCTACTAATATGGAAGGAAGCGTTCTGTATATTCACACAGCTATGAAATACCCATCAACTCCTACTATATTTCTGTATCTGCTATTAGACTTGTCGTCACCATCCTCTTACACCCAAAAAGACTCCATGGGAAACAATCTCTTACATATAGCATATGCACGTCCTCCATCTACCATTGTTCCATTTGAATATCAGTCGGATAATATGGAAAGAAGAATTCTTAATCAATATCCGATTTTGGCTCAAGAACACAATATTTTAGGACAGTATCCATTAGCACTTTTATTACGACGTCAACATCATATGGATTGTATTTTTGGTTGGAAGTCTCACTGGCGTCGGATAGAAACATTGCTTAGTGCAGCTCCCAATACTCTATGTATTCAAATAGATTTACAGTCTTGTTTATATCCATTCATGGTGGCAGCCGTTCCTCCCATTTTGGAAAGTAGTAAGACGAACGCAAGTGCTACCCACACGAATGAAACGACTCGAACTAATCTACTCGACAAGAATTCAACGAGTGAAAGAATTGAAATTGATAAGAATGCGAAAGACCTGAACGAAAGCACCCATGAAAGGAAAAAAAGAAAAGTTCGTTCAGATCAAAATAATGACACATCGTTCACATTTATACTGTCAACCGTTTATTCCTTACTTCGGCTAGATCCTTCTCTTGTTCAAAGTGGCATACCAATGTCTAGATCTTAATACAATAAGAAATTGGGTGTAAATTCTGTACAAAATTGAATGAAAGAAAGTTGTAATCCTAACCAACATGCTCTCCTTTCAAAAAAGACTTTAAAATCTTGCCTTCATTAATGAAATACATTTTCCACCTATCTCAACAAATAAAATTTTGGAAAAGACCATGACTTAACTTCATTCATGCATGACTTGCTGACTCATCCCCCGAATCTATTTCGAATAGATCACTTTCCTAAATATCATCTCGTGCTGGACTTGTGATCCAAATATTTTTTATGATACGGTATTGATTTTTATGCACTTCATCAAGACATTTTTTTCCAAATAGATACGAATCCCGCTAATTGAATCTTGTTTTGTTATAATTAGTTCTTTTTACTCGTATCGGACCTTTCACATGCAGTACTTGATGTATACAATTCTACGTACAGTAGTAAAGTTAACTTGTTATGATTGTGACTATTATTATTATTATTTTTATTAACCAAGTCACAATTATTAACATTGAAATCCTTGCCCTCATAATTTGAACTGTACAGAGCAAAAACTGTTTCTAAAATATGACAATGAATTTTCAAATGAAAGCATTTCTTTACACAGCAATCTGTAACTTCGTAATTTCGTCCGTTTTCAGCGAGGAATTTCCTGTGGAAGAGGTAAATAGGCGCACCTTGGATGATTTTGTAAGTCACCTTCCTTTTCAATCGTTTGACGGTTTAGCTCAAGCATCAAGAATAGTTGGTGGTATACAAAGTAATGTAGACCGTTATCCATATCAAGTTTCCCTTATTGAAAATGATACGCACTTTTGTGGTGGTTCATTGATTGCTCCAGATTGGGTTCTAAGTGCAGCACATTGCAGCGGCTATGCTACTCATGTTCAAATCGGTCGATTTGATTTAGAGGATGACACGGAAGAATATGAAAAGATTGCTGTCCACTATGAAATCAAGCACCCAGATTACGATATTTTAACTCAGGATAATGATGTTATGCTGATTAAGTTGACAACACCATCTATGTATCAGCCTGTCAAGCTCGATGACGGATCTCAGAATCTAGGCAACGGCCAAACCTTAACTGTGATGGGATGGGGGAAAATTAGCTCTTTTGGACCGCCTTCCGACACACTTTTAGAAGTCGACGTAGATTTCTTTCCGAGCCAGAGGTGCAATAGAAGGTACAACGCTCGTGGAGCTTTTATAACCAGAAATATGATGTGTGCTGCAAGAACAGGAAAGGACGCATGTCAAGGTGACAGTGGAGGACCCCTAATAAAAAAAGGAGACACTCCGTTAGATGATGTACAGATCGGAATCGTTTCTTGGGGGATTGGATGTGCTAGAAGATTTTTACCAGGAGTTTATTCGCGAGTTAGCGAGGCACTTGACTTTATTGATACGTATGTGCCAAACCGAAAATAGAAGCTAGGAAGATTGCCAATTCCCGACGAATAAATAATTGCTATGCATTTACTGTTAGCTTCGTGTTGATTTCTTTCATTAAAAAGTCTAAAGAAAAATTTTGGAATTTCGAACAAAGGTTTAGCATGAAATGTTATGCTCTCCCAAAAATGTTGTTTTTTGTTTGCAACAAAGTTCGAGTTAGTTGTTTCGTTATGATAATCTTAATATAGATATTTTTCTATCAAGGGAGGTATATGGTAGGAGTGCACACTTTCTAATCGCGACTTCATTTTTTGATAAAGCAAATGAAAGTTCTGATGAAAACTTTAGAATCTTTCAAAAATTGTTCCGTTTTGATGCAATGAGAACGCATGACATTTTATCTCACGCCCATCATTCTCTATTGTTCGTAAATATATAAAAATGAACACAATTTTAGACAAACATGCAAAACGTTTCATGAAGATGAGTTCACCATCATTTTATAAGTAGAGATGGTGTGTAAACTTCTCAGGAGAGAAAGTTCTAATGAACAAAAAGATGAAAAGGCGCCTCAAACACGATCCGTTTTGAAAAGTAAAAACTTTTATCTATACTATCTAGAATAATAAAACCAGTTATGAGTGGTTATCTTTATCCAAAATGGAGCTAAGATTTAGCAAAATCCGAGTTCTCTGTTGTTTCTTTTATCATCACTTGGATTTTCTTGTTGTCCATTCCAAACTCCGCCATTTTCATCCATTTCATCCTCTTCTTCGCCGCTCACATCTGACGTACAATTACAAATGGGCGCTGGGTCAATGCCATGGCCTTTTGCTGTAGTCCAGCTGCGCTCAGGTGGTCTCTCATTATCTACACCAGTTGCTTGAGCAGAATAAAAGTCGGTGTCTTTGTTGGTACCAGGAACATGGTTCGATGGAACAATAGAAATGTACCATCTTCTTGTTCCATCGCTCAATTTACAACGAAACAATGAAAATTTACAATCTCTACCTTGCCATTTACCATCTTTCACGCATTTGCCGACATTGTCGCAATTTCCATTCAATATGTATGTTCCATTGACTGCTGGCTCGCCTGCTCCTTCCACCATAATGGAGTCAAAACCGTATTCATCACTTTCAAAGTCATTTCCAGCGATAGGGTTCATTTCGCTTGTAGAATGTTGGTGATGATTCATAGGGATGGAAGAAGAGTGGCCAACACCGTCTCTGCTACCAGATAGATCGCTTCTTACTTGTTGTGGACCTATCGCATCGGATCGGAACCAATGTTCCATCCAGGCCCATGCTTCTCTGTTATTACCCATCCACTCATTTACTTTTTTAATTTTCCTCAATTCCTTCACAAAATTGACATATCTCTCCGCCGCCTGAGTTGAATGCAAATCGGGATACTGACGAGTTCGTGAGCATTCCTTTGCCGCAACCAAAAGTCCTACCCCTGCATCTGCATATTGTGCACATTTTTCCCGACTTTGCATTATAGTTTGAATACGTTCAAGTTGCCTTTCATCTGGGATAGCAACTAAAACTTTGCATATCTGCCAAGCAAAACATAAGTGAAAACGTTTTATATTTAGATTTGAAGGAAAAGTGTTATATGATGCAACTTTCGAAGTACATACCATTAAACAAGCGTTGTAGATTTCATTTCCATTCCACCCGGTAGGTGCTTGACTGAGGGCCTTCAGAGTATCAATAATGAAAGTATTTGTATCTCGTCCATATGTACAAGTCGCAAGTATGCATTCTGCGAGAGATTCATTAGCGCTATAAGCGAGTGCATGAAGTGCATATGATTGTAGCCCTGATTCAGCGTACGGGCCTATTTTGATAGCTTCACTTTGTTTTGTTGTGGAGCCGACATCATGTGTTACACTTTCAATTGTTTGGTAGGTGCTTTGCCGACGAGAGAGATCTGGTCTAAATCCAAACATGTGAAGATCGGATCGGACCTAGAATAAAAATGTTCAAAATAACCAAAACAAGTATATTAACCTCAATCAAAATAGTACACATGCTTCCACATATTCAAAACTTACCTGAACTTCATTCGTCTGAATAGTATCACGATGGTAATTCAAGAAGCCATCTAATGTTAGATATCTCACATTTTTCGAAGTTTCTTTGTCAAAAGCTTTGGTTGTTTGATATTTGTTCAGAATCGAAGTGATTTTAGATTGCAAATGCAACGAATTGGATTCAACACCACATTGGTACATATAATTTTCTAAATCCCTTTGCCCCATTCCTGAACTAGATGACTTGGATTCTGTAAATATAATAGATAGAGCCTCTCGAGCAGGTCCACTCAAAGTGATAGTGGACCTTCCTTTTGTGAACTCTTCTGTATCTTCTACAAGAATAGCTCTCTTACCACCAGGTACTCCAATGATACATCCTATTGCTTCCAATAGATTCATGTAATCGGCTGGTGAAGGAATAGTAGATGTAGTGTTGGAATGGCCTGTGGTAGTACTCATACCAACTGCTCCTGAATCTAAGTTGAGTAAATGAGGTGATGGCGTTTCATTTCGAACAATAGCCTCAGCTACGGAGTGAGAAATGGAAGCTCCTTGGAAACAATTTTGTAGTGTCGATGGAGCTTTTTCACGTATTGCCAGGCAAATTAGACGAGCAGGTACCTGGGCTGTAGCAAGAGCTTGGCGCACAAGAGCTCCACCTACTTCAGATCTTATACTAGATATGTTACGAATGAGAAGACATAGCTCGTTATTGTACCGCCATGTTCGTGGCGCATATTCTAGTAGTAGTGAAAGATATGATAGTATGATTCCAATGCTTGAAGAGGAGTTATCACCAAGACCGACAAGATCTTCATGTCGGGCAAATTTTCCTGATAAAGTTGTGGGTATTGCACCAGTACCGTGAGAGTCAATCTGATGTTGCCAGGCATCAGTCCATGCCTTCAAGGCCATTTGTTCATCAGAAAAACTGATGCAAGATGCTATTGCTGCACTGATGACTTGGACTGCAGCATTCCTGGAGAATTCTTCTGGACATTCAGCGAAGAAGATACGTAGCCAATTGGAACTAATGCCAGTACTTCTCTTTGTTAATTCATGTACAAACCATCTAGCACCAGATCTATCATGTTGTAGAGCAGAGCTCAATTTTTTGACCCAATCTCGAAGAATGCTGCTATCTGCAGAATGAAGAAGGATTTCAAAAAAGTAATTTAAGGACATTTGCAGAATTGCAGATGGCCATGTTGTCCTTGTTTCATCCTTAGATGAAGAGGATGACGGCGACGAAACTTCCATTGCATCAATCAACTTCGTGGTTGAATCATTTGAGATCAAGCAAAGTCCAAGGAGTCCCTTCAAAAAAGACTGAAACTCGGAATCGAACAAAAAAGTATGCCAGCTATGAGCCTTATTACTTCTGGAAACATCAGGTTGGAAAACGTCATATCCACTTGACATTGATAACTGTTTTTTGTTTTTATCAAGGGGAGCGTTCTCTTTTGTTTTCTCATCTTCATTTACATTCAGCTCATTTGGTGTTACTTTTTCGTAAAATAACATGAGAGCATTAGCAAATTGTTCGCTTTCAACTGTTTGAACTTGTCCATTCATGAACTTTTTTTCCTGTCTGACTTTGCCTCCAAAGCATTCTAGCTCAATATTTGCTGGATCGAATACAGTAACGTCTTCATCATCAAATCGATACCAGGTGCCATTTTCCAATTTAGAAGATCTGTCTTTGATAAAGCTATAATAATGCCCCCCTTGTGCAACACCGGCATGAACAAGCACTCCCACTAGATTGTACTCATAATCTTCATCAGTTTTTTGCCCGACTTCGTCTATTGGTCTCATTACGACATCTCCATCTTCTCCTGTTTCTTCATCTCCAACACCTGCATTTTCCATTGCTTCTGATCCTTCTAATGTATATCTTTTCATGTTTAATCTTTCACCAAATGCACAACGACTATTTAATTTCACTGTTTCAAAAGTATTATAATCCAAATCAAAGCGTTTCAGAGACAAAACTAGCATATCGGGCAAATTCGAAATTGCAGTTCTAAGAATAGTGTCAGTATTTCTTTTGCATCGATCACAATACACTTTGTTATCACCTTCCATTAATTCAACTTCGCACATTGTAGAGAGAGCTTCATGAATGTCTGACTTTCCCCTTATTTGACAATCTATATTCATTAAATTTTCTTCTCGATTTGTCTAAAACGAAGAAAAGATCGAAGTTAGTCCTGCTGTGTTGACTTCATACAACTTACTATAAGTTGAAATAAACTTACCTTTAGGCCACACTCCTTACATATTTTTTGTTTGATTTGTTTAAGCCCAAACTCATGTTCTAAAAATTTGAAATTTGTAGGCGCCCACTTCTTTAAAGGATCTTCGAGTCTATCAAGTAGCTTCATCGCAAACTCAGATGCATCATTTTGTTGCCATACATCGAATTCTAATTTGAGGCAACCGCTAGCTTCTACAAGGGAGCGAGGATCAAAGCAACGTCCTTCGGAGCACTCTTGTAAATGCACAAAGGTACGTTGTACTTCTTCTAAGAGGCGACGAGAAGATGTCTCATCCTCTGTTTCTTCTACATTGAAATGCGAAGAATTTTTAGAAGTAGCACCCTCACTCGAGCTTTCGCCTGTAGAAAAAGAAGGCCCTTCTGATTCAGAAGTATCCATCTTTTTTGAAGGGAGAATTTCAAATACACCTGTTTCTTTACCCGGTCGACCTTCAGAGAGAAAAAATTCCTCAGGTAAATCTTCAGGAATCGACATAATATCTTCAGTATGGATTTGTTGCTGATGATGGTGATTATGTCCAATACTCCCCCTTCCAAGCGTTCCAGAATGACCTCCAGTATTACCTATTGATAGTGGAGCATAACGAATGGTGTGCATTCCAGTCAAAGAATCAAATGCTTCAACGATAGCATCATATGAAACTCCACTTTCCCAGTGGAGAGAAACTTTTTTACCCAATAATTCAGCTCCCGTAGTCATTGCTCCACTTCCACTTGATCGCAAGATAGAAGGGATAGACGCTGAGCAAAGGTTTTTGCGAAGCCCTGGCATCATAAAAAGTTGCTGCAAGACTGAATTCATGTAACAAGTGCAACCTTGGTTCCTTAATCCAGAATATTTTGATACATTATTGTGAATTCGTAAATGAGAATCAGCCATTGGTATATTATTGGACCATTTATGTCTAAGCGTAGTGGCAGCTGACGCAACGATAATTCGTAATCTGTATACTATTGCAAGGTATCCTTCTCCACCTTCCGTAGAGCGAGCAGCTGCGGCTATAACTTCAAACCCTAATTGGCGAGAATCTTTATTATTGCAAATAGCCGTTGAATATGAATTATTCGCAGATGAAAGAAAACCATCAAAAATCGCCCCCATCAAGTTGATTAGGGCTGTATCCTCAATTTTTATTCTACCTCTAAATGTTGAAGTTATCATATCAACTAATTTTTTTCCAATTTTTGATTCCGCTTCAATTAGATTCGTCCAATTTTCGCTCTTTACTGAGTCTGTAATGATTGAATAACAATCTTTGAATGTTGTCCCACCACCATTTTCAATAAGCGCTCGCAGTACCTCAAGACATCCACAGAGTACACCTGACGAGAAATGGGCTCCTTCATCATTTTCAGTATTCCTTATTTGAGAAGCCAATTTCCTACAAACAGCGGAAGCCAGTTCCTTAAGTTGCTTTAATTGCCCACCTCGGAAAGGTTTCTCTAGACCACGATTTTCCACCAGTTTGTTCAATGTTGAGAAAAATTCATCAGTTCCATTTGAATTTAGATCGATGTCATTTAAAGATTTTGATAGCCAGGGTAAGGCAATTTGAGATAGTGAGGGAATAGTTAGAATCAGCTCTTTCGTATGTTTTCGGACCTGTTTTTCAGTTAAAGTCCCGTTAAATTCCCATAAAATCAGAGTCATAAGAAATTTTTGCGAAACATTGTTTGGAAGTGTAGCGAATATTTCTGTCATTCGATCATTTGATAACAACAGTAGACGTAAAAGTCTTATAACATTCAGGATAGCAGAGTCTGTGACTCCCTTATCTTCAACTACCACTGACATTAAAGTATTTAGAAGACCCTTCCTATCTGATAATGACATGTGCATAACAAGACCAGATTCGTCTACTGCGGCTGCGGATATAACGTTTGTATCTTCAATTCTTTTTGCCTTCTTGCCAAAGAAGCAGCATTTCAGTACACTCAATGCAACTGTATTCCCCATCATTGTTCTACGTTTTTTTCGTGAGGAATTTCTTTCTGTGGTGAAAAAGCGCAAGACCGCTTCGAATCCGCCCGATTCAATAAATCCTGTTCGGAATGATAAAGCGTCAGTTGACATTCTCTTTCGTAATGTTTTCGATATTGAATCTGGCACGGAAGATAGTATTTCAGATGCTGGTTGAAGAAAAGAATCGATAGCTTGTATTATGTAAACTGATCGATAAAAAGTTTTTTCGTTTATCAACGCAGACCATTCTTTATCACGCCGGGGTATCTCAATAGCCATTGCATTAGCATCAGGAGTATCTTCTGAATTAGATGAATCATTCAATCGATGTGTAGCAAATAAAACTCTATCAATTATTCTTTGATTTGTAGGCATAGCTAAAAGAAGATCCCAAACAAGATTGTGTGTGTCACTATGATTTTTACTGTTTTGCTTTTCGTTGTCATTTGATGCAGTTGGAAGCGCTTCCAGAATAGCAAGTAAAGTGTCAAAAAATCGATCTGCTGATCCGTTGGGATTGTCATTTGTGAATATTTCGCTGAGATCTTGATTTTCACTTTCTCTTGTTGACATTCTAACGCTCCCAGGGTTCGGGTTTGAAGGAAAGGGACTGTGCGCCAAAATAACTGTTACTTCGCATCCATTTGTAATGCCGAGTTGAGCAACTGTGGAATCTTCAAAAACATTCGCGTTTGAATTTAAGTTAATTTTTCCTGCATCGCTGTTTAAGCCACCACGATTTCCAACTGAAATTGGTTTCACTAGATGCTGAGGGTGATTGCATTTCGTAGCTATTTTTTCTTTGATTGAACCTATTGTTTCAAAGGGATGGACTTCAAGAGAAAAAAATTCTGTAGATGGCAGCTTTGGGATTTTGGACTGATTTAAAGGCTGACTGTTTGGAGTAATTCGCTTAGCTGTAATACTGATAGTCCGATAGTACAGTTGACCTCTCAACCCATGTTGTACTGAATGCAATACATCCACACTATTGCTATTAGCATCGACGTGCGAGAGGGGTGCAAAAGTTGGACCCATCCGACCTGGATTGGCATTATCACTTGTGTGTCCCACGGCTGCATTAAGAATACGGAGGCAACGTTCTGCAGAACGCTCAGACGAAGCTTTGCCTTTCTTCAAGTCTTTTTCAACTTGCACAAGGTACTCAAAAACCCTCCTCCCAAAACTATCTTCTGATTCTATGGAAGCTTTACTCAAATTATTTGACATTCCAGGTCTAGCCATAGCTTCGGAATACGATACAGTTGGAACATTCGATTCGGTGTAAACAGCCAAAAGATCTTTCATCGCTTGTGTAGCTACTTGATCATTCCCAGCATGAAGACATATACCCCACAATGCATTTAAAGCAATGCTTTTGGAAGCGGCTTTTGGTGCATTCAAATCTCGTGTGCACTTAAATATCATTTGAAAGCTTTGATAAGCACCCTCTCCAAGATGTTCCCAATCAAGATCAGATGCACAAAATAAATTCTCAAACGAAGATGTACAAACTTTTCCAGAAAATGAAGATCCGATAGATTCATTTGCTTGTGAGGATGACAGTGTAGACGACTGTGGACGAGTTAATGTATCACTAACAGTAGGTAAATTGTTACCAGAAATATTTACATGTGTAGAAGATTCTACATTGGATGCACTGGCAATAAAAATCATCAATGCCTCACGATCGACATGGTGAGGACATAGATTCCATAATGTTTTCAGTTGATCAAAAGTCATGTCTGTTTGTTCCGATAATCCATAAACGTATCTCAATATATACAAGCGATCCGATAAAGCGGAGGAGTAAGAAACGTCAGGAATATTATGTTGCTTACGTGAAGATGATGGTGCTGAAGGACGTCTCTTTAGATAAGAGGTAAGCTCATGAAAAAGCAAATTCGGAAGGCTTCCATTATCCGAGGTAACAAGAGTTATTGCATGATCATGAGGGCATGCTTCGAGTAAGAAGAGAGTCAATTTGACCATACGTAAAGCCAGCGTCTCATCAATTGAATGAAAATCAGTTGAATAATTATAGAGAGCATCTCGACACGATTTAAGGAAGCTCTCCCTATGATCCCGTCCCATGGGTTCGACCTTAAGCTCATTTGTCACAAAAGTTTGCAACTTATCATGAGTTTTTAATGTATTTGCATCTGGATGTATCAAAATTTTCCAAACAAGTTTCAGAGATTCGGATCGTACTTCTTCAGAAATGTTCGGCGATACCATGTTATTCATGTTTGAATTTCCTGTCTCAACGTTCATATCATTTATTGACGCGAGTGCCGCACAAAATTCAGCCACTTCAAAAAGATAATCTTTTTCATCGTTACTCTCAGATAAAGATTCTTGAATTGCTGATAGTAAAGGAATAGCTAAACTATTTGGTAAATATGAAATTATTGAGACAAGTAACTGATAAACTTCAGCTGACACCGCAGCATCAGCCTTACTCGTACATGTTTTCCATGCTAATAAAAGATGACTCCCCTTTAAGCAATATGCGTTCGGAATTAATCCACTTTGCGTTGATGATGTTTCATCTTCCATTGGATCATCCCGTTCACACATTGATGCAAGAAACCTAATTAGTGGTGTAGATCGTGCTACCACTTCCCTATGAATGGATTCTCCCAAAACGAGTTCAATTACGAAGTTCTCTATGGCCCATTTAGCAAGCTGGTGCTCAAGAGTATTGTATTCTTCACCCACTGGGACCATCAAGCCTATGGGTGTAAGGGTTGGTGGAGGGTCAATAGATCCACGACATGTTCCCCAACCTGTTGATGATGGTAATCCTTCTTCGTGCTGTTTCGACTTGTGTTGATAGTAATCTATGTCTTTATCTGTCCCCGGTTGCTCCTCATCTGCCTCTGACAAAAACCACCACTTATGATGTGAACGCATTGTGCACCTAAATAATGTCAATGTTTTTCCACCTCCCTCCTTTTCAGAGAGTGATGTTGGGATTTTTCTCACGTAACTTACTTCACTACCCGCCCTATAAAAACCATCTTCTGTTAATGGCCCGGCATAGGAATATCGACCATTTACAAATTTGTGACCAGCACCGGTTACAACGTAGGACTGAGGAGGTGGTCTCATATCAGTACATGCATCTATGATTTCTGTAACTTGCTCCCAGCCAAACAAACGCAGAGGAAGTGATTTAGAGTTAATCAACTTGAGGGTTAAATAACGCCAAAACTCAAAGAACTGGTAAAGTTCTTTCCTGTGAGTAGGGGCAAGCTTTTCAAAAATTCGTTGCGTATCATATCGAATAGTGTTTAAGCTTTCGTGAGCCTGGCGCTTTAAAGATTCTTCACTAGCACTCCCCATATATTCCATCACCGCACGAGCAAGACGAATTGCTTCGTCTTCGATTATTTTATTTTTTAAAGCTAAAGAGTCTTGGACATTATTAGTTATTGGAATAATATCAGTAATGGCTATCAAAGTTTGGTGAAGGAAGTCAGTATTTGGAAATTGATTCGTTGCCACTCTAGCCTCTAAATATGAGGAAAGGTATGAAAATCCCTGACGGGCTTGAAATTTTTTGATGGCCTGGGTTCGAACTTCAGGCATGCCTATAAGATTGACACTCCAATTTGGTTTCGAGCCTTTGTAAAATATTTTCTTCCTATTGAATATCATTGAAAGTACATCCAATATAGTACACTCTCCTGTAGACGCGTCAGCTTTGAGTCTCAGATCCTCGACAATAATCATCACTCCCCATCCTAGACTTTCCTCTACGCAAGTTTTTTCCATCTGCCCAATTTGAGACGGTTGCTGTTCAAGTAAAATGCTTATGACAGGCCTCGTGTAAGACTCAACGAATCTTCTCGCATCTGGTGATGTTAACAGATATCTGTATGCCTCTTCTAGCGAGTTTACAGCATTTTTCCAGACAACTGTATCATGTTTTGAGTGGAAATTGTAATGAGGGTTGTTAGTAAATAATTTACAAAGAATAGTTGTAAGAAATAAATAGCACACATTTTTCAATCAATGCTTTGCTCCAGAAACTGCACAACAATCACACAAAATAAGGCCTTTTAATTGACAAAAAACTATTTGTTTTCGTCAAAACAAACTTAAAAACTGACAATGATTCAATGAAACATTCAGAAGGACTATCATTTCACATGAATCGTTCTTTTTGCATACTGAGTATACGCGTATCTACGCATAAAGCAAGATTATCAAAAGTTGAAAAATATTGCGCGGGCTTACCTGTCTGGCTCTTATCTATTCCATTTGCAACATCGATCCAAAGATCCAAAATGTTTGAAGGGGGTGGGTCAGTAGAGGCGCCTCTTAATGGTTCATCATCATTTTTTGAGGACGAAAGTAATTCTCCATCTGAACTATTGCCATGCGGTTGCTTCGGCGAGCTTCCACCCCCGTGTGACATAATTAATTTTTTACCGTGAAAACTGAATTCCACACCTTTTAAAGAGTTTCCGGGACGATCTTTTTTTTCACGGAGGAAGGCTCTAGCACGCCCTGTTGATAGATTGTGGTGTCTTGGTATTTATTTAATTACGTCTTTAGACTGAAATTATTCTACACAATTTTGCAGTAGAAAGAAAAAAGGTATCATGGAAATCGGATGAATGTGTATCGGCAGGCTTGGAGACTTATTTTAATTTTATCTAAGTGGGATCATATCACAACATCACAAGACCGGCATTAAAGACTCGTTTTTTTTCATGCATGCATCATACATAAAACTTCGATAATTATTCTTTTCATTATAAAAATGAGATGTTGCAATGTACACGAAGATGATTCGATTAGAAGAATTTTGCTGCTTCAGGTGGGTAATTCTCAAAAATTTATTGATTTGTAGTTTCAAAGAATATTAGTGATGGACAATGCACCAAACAAACCAAAAATAAAGAGAATAAACTCTCTTTAGAATTAGATTGTTGCAGGCCTACTCAACACAAAAAACCTTTTGTCTGCATTTGTATCTTTCCGTTTATTCATGAGCGTCTATTTTATGTACTATATTCAATAAGCCTTTTCATAATAATTCTGGTTATCTCTGAAGTTGGAGGAACATGTCAAGTAGAGACGAGAATTCAAAGTACCAGAACTTTGTTGTGTACGTTATGTAATTCAAATCGATAAGAGGCGTGAATCCCAGGAGTCTT
>Ga0209092_10001011_pt1 | contig 28383 bp, 16 predicted proteins | sample FraStrMetagenome_FD_187446 | JGI IMG/M metagenome (GOLD analysis project Ga0209092, IMG submission 187446) | Marine eukaryotic phytoplankton communities from Arctic Ocean - Fram Strait ARC3M Metagenome (SPAdes) (version 2) | ecosystem: Environmental > Aquatic > Marine > Oceanic | place: Fram...
ATACCTCTGTAAAAGAAGCTGAATCCACCGTATTCGTGTTGACAAACACGTCCAGTAGAAACGTACGATTCGTCCGTTAAACCCATATTCGCATATCCCCAATGATTTAAAATCATTCAACAATATAAAAAAAGTAAAAAAGAAAAAATAAAAGAAAAAGAAAAAAGAGATAAAAAAAGAAAAAAAGTAAGGGAGGAAATACTTTCAGGAGTGTTCGTGCGTAGTTTAGGATCAGCCTTAACACAAGTCTATAAGAAATGTGTTCATCGGAGTACTCCTTCGCCTGCTGGAACGATTCCTCAAAGCATGTCTGAATGCTTTCCTCATTTCCCTTATATTTTCGTTGTGCGTTGTTTCGTCATGAGATGAAACTCGCAGTAAGTGAAGGATTCTGTTCCTAATGAACATTGAATTATACATCCTCTCTTCCGTTTCATGTGCACCCATCGCTAATGCTATTGCCGCGCCTATTTCTTCCCCATTTCCTAATGCCTCGCATATCCTCGCCATACTGTCGATTGTTCTGGGGCCACATTCGTTTTCGGTTTGTCGAACTGATTGTGTATCGCGCCAAGTACATGATTTCCTCGCGCTTGAAAATAACATTTTGATCTTTTGAGCCTCTTCACCTCGACCGCAGCCATATCCCAACGAATCCACTACCCAGCCGTTGCAGGAATTTTGCTTCTTTTCTATTATCGCCAAAGACCAATGCCCTCCTCTGTTATCACCTGAAAAGATAGGAATAAGGTAAATTCCGTGTGGTTTATTAATTGTATCCTTGTTTCCAAAGCATGTTGCAAACTTTAACCAATCTTTGTTTGAATTGCATCTTCTTAAACTGCTTGATGATTCTGCATTACCAATGAAAACTTGGGCGGGAGCCATAGCACGTAAGCTTATAACTGCTAAGGTTACAGCGTCTCCTCCCACTAATTGATTAAAACCTGCCACCTGAATTGTACTTGTTCGTTGCATACGCTGAAAAGCATTCGACACCAAAATTGTCTCCGTAATTGTTGGTATTCCATTTTTTCCCACCACTTGAACTCCTTTGTTTTTCTGATTATACGATTTATCGCTTGAGATTTCTTTTCGAAGTTTTGCGTGGGTTTTCAAGTCGTTTTTCAGGAGGGTGTTTGTTTTCGAACTAAAATCGGTCAAATGCTTAAAAGCCGTCTTAAATCTGTCGTCCGAAGATGTATCCCTATTAGTCTTCCTCGCAATGCATTTAACTATTGTGTTGGCAATGAGTTTTTCTGCATCCGTGCACGGTGTTTTAATCGTTGGCTGGTTCTTCTCTCTTATTGTTTCCTTAATTTTCTTGAAGGTTTTTTTTGGCTCTAATTTATTTGCTGTTGAGTCGAAATGGTCGATGAGATCCTGCTTACGTTTTTGACAAGGTGATGAAATACATGATTCCAATATCTTTGTCGATTTGTTGATGGCTGTGCATTGCTTGGAGCATCGTAAGCAATGTTTTTGATTATCCCGAATTGAGTTTGGACGCTTTTTGGAATCATTCCATAAAGGGAAAAGATGATTGCATGTAATACCTATACAATATTTCATTGGCATCTCGCTTATTTCGAACTTAACTCTTTTTTTCTTTCTCTTTACCTCCGTAGGTATACCAACTGTGCCATTTGATTTCCGCTTTTTCAAAATATACATCGAGCGCTTTCCACATTTTGGTTGCTGTGGTGAGATGGCTTTCTTAAAACCTTTGTACGAATTATCTTCTAATCCATATTTGCTTTTGAAGTCCTTTTCGTAATCCTTACTAATTCCTCCAATAATCCTATGAAGACCGACCGCTCTTGCTACGTTTATTTCCTTAATCATTTCCCATATGCACATGTATTTCTCTCGGATGTCATCACAAATCTTTTTATCCGGATGATACTTATAAATATTTCGACTTAACTTGAGTAAGCATCCTTCCACCTGCTTTGGCATGACGCCTAAAGGTATGCCATGTGCTAAGGTTAATGACTTGTCTTCTGGAATGCCCCCTTCCGTGATAGGGATAAAACCAAATATTGCTGAATATACAGGTACGTTACTTTGTAAAAGGTCTTTCCACGAATCTATACCCTCCTCCTTCATCCATTCTAATCCCGTTCTATATACGTGAAGATGTTTTGAAGAATCACCTGAGATGCCATGAAGTTTTTGCAGGGTGAGTTCGATATCCTGTGTGAAGAGCCGTGCTGCAAATTTATTCTGTGTTTCTTCTATATAGTCGAGCAATTTTTTAAGCTGCTGTTCTAACAATTGGCTCATATTATCTCTGAAGTCGCTTATCAACTTGTGTCTACAAAAAAAGAAAGCATGCATTCTGTTACCCTTCGAGTTGGTTGGATTATCACACCATCTACAGGGTGTGAGGAATTTTGTCCAATCAGCTGAGGAAGAGCTAAGACATTTTCCCCTTGCAATTTCGTCCTCCATCCACCCTTTCCTGTATAAGTGAGATTTATAAATGCTCCTAGAATGTGTTCTCGTTAAGCCCCTTAAGGAACGAAACAAGCCACCTGATTTGAGAAGATCAGACCAACTTGTAGTGGAATCTGGGATAATGCGCCACGGTAAGCCTTGCGTATTCTTCGAAATTAGGTGCAGTAACTTTTCTTCTTGGAATTTGTTATAAAGAAAATCTGAAATGTGTTTATCTATTGTTAATCCATTCCAAGTAAATGCAAAGCGTAATTTTGATGTTGGTGATTGGAATGAAGTGATATCCTTGTTTGTTTTGAATGAGGATGAATGAGCTAGCTCAGCGGCTACGTCCGCAAAGTGGTTGCAACTTAAAGCGAATAAATTAGGAACCATTGTAGCATATCTAGGTTCCGTCTTGATTTTCCTGCCTCCTTTATCAAGCTGGTGGGAGTCTACTTTAAAAATGGGTGAGCTGTCATGCTTATCAAAATATTTTCTACTCCATTGTTTATTCTTTTGAGTCTCATCTGTCTTAACTTCCTCCTTCCCAATCCACTCTTCTGCTATACTCAGGCAATCATCAAATTTACTTATCGCGTCACTGTCCCTCAAATTTTGTTGAACAAGCGAATCCTCCATCTCTATGAAATTGTTTTCCATCCTTCCCCCCAGATGTTTACTGATTCCCGACACTAATTTCCGAATGTAAACCCTATTTCTGCCATCCTTTGCCTCTCTATCCCTAATTGAAATAGCCACACTACGTATAGCTGCACTGTCCGTAATAAGAATTTTTGGTTGGTGATTCTGTAGCATTTCTGCGCCGATGCAAAGTGCTGTAGCTTCTCCGTGTGCTATATCGGAGTTGTGTGCTCCGTAGGTAAGTGGGAGCCTTGCAATCCGTGCCAACAGCGGAATAGCGCGTCTATTTATCCACTTTTGATCCTTCAATGTTTCATCTTTTCCTACGTTAGGTAAACAGAGAACAGCTGCGCTGGTGGTTGAGTGATCCCCCGAGGTTGCTTGCTTATCTTCCCTATGAGATCCGTCTGTGGCGATGAATGGTGTTGAATCTGAGTTCCGTAAAATAGAGATTAAGTCTTTATGTCTGGTCTCGATATTGGAGATCAACTTAGCTTCCCTTTGGATTTCCTCCATAGAAAGCTGCCAGAATGTTGTAGGATATTTCTGCTGTATCTGATGCGCGACATCCACAAATGTCCATTCCTCCAACGCAGATGAAGGACCTGCTGTTTCAGCAATATTTTTTGAAAGATTCCTCCATTCCCAAAAATTGAATGTATTGGCAGTATCTTGGAAGTGCTGAAATTTATAGCGTCTAACCAATTTCTTCAGTTTCTGCTTTGTGATGCGTGGGGACAAGTCATCTGGAATGATCAAATTTGCCTTGACATCTCCATCTTTAGTCAATGCTCTTTTTAGAAAGCCGTGAAACTGACTGCCAAATGCAATTTTCTTATTAGAATCTTTACCCAGTCCGATTGAGAAACTCTTTGGTGCGCTATACTTCGGGTCTCCTATAGATTTGAGAGAAGCTTGTGAATTGTAAAAATTAAGAATAAAATTTATTAAGCCATCGTTTGTATCTCTTAGATGTATACCATACTTTGCAAGTTTCAGGATAGCGTCACCCGTGTAGTTATGGAACATAATCTCCTCCGGTCTGTTAAGTCTAATGAGAAAAGCTGCAGCTCTAGCTCTGATAACTTCCGAATCTATCATGGATCCGTTTAGGGCAATCTCTAATTCTCTGGCGTTTGAAACTATATCTATTTCTAGGAATGAATTAAATCCATAACCTCCTCTATGCTCTTCTAAGAAAATCCCATGTTTCGCGTCAGTTTGACTCAACCCCTTTCTTTTCATCACATGCTTAACAAGATCCTTGTCACAATCTAGCAAATCTTCCAATTTATGCCTCATCTGCAATGGTGCATAAGAGTGGACCGAGGAGCACAACATGTTCGAGCATAGTTGTTGTGCTTCGTGGTCTAAGCGTGACAAATTTACGGATTTCATTCGAAATTTTATTTTGTCCAAAACTTCTTTAGAAGCCGAAGATGTATCTCCCGACAACGTGCTCTTCAGACCTAGATGTCTTTGTGCCACCGGTTGGAAAATGGTGAGAAATTCATTCTGATCCTCCTCTGACATTTCATGAAATTTGGCCAAGGTATAAGCATTTTTCATCTCATCATGTTGTAATTGTACTTTAAACGGAACCTTTTCATATACCGGACCGTCCGCTGTGAAACTCCAAGCGAATGAGTCTATTTTTTTAAGTTTTAAAGCTGTTGCTGCCTTCAAGTTATAATACTGAATTTCTGATTTTGAACCTTTTCTGCCTATCTTTGTAACCAAAGATAGATCCCCTGCCCGCTGAATATATTTTGTGGTGGCAAAAATAACATCCTCTTCCTTCATCGAAGATGTATATCTTGTATTGTCATCACAATACCCTATTCTGTCGACTGATACTTTTCCATCGGCTTTATCCGTGATATGAAACTGATATGCATCCTTATTTTTTGCATGCTTGTAAAAAATCCTTGTTGATGATTTTTTGCCTATTTTATCTGAATTCTGTGAATTTTTTGAATTAATCTGGATCTCTTGTAGGATGTCTTTCCAAATGTCATGTTTGAATTTGATGACAAGATTGGCAATCGTGGGAGAGTCAGGGTTACCTTGTTCTAACCCGCATTCGAATCGTGCGTGTGCGGTGCCTTTAACTGTAATGATCTCTACTGTTTTCGCGCCCATTCCACTCGCTTTTAACTCTACGAAGCCCTGGGTAGGGAAACCGTTTACCCGCATAGCCGCCAATAGGATTTCCACCGGAATCCTATCAAAAAATTTTTCCTCGTCCTCGTCCGTCTGCGAAGTTGGAATCCCCGATTCCAAACAGTCTTCCCTAACACCCTGCTCCACCCCCACCAGCATCGCACATCCTTTTCCTTTTACATAGGCTGCAATCCCATCATGTAATATTTGTGCTGCTAAAATGCCTTGGCTAGAAAAGTGAGTGCTAATAGAGTTAATGAAACAATAAATATCATGACAAAGACTGATCGGGCGATACTCGTTTACCCGCCCCGGTTTCGGGATAGGGAACCGGGCTATAGCCTTGAACTTTTTGGGTATGTATCTCATAATTAACACTAATTTGCAAAGGTTAAGAAGACAACGTTGCCAGCGTTTACCGAACCTTCCTAACACGGCCATCTGAAAACCATCGTATCTGGCTTTCCCAGGAGTAGAGGCAATTGCCTTCCAAAACATTTCTGCAACCTCTGAATCACGGTGCATAGTTCCATTTTCCGCTTCAAGAAAAAAAGGATAGTACAGTTCTGGATTATCTTGCTGCGGAGGACGAAATAAATTTGAGGTATGGCTACCATGCGCAGCTATAAATGCCAATTTGTCCTTGTGTTTTAGATTATTGCCGTTATGAATCAACTTTGGGATGTCCTTCATAGTGACTTTCCTGTCAGGGGTTAGGTGAACTCCACGAATACCTAGTAACCCTTGGTGATCCAGGTGAGCAAACGCGCAATTTTCCTCAGCTTTTGAGTTTCCCATCCATGTGCCATGGTAATTGGCTGTTGCTGCTAACTCTTCATTTTCATTGCGACAGGGTCTAAATTTTTTGAGACATGCATCCCAAATTTCAGTGTGGGTAGCTGGTGCTTCCCTGGATTTGGGTTGCACTTTACGAGTAAAGTCCTCGATTTTGTTCACTTTCAGCAAATATTCCAAAGTATTGGATTTATATACACGTTGAGCCTGTCCTAGTTTCGCTTCTAGTTTACTCAGAGAAGTTGTCGCATTTGAAATGGAATTTTTGAGAGCATGTACTGAGTCCGCGCAATCCCAGTCGATGGAATTCGTTTGGATGGATTGTAGCTCGGAAGTCCAGCTTTCCAAAGTATTCACTAGAAATTCGAATGAATTTTTACTCTTTGACCGATTAAAGCATTGATTACAATTAGAGTTTGTGAGCCAATGGTTAATGAGTTTCACTGTAGCTTCAGAAACGTGTTGCAAGTCATTCCCATTTTGAAAAGCAATAACATCTTTGTTCACCGAAGATTTAGATTTATCATATGGCCGCATCGCCTGTATATGATTGCTCCTCTCTTCCATCTCCTTCAAAATAAGCGCATGTGTATCTTTGGCTTTATCACATAGGTCTCTTGCATTAAGCGTGATATTCCAATCCTTCAGTAGCCCATCCCGAATGCTACTATAATCTGCGCTGAGTCTTTGTTTGAGTTCCATTTCTGCAATACCCAAGGAATATCGTTTCAAACGTCGCTTCTTCTCCTTTATTCGAGTTCTGATATATCTTAATTTAGTGGAAACAGGTAAATTAGCGAATAATTTAAAATTACCAGTTTTCGAAATGTTTTTCCGTGTTCTCGCCATTTGCCCCATACAATCACTTTCCGAACTTAGCTGTAGAAAAGTCATTGTGTCCTTGATTCCCAAATCCAGTCTATTGGCGATTGCAGCCAGTTCTGCCGCGTGCCTCTCTGAAATTTTTACAAGTTTATTTTCCTGTCCATTAATACCTTGCTTCTCACCATCCTTCCATAAGGAAGAATAGAGGGAGGTAATACTCTTTTCAATGTCATTCAGATGAAAATTCGTGGCTTCCGAAGAATCACCTGACAATTCCTGAACTTTCTTGAATAAGGTTAGCTGGTCTCTGTATTTGGAGCAGTCCTTAAATTGGGACGTATCGAATGCTAGATCGTCTCCATCAGTCCCGGTACGTTTCATTCTTATCTGAAAAATATCCCGAAAAGCAAATCTCGTTGCTATATCTCCTATTTCTGCATTGTTGCTACCCTGTCGACATATTGAGCACGAGAGAAGCTTATGATCCGATGGAAAATGACGAAGACCTATTTTATCATCTATGATAGCCTTATTTACGAGAGATTGTGCCGATATGTTTCTTGGAAAAAGGATGTGATCTATCCCTCTTGCTCCTTCCGTACCGAATCTTGTAAGGTATTTGGATGTAGCAGGGGTGCGATCTCGAACTATAGAGGTATGGGATGACTGAAATGATTGTAGTAGGCTCACTTCTTTGTCTAATTCGTATCTACATTGACCCAAATTGTCGAAGTCCGAGGTAGATAGTGTTTCCTGCATATCACCCAATATCATTATGTTGATGTTTGGGAATTTTTTCTTCCACTGTTTGCATAATTTTTTAACAGCGAAGATGATTGTACGTCTTAAATCATTTTTACGTTGCAATTGCTCTTTATCGGTACTACCCATTGCTATGCCATATAAAGAAATGATCCCCAGACTTTGTTGATTTTCAAAGCCAAACGCTATGCTAGCTATCCTGCCATTTAGAAGGTTATTGAAATTGTCAATGATCTTCCCTCCCCATTTCCAATTATCAAACATGATAACTTGATGGTGTGTTTCGAAACACGCTATGCGAGCCGAATTGAGTTCAAAGCGGCGACAAGCTCCCCAAGCGTCGTTGATCGAAGTCTGAGTGGCAAATGGTTCTTGGAAACTAAGGAAGGTGAATTCTCCCTCCAAGAAAAGTTTTGCAGCGAGACTATGATCGTACTGGTTTTGAATGTTGAAGGTGCCGATACGATCAATGTGATTCTCCGTGATTGAGATAGGTGCATCCAACGTTTCGGATCTTAAACAGGGATCAGAGTAATGTTGAGCTCGTATCTTGATCTGATCTTCACTATCATCCTCCAAAAGCCTTATCATTTCCTCTTCACTCAAGAATTCCAAAGACGAGGATTCCGATGATGTTGAAGAAATATCATCCGATGATGTGACTGAATCAAAATCCTCTGTACTGATATTGAGATTTAATGAGTCTGGCAAGAAATCATCAGTTGTATCAATGTTGAGGTCACCATTATCTGAAGCGACATGATTATCCAAATCTCTTAAAATTTGATTTAGATTATCTATTTGGCAAGAAGGATCCTCGGTGGAGAGATTTGAAGATTTTTGAACATTTGTTGAGAAAGTATTACATGAAGATCTGTTTCCGTGGTTCAAATGGGCATCTGCGGTGTCATCAGAGTCTGAAGAAAATAAAGTACAGTATGAATCTTTTGCATTATCTGATAAAATCCCAAGAGACGTTGAAGAGTCCGAATTGGAGGAAAATAAATGTGTATAATAATTTCTATCTTCCCGGCTGGACATGGCTGATATTCGTGTTGAATAATAAACTATTTGCTTTCTTGAAATTCAATTAAACCCAAATGGAGACCAAATTTTCTTATTTAGCGAAAGGTCGGTGCCACAAAGAATCTGAAGAACTGCAACTGTCTGAATCCGAACTAGCACAAATGTCTGAAAGTCGTTTGGGTCGTTTTCTTAACCTTGAAAAATGAAAATCTGCCTTGGTTGCACTTATGAGAGGAATGGGAAATGCGTCGTACGTCGCCTTTTTGGAATTTGCAGGCGAAACGTTTTTCGATTTGCTAGTGATTATGTCGGTTTGAGGAAAAATCGGTAACGGAACAGGAATAGGTATTTTGAGGCTGTGTTGATTTAATAATACAACCTTTTCTACCCAATTCCTAATGAAACGAATACGGTTGTTTAAAGGTATAAGTTTCTTTCCTTCCGGATCTGTGTATCTGCTTTGTTCGGATAAATGATAGAATAAACTTTTATTTTTTTCCGACCGGGAAATGAGTTCGGTGATGAATCCTCTACAAGAAATAATTCGACAAATGTCAATGAAATCCTTGCACGACTGAATGCGCTGGGCAAGAATATTATTGAAGTTTCCTCTATGAAGAACGATCGGCTGGAAAGTTAGAAAATCTTTCTGATCCAGGATGCAATAAATATCTGGGAAAAATTTTAAATAGCCTACTAAATTGAGCCACAAAGTGTTGCACCTAGGCGCTACGTACTGCTGCCAGTTTCCTTCAGGTGAACCTTCAGGAGCGTAAGAAAGGAGCGTTAACTTCTGGATATGCAGGTTGATATATGCGTTATTTTGAAGTAGGTCGAGTTGATGACGTATTCCAAATTCCCTAATACAAATTTCCTGAAGTTCCTTGCGTAACCACATATGTAGGGTATGTTTTTAAAGTCTGTTCGTGAACAAAGTCTGTGATGCAATAAATAACGTTGCGTTTATATCGGTATGTCACGTGTACCTGACAAAGTAATTTCCAACCTTAAATCAGCAGTCGAAATGACGTTGTTCTGGGCCAATCACTGTTGCTCAATTTAAATTAAAAATTTCAGAATCTTTGGACGTAGTTGAAAAATTCGAAATGTAAAGATAGCCAGGATGAGTCTTGATACTTAGAAGATTTTGTATGCTAGATGCAAAATAGATAGGAATATCCAAAATTTGAAATCCTCAAAATTCTAAGAAGAAAAGACGAGTCCCGAGGTTTGTGAAAAACTATGAACACCGGCGATGGCGGTCTTGTGGAAAACCCGACTCGTTCCTAAGTGATCCGGAAGGCACACGAAGAAACCGATAAGCTCAAACGTTAGCTCGAAAGTCGCTGATGTAGTTAGGACCCAGAAATGAAGAATTAGGTCAGTGCAACGGTCTCAAAACTGAAAACGCGTAAGTCTTGAGGGTCTATAACCAAAACTTGGAAGAGACTCTCTAAAAAGTCGCTAAAAAGGCCAATTTTCAAGAGAGTAGGCCCGATGAAGCTCCTAAATGTGCCGATCACAACGGTATAATGAAGTTGAAATGAATCGATCGAAAAGCTTCAAAAATTGAGAAAGACGGCGAATTCCCATGGAGAGGGGCTGTTCACCAAGTTACGTATATTTGACTTACTATATTTAAATATAAAAAAGATGTGAGCAGGTATATCGCAAAGAATACAATTTAGTTATTTCGCAATCTGCTGTCACTCAGCCTCTTTTCATGTGTAAGCTTTCAGTATGTTTCTAAACGTAAGATTTTTTAAATTAATAGTTGAGCAAACAGCAATTACCGATCTGCTTTCTTGTTTTGTCTTCCTTGATTTTGCGCAAGCCAAGACTCCTCGGCATATCCAAGGAGCTGTGTGAACATTTTTTCTTCCGAAATAGACTTGCAAGGGTTTCAATCTGTGGTTTCAGATATTTAAGCACTGTTTGATACCTCCTGAATCTTGTGGTGGAAGAAATATAAGATGGATTCTACAGGTGATATTGTCATGGAGGATGCTGAGAGAGACAGGAAGGACCAGGAAAAAAGAAGTAATCCTGGAATAGACGCAACCATAATGGAAAATCAAAGTTCCGAAAAAACAAACAATGATGAAAATACTGACGTAGATCCGATTGAGGAAGAGGAAGATGCAAAACGAACTATTGAGATGCTTCAAGGAGAAGATATTTCGGATCGAGTTGCTGCGGCGAGTAGATTAGAATCTGTCGCTAAAGCTTTAGGCCCACGACGTACAAGAGAGGTAAGTTCACGCATGGATTGTCGTTTCTTTCAAAATTTCGAGAATTCAGGTTTTTAATCTATCTTTATGCAATCACTTTCCATTTTGTTACAATGAAACATATCAGGAGTTACTGCCTTTCATTACCGAAAGTGTAGATGATGAAGATGAAGTCTTAATAGCTCTTTCATCATCTTTGGGGAAATTGGTCTCACATATTGGTGGATCAACATATGCACACACCTTGCTACCTCCTATAGAATTTCTTCTTACTGTAGGTACGTCTTATTATAATTTTGTTCTTGAAACAAAATCTATTTTTATCACTCCGTTTTGCTTACATTCATGAAAATCAAATTAATGACGAATCGATAGAGGAAAGATCCGTACGAGACAATGCCATAGAAAGCGTCAAAAATATTATAAGTCTTTCCACAGTTGAAACATTCAATAATCAGTACGCGGCAATGATATCTAGATTAGCGACTAAAGAATGGTTTACAGCCAGAATATCTGCGTGTACTTTAATTGCTGCTTCACTTGAACTATTGCCACCAGATAATCAAGTAAGTTTGTTGCAATATGTTTATTTTTATCCAGGCATCTCTAATGAAGAACTTTTGTCATTTGTTATAATCTAGGAAACAGAAATTCTGCATTTCGCACAATTATGCCGTGATGATGTACCCATGGTACGTCGCGCAGCTTCACAAAATCTTGGAACATTATTAAAAAACGTTGTGAACATTTATGGTATTTCAGCCTTGGCAAAAGATGGAATAGTTGCTTCAACCCTTTTACCTCTTTATGAAGAATTGTCTATCAATGATCAGGATTCTGTCAGACTACAAACAAGTGAAAATTGTATAGCTTTTGGAAAGGCAGTAAGTTCGGTCACTGATGAATCGTCGGGTGGGAGCATGGAAGAAAAATCTCAATTATTGGATGAAATAGGGGCATCTATGCTGGTGGAACGTATCCTTCCTCTTGTGGTTGCAACAATTGATGATCGTTCATGGAGAGTAAGATGGACTGCTGCTTCCAAATTTGCCGAAGTTGTCAAGTCATTTGTCAAGCTTACGGGTGCATTAGATTCACTTATACCTGCGTATGAAAAACTCCTTCAAGATCCAGAGGCAGAGGTAAGTTATTCAATGAATGCTTGAAATTTTATGCGTTAATGAATATCTAATTAAGCTATTCAAATTTGATTCAGGTGCGCACTGCTGCAACCTTTAATCTAGCGGAAGTGACGAAATGTAATTCGGTCATAACAATTAAGACTTCTGAAAATCAATCTGAAACAAATTCCATAGACAATGAGACCGAAACATTTACAACAACAGTTGCTCAAAGATTGGTGAAAAGAGTGTCTGTTCTCACTGAGGATGAAAGTGATCACGTTAGAGCAGCATTAGCAATGGTTGCGACTCAATTAGCACCTGCACTAGGTAAAGAAGATACTATTATCCATCTTGTTCCTCCTGTATTACTACTTTTACGTGATTCCGCACCAGAAGTGCGACTAAATATTATATCCAGTCTGGCTGGACTAAATGAAATTGTTGAGATAGATTTATTAAGTCAATCTTTGCTTCCAGCTATTAAAGACTTAGCTGAGGATTCAAAATGGAGGTGAGTCAAAGGATCAATAGTTGTGGATATTTTTCACCAGTTTTTTCAAACCTAACCTTCTTATTCCAACTATTGATAGAATTCGGTTGGCCATTATTCAAAGCATCCCACTTCTTGCTGACCAGCTTGGGAGAGAATTCTTTAGTGACGAGCTTTCTTCTCTTTGTGTAGGATGGCTTCAGGATGATATAGCAAGTATCCGAAAAGCAGCAGCCACCAATTTGAAAGTAAGATAATTTACATCCATTTTCATTTGCATCCAATTGTCATTACTAACTCGTTTGTTTTTCAGGATTTGACCGCTCTTTTTGGAGCAGAATGGGCGACTATACATCTTATTCCTTCAACAGTTGAAATTACACGTGATTCATTGTATCTTTTGCGATTGACTGCACTTCAAGCATTGACACTAATGTGCACGGTAATGGATCCTGACGTTGTCCGAGTGGAAGTGCTTCCAATAGTCTTGGACATGGCAAGGGACAGCGTAAGTTGACTTTATTCATTTTCTTTCCTAAAACAATAAAGACCTTACTTATTTTCTTTTGTTCCAATTTTAGGTACCAAATATTCGCTTTAATGTTGCAAAAGGACTTGAAACAATATCGCCAATTTGTGGCAATTCAACCTATGATGCTCAAGTTCGCCCGGTTTTATCTGTTTTGAGAGAAGATACTGATCGAGATGTAAGATATTTTTCAAGAAAAGCCATGGAGGCAGTCGGTAGTCAACTACAAAGAGGCGATGAATCAGTTGGCATGGCTCCAATGTCTAATATTTGATGAAATTGAAATAAAGAAAAACACTTGATTGTTCTAATTGTCAATATAGAAGCTAGGAAAAATAAAATAGAAGGACCTATTAATATATCTGGTGGATAGAAGATCAATTCATTATTTTTTATATGTCTGCAAAGATCTTTGGATGATACGGTACAATAGATTAAAAACTATCGAAACAATAAAATACAATAAAATAAAGATGTGATTCCTGTTGATTGTTTCGCACGCTGAGTTTTTTGAAGATAATTTTAACGTAGTTTACCGTAAAGACTTGTAAAAGTGCATTATCCACTATATGTATCAGCAGATCGATACGATGTTTCGCAAATCTGGATCATCTTTGGCTTCAACAGGAGCATCATCTAGCACAAAAAAAGAAACACCTCTTCGCAAATCTGATATTAGACGACTTAGGGACCGTTTTTTGGAAGGAGGCTACGGAAAAAATGCTAAAACTGACCTCGACCCGAAACACCTGGAGGCAATCAATGATGCATTCGGATGTGGTTCTAACAATGAAATGATAACTCGTCGAAAGATTCGTGTCGATGGTGAAAATATTACAATTTATACTAGATGTCCATCCACATGTCCTCCATCTGAAACAACGTGGCCATATAACCGTACCAACCAACCACTAGTACTTGAAATTGAGGATTCCAAAAATAAACCTGTATTAATTCCTTGTCTTGCACTTTTATCCATAATATCCCCCTATTTGCCCAATGTTGTCATTGCGAGTGAAACTTCAAAATACATATGCAGAGGAGCTGATCTAATGAAAGGTGGAGTGATGAGTTTACCTTCTGGGCACAAGCAAGGTACCATTGTATCTGTTTCTGTTATTAGAAATGAGCAGCCTTTTGCTGTTGGTGAGTAAATCTCTTTTTCGTATTTTTGCGCAAATGATTTTCATTCATAAAATACAAACTTACAGGGAATTATAAACGTTATTCCGATTATAAGGCATTCTTACTGGAGATACTAATCGTATGGAGATAGGCTTTGGAAATAAAGGGATGGCTGTTAAAATATTAATATGCTATGGTGATGATTTATGGAAAATCCAGTATCCAGATAAAGCAACCCTTGCAAATTTAATCAGAAGTGAGGGTCCCATGGATGATGGAAACTATTTCAACCCAGGATTTTTGAATGGTGAAAAAGTTTACTCTCTCATTAAAGTAGATGATGAGGAAAATAACACGGAGGGAGTAGAGAATGACGACCAAGAAGAATGTGTCGATGATGAAAATAATATATTGAAACCAAAAGAAAATGAAGATGAGGCTGGCGTTGCAGGTGACTCCAAAGAGGCTCAAAATCCAAACTTACGAAATGATTCTGATGAACAGGAAAGCGAAGAACAAACTGAAGAGGAAAGACATGAAACTCTCTTATTAGAATGCTTCTACAAAGCTATCATATTTCCCCCCGAACCTATTAAATTACCTTTACCCGTCTCAGTTTTTTACGCCAAGCACATATTATCGGCGCGTCCTCCTGATTCGTATCTTGACCTTAAAAAAACATCCTACAAAAAGATAGGAGTATTCTTAAGTGAGCAAGAAAAAAGTGGAATTATTACACTTCAACCTAGTAAAGATAAGAAAGAAAAGGCCGCCTTTCTTTCTGGAATCGTTAAATCACATCCATTATTTCGTCAGATTAAAAGAGAGTTAAAAGGTTCCGTTGAAATTGAGAAAGAAAAAGGATCAGGGAAATCCAAGTTAGCTGTTGTGAATCTGTATTGTATTCCCTCTCACTTTGTACCTCTTCTTCGTCTCAATAAAGAAGTTGTCAATGCGGCTCAAGCAAAAAGCCCATCTAGACGAGGAACAGGATTTTTGACAAGTCCTGAATGTGGAGAAATCCTTACAATGTACATTACAAATGAGAACTTGATTGATGAATATGACCCCTCGCAAGTTATTTTAGATGGCCCATTATGTGACGCTATATACAAGAGACCAAAAAAATCAAATGGAAGTCCGGGTATTGATGATGGTAGTTTTCCAACAGAAGTTTCAAGGAAAGAACTTATGGATCGTTGGATGGAAAAGATGGAGAAAGCACATGCAATAGTAAGAATGCCAGGGAATGAAATACTTTCAATGAAACGTGGCGAACCAAGTAAAATAAACATAAGCGTTGCCAGGGGCACGGGAGGAGCAAACAGATATGTGACACGAGTAAGAGGACTCGAAGAGGTAAGACTTTATTTATTTTTAATTTTCTCCTCTCTAGTGTACTTACATTTGTACTTTTCTGCCTTTTGAAGTACAATATCAATGGTGTTGATTTCTCCAAAGATGTTTCGAAGCGATTCGCGTCTTCAGGAGCAATAGATACTAATCCAAAAAAAAGTGCCGCTTTAAAAAAAGGATGTGTTGAAGTTGTGTTTGGAGGACATCTTCTAGAAGAATTAACAGCTCTTTTGACTGGAAATGCAAAGATTACTTCGCATGGAGGAGCAAAAAAATCTCCTTACTGTGTTCCAAAGGGAGCAATAGATTACAAATTGGGAAAAGGAGTAACAAAAAAGAAATCAAAATAGATTGCAATTTAGCTTCTTCGTTGAGCTGTAATTTTATTGGAACAGGCTGTACTTAATAATTCTGCCTAAAAGAAATTATTTGAGAAGTTAGTTCTTTGTTATTTGTCACAAATCATAAAACTATTTGAAGTGAAAATAGAGTTTTCTATGAAAACAGGTATACTTCAACATTAAATAAGAGTTCTCGGTCGTGCTAATCTGCATACTTCAGATGGGTTTATCCTATCAATATAGCCTTTTAGAAGTCATGGAAAAGTCTTATCCGAATACATGATGACAAGTGAAGAAAACAATTCCATTCAATTCTAGAAAATATGTATTTCACTCGTGCATCATTTCTTCTTCATTGGTTGGAGCTAAGTTAACGAGCTTCATGTCTAATAATTCCAAATGTTTATTGTCTTGAGGTTGTTGCATGTGACAAATAACTAGGCAAACCCGTTTTCAAAATCTATTCCCACACAAATTAAATTGGATGATTTTGAGTCACGTGAAGCTCAATTAACAAAGAAATTCTTGACGAATTTAAATATTTGTTTCAGAATAAATTGAGTGAATGTGGGAACTTTCTAAGTAAAACATATTTCTCCTCAACGCTTCCACAAGCATGAATGAAAATAGATTTAAGTATGGCTGATACGAAAGCTGCGTAGATTGAGAAGTTTCGATAATGAAATTTGTCTTGGCCAATGTCTGCAGCAAGTTTCTCCAAAATGTATCCACGCATGTAAAGGAATATGGAATAGTAAGCACAATTTACAAACATAAATAATCTTGGCTTGATGGCTATTGCACTTACTTGGCTAATATAAATTCCATACATATAATTCATAGAAAACTTTGCATATACCCAACAAAAGTAGTCCTGAAGTGTCACAACACGCCGAAAAGGAAGAGAAAGAAAGACTCATCCAAAGCCAAGAAGGATAAAATATACAACACCCACGCCTATCTTGCTTCACTACGACTTAAATTCAATGGCAGTAAAGATCATGTCTGAAGAAAAGATCGATTCAATAGCCGTAACAGTCGGTACAACCGAAGAGAAAACCAATCTTGTAGAAAATGCTGATACAAATGCTGATGAAAATGAAACCCATAACGTCGGTGCAAGTGACAAAACATCCTCAATAGAAAATTCTGACCTAGGGAAACAAGAAGAAGCAGATGTTTCAAACGAAGATATAACTGAGGATAAATACAAAAATTGGCCTCTACGTGACATTAAAGAGCCGCACGAAAATGATGTCCTGTACGGTAGAGGAGGCGGAACTAACCACCACCCAGGTAACAAAAGATACCGCAAAATGGTGGAAAAGCGCAAAATGGAGTATATTAATTCAAAGCGCTTAGATAAACCAAACGTTGCTATTAAGATTATAGATGAATGGAGGTCCCAAGACCCTCCTGGAAGATTCCTAAAGCAAGATGAAGCAACTGGATTGTGGAATGATGTAGGGCCTAAAAAAGCTCGTGAAAAGACCAGTCAAGCTCTACGAGAAAAGGCGCCACAACTGAAGCAAGACAACAAGAAAAAGACAGCATACATAGAAAATAACAGAGAAGTTTTTTCTGAACCTGAAAACGTATGTGATATCTTTCATGCTGCCTGCTGATATTCGACATTCTCTTTTAGTGACAGAACCTTTTTCTCACACGTTTTCTATATTTTCTCTTTAAACAGTTTTACAATGACCAATCTAATCGTCAAAGAATGGTTTCTTTTCCTCAAGAAGATTCTCGTAGTAATGTTCAACCTAGTAGAAAAATATCTAGGGCAGTCTTAATGCGTGACCATAGCTTGGGTCGAGATGTTGTGAAGTCAGGAGACGAATTAAATTTAGATGGATTTTCCTGGCAAAAACCGGCAGGAGCATTTATATTTGGTGATAAAAACCGCAACCATGGGCTTGGACGCCAAAATAGTCTAGCAATGAACCCATTGACTCAGACAAATGTTGCAGAACCCGCGAGGAGAGATTACTTTTCTAAGGATGATTCTGATTTTCATCAATTTCAACGGAGATCATCTGGAAGTTCTAGCCATCGCAGAAACTCCTCTAGTCGAAAGAATTTGTACAATGAGGAGAGGAGGTCTTCCTTTAGAAGATCTTCATCTTCAGAGAATTTATCTTACAATGCTGACTACCAAACCAATATTTATCAATCATGGTCGCATGGGCAGGAAGATGAGTATTTGCAGCAAAATAATCATTCATACCCTTCATGGGATAAGCCCAGTTTTGAGCCATTACAAAGATCAAATTCTGGAATGAGCGCTTCAAGCAACAACTCCTATAGTAACTATCCCGGAAATCATCAGCCTTACTCTGGAGAGATGAGAGGAAGCCCAATTGGCAGTAATTACTATCCTCCTTACGGCATTTCTCCAAATCGAAGAACTTCTGACGCAAGCACCTCTAGCAACCAAATGTTGCCACCAGCACCTGTTCCAATCAGGTCTGGTTCTAACAGTAGCCGTAATTATGTTAGGGAACGCAGCTCACCACCCAACTATAGAGGTCCATATCAGCAATACGCACATCCAGGAACAACACACCAATCATATAGCTCACAAAACTCACGTATATTCCCACCCCAGTCCGTTTCCCAGAAAGGGAACTTTGATGATATCTTTGATCGCTCCAAACAAAAACATCAACCTGATCCTGTTTATCCATCTATTAGTCCAAATAGCCGAAAAACTAGACGTCCATCCGATAGAACACCACTGTCCACAACTCGTTTAGACCGCCCTTCCACTGTGAAGCGAGCAACTTCCAATCAAAACGAAGAAGCTGCAACAAAAAAAGAAACGAAACTTATCAAACGTCCTGGTCTGAACCGTGAACACAGCATCACTGCCTACAATTTGAAGATAGCACAACGAGAGAAAGAGATGAATACAAGAAATGCAGAGAGCATTGGAATAACACGGAAAGAGCGTATTCACAGACATCATAGTCTCGCTGCGAATAAATTAGATATTGATGAACACTTTTTGGAAGAGCCCATCTCCAAAACTATTTTTTCCACTGACGATAATGATAAAAATGACGATCTTGAGCCATTACAAACCAAAATTGATCCTTTTGCATTTTCGGAACCAGAGATCAAGAAAGATGTTCTTGAAGACGATTTGCAACACATTGAGAGAAGAGCCTCAGAAATTGATTTGGGGCAAACAACATCACCATCTTTGGAGCGTCCTTCTACAATCTCGTTGAAAAATAGAATGTCTACTATGGAAATGATTGATCAAATTGTCGCTTCTTCTGGTGATGACATTTTTGAAAACATAATAGAATAAACTGTAGGCATGAAAAATCAAGACCTTTAATCTATATTATGTGCACCCTTATTTCCCATTAGAATGATCAATAATCGTTAATATATAGAAAGTTGAAAGTAATGTTTGTAGGAAAATTGGATAAACTTTAGTATAGAGTCCCCAATCTTTTTTTGTACACCTTCTATTTTTACGAATAGTATAGGGTCCCATTATTAGTTCTGGTTTTTAATTTTAAAATTTTTAAGAACTCGCATTCTATATTAACAAATATTTTTGAAAGTAAAAGTCTTTAAATTCTTCTCATTGTATTTTAAATTGGTGCTATATACTACTTTGAAATACTAAGTCGTCAGATTCTTCGCTTGCAAAAGAATATAAAGGAGCATGAGAAATATCATCATCTTTGGTAGATTCATTAGCTGTAACCTTTCTGTTATCTAAACTGAGCAATTGTGGCTGAACGCAGCAGAGAACTGCATTCTTAACAGATGAAAGGCTTGGAATAATAAGAGGAATACTACCTATTGAATTTCTTTTTTTTCTATTCACTTTTTTGTCCACAGTTACAAAATCAAATGGCGGACGAGATCTTTCTGAAGATGACGTAATCGTTCGCATTGATAATGCATTTTTCACCATAGAGCTTCGTTCACTATTCGTCTGTGTTAATGTCAATGACTTAGTGTTTGAGGTTGAGTTTAAGCTCCGTGATGATAGTTGTTTTATGAGTTGTTCATCTTGACCTTTTTTTTCTTCGTGATCGATCCTTCCTTTTGATGATATATTAAAGTTAGTCTGCCGATAGATATCGTCTTTGTGATTATTGATCTTTGAACATTGACTTTGATTTATTATTGGTTCCTGCTGACAGTTTGAGGTATCTCCTTCTAAGTTACCACTGGTATTATCCTTGTACTTTTCTGATTTCAAACGAGGACTTCCACCATTTATTCCACTATAAGATCTTTCATAAATTACTTGTAAAGACTGATCGTCTCCCTTGTCATAACCTCTTTTAATTCGTTCATAGTTTAAGTCGGTTTCATACGTCTCCATTTTTGGTGGCTTTTTATTTCTACTCCTTGACTTGTTTTTCCTGTTGGTAGTGGAATTTGTTGAGTTGGGAATTGTTTTGCTAAATTTGGATAAAGCTCGTCTTTCCTTTGAAGATGCTTTACTATTCCGTGATAGGTTAGAGTGATACGATCGGCTCGAATCAGCACTCCCCTTGAGTCCTTGCTTCAACACAACTCTAGAACCTTTGGAGTTTTTCGATTCGTTGGTGATACCTTTGGGCGCTGTTACAACATCTCGGGCCAGAGTTGGGGTATAAGAATGGCTTGTTAAACTAGATATGGAGGAGTTCATCCCTGTTGATTCTTGCGATCGAATACGTTTCTTTGAGTCGGCACCCATTTTTATTCTTTTACAACTTCCTTGTTTTTTTGAGAAAAAAGGTATCCTTTTTCTTAAAACGACAATGCCAAGATGTTAGAATGTTGAGGCTAGTAAATATTTAGCTATTTTGATCGTAGAGAAAAAATAGTAAATTTACACCTGAAGGCTATATAAAAATTATGCTATACTTTTGTTCGTAAAAATACCGCTTATCAATTAAGTAGTTTATAGTGGGACTCCTAATATCCCTCATAAATGAAGCTAAAAACCTCTTTTGGCGAGTGGCATCATATTTAGCGCATAAAGAGTAACATTTTGAAAAAAGAAATATTCAGAGGAGATTTGATCTGGGTCTTACTTGCACAGCTAAAATGAATTATAGCACAGTTTATGAATTGAAATGTGATATACTCAATGAATTATTTCAAAAGAGTTAAGAAAGCATTCTTAGAGGAGCTTAAAAATAAATTATTTTTGACCTTTGTGGGATGTCCAATATCTTCTCAAACAAGAGCTGTCAATATCGAGCAAGTATCACCAGTGAATCCTTCAAAGCATTGACAAATACCGGTTTTGAAATCACACTTTCCTCGACGTCCACATTCGAATGAATTGAAACTTCCAGGGGTAGAAATTGTTACTTTGGAAAGAGTAACTGTTGAATGAGTACGAAGATTAGTCAGACCTGTAATGCGAGGAGTACACCCTTCTCCACATGGATCAGCTAAGACTTCAAGTTTGTGCTGTTTACCATGGACAGATTGTCCCTTGAAGGTCACTTGAATAACAACTCCATTGGCATTTGTGGTTGAATCAACAGAAATATCAACATCATCGATTACCTTGTTAGGCAAGGATTTCAGGGCTTTCTCAATGTCAACCTCCAAGTCTGAATCGGTTAAATCCCATGCGATCGGTTTTGTTGCAAAAGTTTCGTTCAGTTTGGATGTAAATTGAAGAGCGAAAGTTTTACCAGCGAAATTATTGTTATCCAAATCAGCGTCGAAAAGGGTAATTTGCTGTACTTGTGCAACTTCGTTTCCATGACCACTCATTCCAACCATAGAGGTCTCATCAAATGTAGGGATTACATCCATGATATCGTTTCCCATAGGACACATTCTTTCCATGCAACTAATACCTGTCCATCCTCCATCACAAACACAAGCTCTCGCTTTGTCAACATCCCAGGAATGATCGGTGAATGATTTTCCGTTTGTTCCCAATCCAGATAAAGAATTTGATGATCCGTCAAAATATTCGTTGTATACAACGCCATAAGTCAACTCATTCATATGTTCACATGTTCCATGTCCTGAGCAATTATTTGGGCAAGTTTGACGTCCACATGCTTTACCTTCATAGCCCTCGAAACATTCGCACTCAGCTGTTTCACGATTACAAATACCTTTACCTGCACATTCAGCATAATTGTGATTGTTTCCTGATTTATCTGGGGTGTCAACCCATGCTAATTCGTAAGGACAAAAACGATCTGAGCAGTCTCCTCCTGCTTTTCCACCCATTCCCCAACCTGCGAAACATGTGCACTTTTCATTAAAAAAATCAAAGCGAAAGTTCAGCAAATGAATCGAAAAAAATAAGTAATATCGAATGCTTTGTCAGAATTAATTCACTTACAACTTCGTCAACTCCACAAGTTCCATGGCCCGAGCATCCATTTGGACAAGCTGATTCGGCATAGCCAATTATTGTCAATAATAGAGCAACGTACTTCATCTTCAACCTAATTCTTTATAAATTTTGATTTCCTTGGTAAGGGAAGATAGACAAAAGTGTAAATAAGGTTTTTTTGAAACAGGTTGCACAGTTTTTCTTTTTCAAAATGTGAACATTTGAAAAGTTATGCACATCATTTTTTGTTCGTGCGCTTGTTGATTTCAAAGTTAAAATAGAGCCACCCTAAACCTTTGGAGACAATTTTTCTGCTTTACTTGAAGACAATTCATAACTCGCAATTGCTTTATTTTAATGCATAAACTCTCTATAGAAGAAGTTTCTGTGGGCAAAAACCTGATCCTCTTTTTCATTTCATAAGCTTGTAGAACATTTTGAAATGGCTTTTTTTATAGCCATTCCAGAGTTCAAAAAGGCTCTTACTTCGTAGAATATATATATGTATGGGATCGTAGAATTTATTTCAAAACTGTCTAAAATTCGAGTGAGGCTATTTCGTGAGATGATTTTTATCTTCCAATCAATCTCATTTTTCACCAGCTGGTTTCTCGGACCTTGAGAGCACGAAATCATCCAATGAGGCTGAATGTTATAATCTCTACGTTCTTAATCTTTGCAGCAGCCCCCATCTCACAATCGCTGAGTCTAAACTTAGGAAGAAATGGGTTATCCAAATATAGCAGTTCTTCTACACCTGTGAAATGCGATACTGCAATTATTAGACCAAGTCGGAAATTCGGAATCAGTCTTCAGGTAGCAGTGACAGATGACGAAACAACGGAGAATATCGAAAACGATATCATTCCAATGACTATTTTAAGCGGATTTCTTGGCAGTGGGAAAACAACAGCTTTGAAAAACTTGTTGGAAAATAAGGCTGGTGTGAAAGTGGGTGTGGTTGTGAATGACGTTGCAGATGTAAATATCGATGCTAAATTAATTGCTAATGAAAGTCAGATGGACCAAGATGATACTGTTGAGCTACAAAATGGCTGTGCTTGCTGTTCTTTGGCGGATGAGCTCTTAGCTTCAGTACAAAGTCTGACAGAGAAGAGAGATTTTGATGCAATCATTGTCGAGCTCAGTGGTGTTGCAGATCCTGTTGCTGTGAAAGATAATTGGGAGAATGCTAAATTGGTAAGTTCATCTTGCACATTGAAAAGGTGTGAAATGATCCGTTATGGCTGGGTTTGTACTTTATTTAAACGTTCCTGTTTTTTTATTATTATTGTTTTGGATTTTCTTCTAGACGAGTCATCCAGTTACCAAAAGAGTAGATGTAAATAAAGTAGTAACTGTTGTAGATGCATGCACATTTGGTACTGATTGGATGACTTGGAATACCACGGGGGAAAGAGATGGGCTGGAAGAAGACGGATCACACTATGATAAGAAAAAAGTACCAGAACTTTTGGCTGAACAGGTTGAAGCAGCTGATATTCTTTTAATTAACAAAATCGATCTCGCAGGCCCAGATCAGGTAGAGGTTGCATCATCAGTAGCAAAAGCTTTGAACAAAGATGCACCTTTGTATGAGGTCTCATTCGGAAAAGTTGATCCTGCTAAAATTTTAAATCTGATGGGAACAGAATTGGAAATAAATGAAGTAAAAGTAACTGACCATTCTCATTCGCACGAACATGCATCTGCTGATGACAATATTGAATCAAAAACTAATGAGCATGATCATTCTCACGACCACGCTAAATCTGACAACGTCGAATCGAAATCTCATGATCATTCGCATTCACACGATCATGCTGCTTCTGAATGTGCTGATCCTGAGTGTACAGACCCAACCCATGACCATTCTCACTCGCATTCACATGCTTCTGATTGTAATGATCCTACATGCACAGATCCAACTCATGATCATTCACATTCACACAACCACGGTATTGCAAATGAGAAGCATGCTCAAATTACCAATTTCGTGTTCAAATCAGACAGGCCTTTTAATTCAAAAAGGCTCCTTTCTGTTCTTAATTCTTGGCCCGTTCCTATCAAGGATGATTTAGATTTGACACAATATGCAGATGCCGCAAACGATGGAATTGATTATGATGGTGAAATAAAGAAAAATCCTTTTGTTGGTGTCTTGAGAAGTAAAGGTTATGCTTGGCTAGCTCCAATAAGTTGGTCCGGTCCTCTTTCCGACGCTTGGAGGCATAATACAGCAATGTTTTGGAGTCATGCTGGCAAACATTTTGGAATTAATACTGCTGGTAGTAAGTCTGTTGAAGTGTTTTTTTCACCAAATCATTGTATTGTATATTGAAAACTCATGCATTTTTTCCATTCATAATAGAATGGTGGGGAAGTATTAACAAAGACAAGATGAAAAGATATTTTAAAAGCAATATGAAAGAATATGAGCGTATTCTTGCTGAAGACTGGGCAAGTGAAGAGTTTGGTGATAGGAGACAAGAACTTGTTTTCATTGGAGTCAATCTAAATGAGGGTGAAATCTGTGGAACCCTTAATGATTGTCTCCTCACAGATGAGGAAATGGATGAATACAGGGAAAGATTAGACGACCCTTCTGTGTTTTACTGATGAATGATGTAGCATCTCAAATACGAAGTAAATAATTTCCAGAAGAATCAAAACACTTTCAATTTTTGTTCTCATACTCTTGCTTATCTAAATATTTTAAGATACATAAAGCAATATTAAGTCTATTTTTATATGTTATTAGGACGTAGAAAATGATTGGTCCAATCAAGAAAAGGTCATGAAGATAATTTTCGAAAGATTTTCCCTAATTTTTTTTTTGACTTTTTTATTAAGCCCTTCTTTTGATTTTTTCCCAAATCCATTGAGATATCTGCTTCTTCTGAATCTACCTGTGATTCTTTCTCTACCTCTTTAATTGAAGCAGCACTTAAATTATTTTTACTTAATTTCCCAGACGAAAATCTAAAGGCAAACGATGCCAGATCTGGTTTAGCTGCAATTTTCTCATCTAATACTTTGGGTTCTGCTCCTTCTGATTCTTGCTCTGACTCTTTCGCTGATTGAGGAAGAGTATTATTTTTCTTTAAGTTACTGGATGAAAATCCAAAAGCTAACGATGCCAGATCTGGTTTAGCTGCAATTTTTTCATCAATTGAGATTTGATTCTTTCCAGAATCGATTAAGGTATCCAAATTCACTTTAGAATCTGCTCCTTCTGACTCTTTCGCTGATTGAGGAGGAGTATTATTTTTCTTTAAGTTACGGGAAGAAAATCCAAAAGCTAACGATGCCAAATCTGGTTTGTCTGTAACTTTTTTATCAATTGAGATTTGATTCTTTCCGAAATCAATCGAAGTGTCCAATTTTGGTGCTTTTTTCGTTTCGGGCTCTGATTCTTGTTCCGATTCTTTTACAGTTTGAATAGTCATATTGTTTTTCTTCGAACTAGATGAAAATCCAAAGGCCATCGATGCCAAATCTGATGTAGCTGGAGTTTTTGACTCTCCATTTGAAGCATTTTCTCCTTCTTCGGATAATCTCTTCCTTACGTTTCGAAGGCTCTTTTTAAACTTTGCCGCTTTTGTCAAAATAGCAGTAGCTTCCATCATTTTTGCCATAGAAAAGGCTTTGCGAATTTGTTCTTCTGAGACGTAAAGTTTCTTTCCTCTGCTTCTTTCGATTTCAGGACCAAGCGTAAACATTCGGGTCTCTCTAGCATAAGCAAGAAAAGGATGTGAAAGTAAGTCGCCAACTCCTGCTCTCTGTAGAGGATTTTTTGTTAAAATCATCCTCAACAGTCTTATCAATTTACTAGACAAATGAAGTTTTTCCCCCATGCTATCTGTAAGAGTTTCAAAATCTATTTCGTCGTCACTTATGCTCTCAAACAATTCCGATGGGTCGTCAGAATAAAATGGGACTTTTCCAGTCACAAAAATATATAAACATATACCAGCTGCCCATATATCCGCACTATATGCAGAAAATGTACCTCCTCTTTCGTCGCACATTTCTGGGGACCAAAAGCACCATGTACCTTCAGTTTTTGTAAGAAGACCAGTATTCGACATTGGTTGAAGTTGAAGGGCTGACTCTGTAAAACTACTGGTAAGTAAAGTTCTCATCGATTTCGAAGATTCGAGAGCAGGCAATGAGCTTGTACTCAGACCATTTTCGCTTTCCAAACTATTCATTAGATTTGGCTCTGATTCTGATGATCTTGTTGGGAAAGCATTTGGCATATTGTTTTCGTCATCAAACGCATGAGAAACCCCAAAATCACTTATTTTGACTACACCATTTGCGTCTAATAAAATATTTTCCGGTTTCAAATCTCTATGACATATATGATGTTGATGCAAATAGGCTAGTCCGTGTAAAATATCGACAAAGTAAAGAGAAGCATGCATCTCATCAAAATAACCACCTGGTTGTAGCACACCAGGCAAGTTTTCGCTATCTTCGCCTTTCTTAGGCATGCGCCTAAAGCGGTTTAATTCGGGTAAAAATGTCATAATTTCTCCCATCGGCAAATACTCCAAAACCATATATAAGGCATCACTCTCTACACTATCGATAACTTCAAGCATATGTACAATATTGGGATGTTCCATCATTTTCATCAATGCAATTTCTTTCTCTACTTTTTGATATGCAGTTCTAATTTGCATTCGTCTAGTTTTTGAATTGCGTTCCATCGTTCTGATCTTCTTTAAGAATGATTTCGAGAAAATCTTCACAGCAACATATTCATCTTTATTATTTGTATCATTATTTACCTCCAGATCTTCATTCGCTTTCCTATGTTTGGAAACGTTGCTCACTTCATCGTCATTCCCATGAGAGGAATCTAGCAGAGATGGTCGCCTTTTATCATCTGAGGAATCAAGCTTAATTTTTGTTTTTGTTCTGAAGCTTCCAGCGAGACTAATTAATAAATCATCTTCTTCGGATTTCTCACCTTTTTTTTTATCCTCAGATGGAGATGGATCTGGTTTCTTTGCAAACATCTTATCACTCACAAGAGTAGGTCTTAAAGCGAAAGCACCTGCTGCAAAACCTAGCAATGCCGGGGCAGACGGCACTGCCCGTCTCGCCAGACGCACTTCAGCTGTCGAGCCCCTCCCAATGTCGCCTTTTTCAAAAAAGTAGTCCCCCACCCTCTCTGCATTTCCGTCATCATCAAGTTTCTCCAACACCATCTTTGTGGTGCACCTAAAACTTTTTCAAGCAAGGAATATCTGTGAAGTCTAAAGCAACTTTCAGTAGGATACTATGGGGCTTCAGCAACATAATGACCTAGGCTTATGAGAGTCATCCGAAGCTCGGAGCTCTAAGTAATCAATACAAATTTGATTGAGAACTGTTGAACTAATTAATTAATTTGTGTTATGCATATTTAAAAAATTAGTTACTTACTATTGGGTTACTATTCGAGATTTCGAGCACATGTATTTACCTTTCGTGCTTCCACGTAGAGTGAATATGAAATCCTGAGGCTATCAAAGATGGAAAACCTTCGAACTTATATAAAAACCGATAACCAAAAAAAAGAATTTTAGTCATCTGGCATTTTTGAATACGTATTCAACAGAATGAACGATGCGCGGCTGCTTAAGAAATAGACAACGAAAATTTATCTACATACACGTATTCTCGTATTTTATTGTATAGTAGATCAAATAGAACTCATGAAATTCTTTAATTAAAAAATTCAAATAAACTGCGTAGATATTTCTGGATATAATCTTTCGGAAATGATAACCTTTTTGTATGCAAAAAAGTCATCGTTTATGCATCGTGACATAAATCTTACACAGTCCCAAGTTAGGACAATTAGATGAAGTCTGCATAGCTGCGAAGAAGCATTACATAAGAGGAATCTAATCATTATTTTTTTTGCAATTGGCTTCTTGTGTCTCCATGGTGATCCCGATGTTTGAATGTAAGCATAACATAAATTATAAGCATTATCAATCTATCACTATTATACGTCTTCAATTTTTCCACGTATGCACTATGTACATACTAGCTCCATGTATAAATGTTTCTTTAGTTTCAATTAGGGGGCAGCTCTCCCGTATATGTCTTAGCACATGGGGTGAACCCTCTTTAACAAAATATCATAGACACTAACTAACTAACTAGCTCCATAACTGTGATATATCTCAGACACAT
>Ga0209092_10001014_pt1 | contig 28327 bp, 15 predicted proteins | sample FraStrMetagenome_FD_187446 | JGI IMG/M metagenome (GOLD analysis project Ga0209092, IMG submission 187446) | Marine eukaryotic phytoplankton communities from Arctic Ocean - Fram Strait ARC3M Metagenome (SPAdes) (version 2) | ecosystem: Environmental > Aquatic > Marine > Oceanic | place: Fram...
GACCACGTGCTAATTGAGCAACTTCATCAGGAGAGGCACGTTCCACATTTTTCCCATCCACTTCTTTGAAAACATCCAAGGGTTGAATTCCTGCAATTTGAGCGGGTGATTTTTCTTCCACGTCATTCGCCTGTACACGAGTACTCCCATCTGCAGTTCCACGAGTATATCCAAGTTCGACACCAATCCCAGCAAGTGTTCCGGTAGCTGAATCTACCAAACTTTGATATTTGTCAGGTGGTAAATAACGTGTATATTCATCCCCTAACGTGGCCACCATTTTGGAAATGGCATCCCGTGCTTCATTTATATTTTTATATTTTGTATTTTTGACTAAATCTTGACGCATCTGGAACCAATCTTGATGATTGAAGGTACGATCTATGAATGTATTGTCCACAATTCTCCAAGCTTCGGCTACGGCCTTTTGTTCATCGGACAAAGAGCCGTAGGATTCTGCATGTGCAACCATAGGAGGAGTTTGAATGGTGGATGGAGAATGAGGATCGAATGTGATGGAAGGTAAATAAATATTGAAAAGGAGGGAAAATACAAGCATACTGGAGTCATTCCTTTTCCCATGTGGTTCATCAGATCGGTGTATTTATTCGATTTTTTCATATTATTCAAAATGTTTGAAGTTTCAGATGTAGAGGCGGAAATATAGCAGTCATGAGGTTTGTGTTGGTTTGATTTCAAGGAAAATGTCATTTTCTTCAAAGCACTTGCAATGGATGATGGGTTCTGAAGAGTAAGTTTCGAAACCTCTTCCTTTTAATTCATCCAATAACTGGATCATCGGAATTACTTCACGCAATGAATGGCTGAGCAGTGCTGAGCGCAACCTTTTTTTGAAGCTTAGATCACCAAGCAATTGGGCATCCAGCGTACATGATTATAAATCCAGTTCTTGGTTTTGCGGTGATGGCATCTTCGGAAGCCCTCATTCTATTCCAGTTCCCACAGAAATCTGCGTCAACGAAATTCTCCAAACATTTCTTCTTTCTTGGTTTCAAAATTAATCCTTTCTCCCTGGATCCCAACAGGTATCGTCCTATGCGGCATCGAGAATGTTCGCACCTTCAGGTACGTCTTCTATTTTTCTCTTTAACGATATTGGCTATTAATATGCCTATAGAAATAAAATAGTACTTGTCTTTCTTTCACCAATCCCAATGAGCTTTACTCGGATCAACTTTGTCTGAACACCAGTTGAACATATACAAGGTAAGCTCCTAATTCATAAACAAAGATAAGAGTTTAACATAAAATTTGCCTAAATCTCCGATGGTATAATAGACTCCACTAGCATGGTATAAAAGCCCTCATTTTTGGAGATTTCTCTATGACCTGATATAGTGTAATAACTAGATAACTATTATAAAGTGAGATAGGTTATTACTACTACTATCTCTAACATACGACATGTACTACAACAATTGATATATTCACAGAAAAAGTTAAAATTTACGTACTTTGATCACATGATCATTTTTTAAATAAAAATAAAAATGTCATATTTAACGTATTCATGTGTATGTGTATATCTAAATAAATAGGACTGATTTACATCCACTTAAGAAATTATTTTTTAAATATTACTTTCTGGAAGTTAGATTTCACCATTTCAGTGAATTGTATTTACAGTAATTCACCTATGTAAAAATGAATGAGAGAGATATTATGAAAGAGTCTTCCTTTCTCTTTTTTTGATCCAACGATACTGTAACCGTCGTACAAGGCATAACAACCGAAAATACACAAAATCTAAAATAGAGGGGATTAAATCCAACATCCACTCAGCCAACCCATAACGACAAGCTCCTCGAACGAAGCAAACATTGTACACATTCGCACACTCCAAAAAATTTTGATTTAATAAAAGACACAAGATGGAGACACGCCAAAGACTCAATTTCCTACTCATCATATTCTTCTCCTTCCTCGCTTTTGCGTCCTACCATAAAGGAACAGGGAGCGTAGCTTGGATGCAGTACACTACATTAGTGACCTTCCTTCTTTTCACCTTTGTCTTTGATTTGACATTTACCAATGAATCTAACTTCATCTTTGATCCTGATGCTGATAACTGGCGCAGAAAGACAGAAGCGTGAAGGATAGATTCATCCAGAGGAGGATGAAAAGATACACATTACGAATGAAATGATTTCGTGTTTTATTCTTGAGTGCCGTGGAAGGTCATAAAGATGTTTTATGGTAAACATTCCATTTCTGATGGGTTGATAAGATGATTGACCAAATTCAGTGGGTAATAAAGAGTGTATCTGTGGAGCTGGAAGAGATCAAAATTTTGTCTAAGGATGGATGTATGATTAAAGGTTCAGCTATGGAAGAAGGTTACGACGTGGAATGGAAGATTATTCTTCCTTTTTAGTAAGGCTAAACGTTTAATAGTTCCATTTTTTATTTGTGAATCGAATCGATTCAATAAGATTATTGTAGTTGTGCATTCGCTGTTTACTTTATTTGAAAACTTGTAAGAAATAAGCTGCTACCATTGCAAAAGTTATAATTTGTCGGAAAAATCAGAATACTAGGCGAGATGAATGAATTGGCCGCAATATTTGCCCTACCTTTACATTTCATAGAATAGTATACTTCAAAACTAATATCAATGAAAATGAAGCGAGAAAGTTTACTGGATCATATACCTAAGGTGCTTCTACTTTTATTGATTAGTACATTGGAAAGACCGAATATGCAAGATATTTATCAACGAATGAAATGTTTCCTCTCTATCCTATTATTGCTTGTGATAAAATGTCTTTTTTGGATTTACATTTGTCATAATACACTGAACAATAGTGCAGATATTGATTCACAAGTTAAATAATTCATAAAACAACAATCATTTGATGAGAATAAGGTATGTTGTAGCATCTCTTGTATGTCGAAAGAAAGACACATGCATCTTTTTCAATTTTGGAATACAGGATGAAAAATCTCTATACCCTTAAGTGTTGTTTCGCGAATAGGATAACACACATATTGAGCTGGACAGTCAAGAGTTTTGATAGATATAGACCTCCAAAATGAAGAACCAAACGCAAATCCAAGTAAAATGTGGAATCATGAAACATACTCAAACATATAATGACACTTTTTATAGAATAAATCTAGACTTATGATACCTAAAATAAAAGCTGAAATTATTTGTTATAACCACCAATCTATCTATATTTTCCATCGTTGGGACTAGGACTATCATTGGAACGATAGTCATTCGGGGGAGAGTCTCTACGTCTATATTCTGGATCAAAGTTATCCCTAGACCTGGGCCTGGATTCATTGTTGTTATTGCGTCCCCTGTCTCTATCTCCGTCTCCATCTCTGTCTCTATCACGCCTAGATCCAGAATCTCCGCCATCTTCCTTCCCTTCCACATCCGCACGAACCTTATTCACAATCCCCATAATCTGTCCATATAATAATCTCAATGCTTTCGTCACTCGATCTCGAATACTATGCTTCCTATCCAAAATCAAAAGTTTATCCAAGATAATATTCAACACAACTCCACTCTTTTTCAAAACCCCCAATTCGTCATTCAGATACATCAATTCCGATAGCAGAGAAATAAGTTTCATTGCCATGGTACGTCCTAAATCCCCCTTGGAATTTCGTAAGGTCGTCCAATAACAAAACACTGCAGCACCGAGCAAACCACCAATCCAGGTAGGGATCAATGGTAAATTACCGCCACATATCGCACCCAGAAACGCCATGGAGAGGAATATTTTGATCATACTGTATTGCTCCATATATACCGAATCTTCTTGTCGTAGTTGATATCTCCAGGGATTATCATTTCCATCTTCCATATCTTCTTCGGAGATGGGTGGAAAGGGACGACGAGGATAAGAGTTGGGACGGATCATATTGGACAAATGAGGTCTTGTTGGAAATTGGGTCCGTATCTCTGAAGTACGTTGCATCAATAGCACCAATGTGAATCCCAAAGTTTGAACAAAGAGTGAAAATGGATTCGTAGGACTTTTATCTGCATTTCCATCACTGGGTGGTTTGAATTTTGCTAGTGACAATATCAAAAATAGAGATGCCAATATCATGGAGGTAAAGGTAGATGGAAGGATATTATGCGTTGCTTTGGCAAGTAATAGTCCTAGTGTGGCTCCTACAAATGTACTGGAAAGAATGATAGAAAAGCTTCCTTTTTTGGTAGATTTATGTTGGGCCAGCATACGATATCCTCTATCTTGTCGAAGGGCATTATTTTCACGGCCACGACCTCGATCACGATCACGATCATTTGAAGAACGATCTGGATCTTCTCTAATTTCATCGCCCGTGTTGGAATTATTATCTCTTTCTTGACTTTGTGTGAATTGATAATTGATTGGTTTCGATGAACGAGGTCGATTCATATCAACGTAGGATTTGGGTCGAAAATCAGGATTTCGTGGAGAGTCATCCTTTTCAATTTTCTCAGAATGGCTGATTCCAGAGTACGTCTCTTCTTGTTTGTCAGAGGTCGAGGACGGATGATTCTCATTTGTGTTTTGATGGGAGGAGGAGGATGATGATGATGTATAAGATTGGGGAGGATACCGTCCTTGTGGATTTTGATTTGGAGGGTACGCATTATTTTGTTCTTGATTCTGATTCGCATAGGGTCTATTATTGTAGTTGTTGTGAGTGTATCGTGGTCTTCCAGGTTCGGCACCATCACATGTACATGTTATCCATAATGTTAAAAGTAATATGGAAGAATAGCCCCAAACGTGTCTGAAATTCCGCATTGTGTATTAGTACAATACAAAATTAATCCTTGAAAGCTTTTGCTTGGAAAGATATGGATTCTATGCTTGCAGTGGAAGTTGATTCTTCTTTCGAATGTATGTTCGGAATTTCGCAATAGGAGGAGGATGGATCCATTCCCATCAACCAAAGTAAATTTTTGCTTCAATAAAGGAGTAGATTCAGATGGAGATCTTTCATCCTATCATGCGTAAGTTATAATTTGTGATGACATTCAGTATAGTTAGTAAGTACAGTATTTTTATTTACGTAAGTAGGAATTGATATTGACACATCCACGCGTAATGACTTTGCCATCCAAGAGTGGTGTTCCGAAACAATTCTAAAAGAATGAACACAAAATGAAGGATGTTTTTTTTCCATTCCCTAATCTTTTTTGTCCTGAAATCAGTAGAAAGACCACTAAAATAATGAATGAAAGAATGATTATTTCGAATGTATTGAATAGTCATTAGTATTTACATAGCCAAAACAAATTGTTTAATCAATTTACTACTTATATGTCGAAAAAAATAAATAACATGCACTAATATATAACAATCAATAGTGCAGATACAACAACATCTGGAACAGTGAAATTGCGTTGCCAAAGTCAATCCCAGTTGAGCATGCTTACATGCTTTCTATATCCTTCCATAAACCACTACGAGGAATACAAAGTCTCACAATTTTGCCCGAACTGCACAGAGTTTCTTTTTTCACTTGCTCTCGTTGTTTCTATTTTCATTCATTTCTTCTATGCTTCAAAGTGCAAAACAGTGATCTTTCTTTCCAAATCATTCTTAGATTTCATAATTTCCAATAAATCATCAGCTGCCATTGATCTAGTATCCACATTATCAATGGCTATGATCAAATCACCTGGGAATATTTGACCTAATAAATTGCTGTTTTCATTTAAGGAATAGACTATGGGACCATCCCTAGTAGATTGAATAAAAATATTAAGTTTTCCAGGAGGAGCATAAACGTCTCTACAAACAATATTTTGCATAATTGGACTCATGACACTGGATGCTGCCGAGGATGGGGATGAAGGAATTGCTGCAATTGCACCCGCACCACCAATGGCTGCAGCTGCAGCCAAAGCTGTGCTTTCACCAGTGGATGACATTGCAGAGTCTCCTGTGGACCCTGTTGCGCTCTTCACTTCTGCTATTCGTTTTTCTAACCATTTCAAATCATTTATTAGTTTTTTCGAATCTTTGGAAGCTCCTGTTTCTTGAGAACTATTTGTTACCGCGGATTGAGAATCTGATTGTTTTATGAATCCTAATTTGGACCATATTGATCCAGGTTCTGCAACATTACCTCCCTCTTTTTCATCCTCAGCTGTAGCTAGAGTATTTGTCAACGTTGAAGTCGTCTCAAATGATGCACCATTGTCATTTTCTTCTGCATCAACATCAAAGTAAGGGTTGGCATTGGTCCATGCTCTTTCATCCTCTGTTGGTGCTTCTTCATTTGATTCCTCTTTTATTTTATCTTCCTGAGGGAAAAAGTTAATTGCTCCAATGAATTTGGTCCATCCACCAGATATATTTTCCTGCTCATCGGTTGCTGGTACTGAAATCAATTCGGTTCCAATAGCACGTTCATCTGGAGTGACAGCAATATTGGGTATATCTTCAGAAGGTTCTTGTCTATTTTCGTGGAGTGGAGTTATTGCTCGAGCGCCAACTGCTCCACCATCTCCAGGAGTGGACCTAACATTTGAGAAAGAGAAATCTTTACCAATATCACTTTCTGGAGTGACTAACTCCCCACTATCTTCATCACTATCTTCGTCATCTCTTCGGCGTTTCCTTAGGAAAAGGCCAAAAATGAGGAAAAATGCTGCTCCCAGTAAAACGCTCGTATAAATAATTGTACCAGATTCCCGTGTATCAATGGGATTTGTAATGATTGCTGTTATAGTGAAGATTGATGGAAAATTCGTGGGAGGGGTACTAGGAAAAGAGGTTAAGGTAGGCACAGCTGATGGTGACCTGGATGGATTCAGAGACGGTGATATAGATGGATATTGAGATGGTGAATTAGTTGGATGCTTAGAAGGGGACTGTGATGGTGAAATAGATGGGGAAAAAGAAGGTCGTTTAGATGGGAATACAGATGATAGTAGTGTTGGATAATTGGAGGGATGTTGAGAAGGTACCTGAGTTGGTAAAAAGGATGGCAAGGATGATGGTGTTTGAGTTGGTAATATAGATGGAGTAACGGATGGGAAAATAGAGGGAAGTTTTGAAGGTACCTTAGATGGGATCATAGATGGCACAAATGATGGCCGTGACGAAGGATATTCAGAAGGTTTTCGCGATGGCGTAAGAGATGGAGAAAAAGACGGTATGTGAGATGGAATTAGAGAAGGAAAAGACGATGGTGAAGATGATGGCAATATTGATGGAGTAACGGATGGGAAAAAAGAAGGAAGTTTAGAAGGTACCTGAGTTGGGTTGAAAGATGGCGCGAGTGATGGCCACAAAGACGGTACAATAGTGGGAGTCAAAGATGGTGAATTTGACGGGAAAGAAGAAGGTTTGTGAGTTGGGTTAAGAGATGGTACGAGTGATGGCCAAGACGATGGCAGTAAAGAAGGTGTCAGAGAAGGAATCAAGGATGGGAAAGTTGATGGCCAAGAAGATGGCAATTCAGATGGAAATAAAGACGGGTAAATAGATGGGTGAGTTGATGGTACCAAAGAAGGAGTTAGAGATGGTATAGACGAAGGTGAGTTTGATGGTATTAGAGAAGGAGAAAGTGTAGGTAAAAAAGAAGGAAGTTTAGAAGGTACCTGAGTTGGGTTGAAAGATGGCGCGAGTGATGGCCACAAAGACGGTACAATAGTAGGAGTCAAAGATGGTGAATTTGACGGGAAAGAAGAAGGTTTGTGAGTTGGGTTAAGAGATGGTACGAGTGATGGCCAAGACGATGGCAGTAAAGAAGGTGTCAGAGAAGGAATCAAGGATGGGAAAGTTGATGGCCAAGAAGATGGCAATTCAGATGGAAATAAAGACGGGTAAATAGATGGGTGAGTTGATGGTGCCAAAGAAGGAGTTAGAGATGGCATAGATGAAGGTGAGTTTGATGGTATTAGAGAAGGAGAAAGTGTAGGTAAAATTGATGGCAGTAGAGATGGTACCTGAATTAGAAAAAAGAAGGAAAGGAATTGACGTTTTAGTTTGCGAAGCGAATTAAAAATACTTTTATATTGCTAAAAGAGAAAATAGTACCTTAGAGGGAATGATAGATGGAACCAGTGTTGGAATAACAGACGATAATACTGTCGGAGATTGTGAAGGGTGTTGAGAGGGAGCTAAACTAGGAGCTTCGCTTGGAAATGCAACTGCTCTAACCTCGTAAACATCAGCTAATGCAGCATCTCCTGTTGCCTTAAAAGCTTCAATAAGGTTACTGTTCACTGGCTCAGAGTTGACAGTTTGAAGGATTGCTAAATCCACCTTATTCTGTGATTGCACAGGTTGAAGGAAAAACAAACTTGCACCTGAAAAGGTAATGGCAGCACCAGTTTCCATTCCACCCTGCAAATCTCGACTTGACCCACCGCGTCTGTAATTTTGCCTCCGTAAATTTCTTCCTCTCACCGGAGATTCGTCATCTCGCATTATAGTTGTAGCCTGTACAATTGTAAAATTGAATTCCTTGAAGTTGTAGTATATATCTGCAAAAGCAAAATCTAGAACTTCAGCTGTCACATCCTTGATTCGGTCGACGCTTTCATTGCTCATATCTTCTATTGTTTTATATATTTCCAAGTTAAACCAATTGATATCAGTATGGGCACTATCATCTGTGGCGGTAATTTTCTTAGGAACCTCTAGAGGATCTGTTCCATCGGCTACTGCGAGATCAAGTGATGTCAATACGGCATCTGCATCTACAGTTGGGAAATGGGTACAACATAATATTCCAGCAAATATCCAAGAGAATCTTTTTGAATAGGAAATCTTCGAGCTTGATTTTGTCATTGTCTTGAAAGGATTTGCTATTGAATAGGAATACACAAGAAACCTTTTTCGATGATTGAATCAAGTATTGCACTATTATTTGTGAAATACTCCTACGATCTATTCATTCACGGGCATAATAGACACGTACGACTATAATTTAAACTTTCTTTTTACCGTTTGTCCCAATTTGCTTTTATATATGTATACAATATATTCTACCAACGTTGGGAAGGTTTTCTATTCTTTCATAGTACTTAGAGAATTATTGTCTATATAAATATATTTCAACCGTATGATTTGAATAATAACGGTTTATTTTGAAATAAATATCCAGCAAGACTCATTCATTTAAAGCACCAAAAAGAGATTGATTCAAAGAAACTTGTGTGATTCCTAAACAACATTTTAAGCGTATACCTATTACAATAATATATAGAACAAAATTATTTGAAGTAACAGTGCACTTAAATGAAGAAAATTGTCGTAGTCTGCTCCTATAATCTTAGAATAGCTGCCCTTCTTCCATCCTAATCAATAATATTTATTTCTGTTTTGTCGCTAAGTACAAATCAATGTAATTATCTTAAGCCTCTTCACTTACAGTTACAGTTATATGTGCGTGACCGACTTTTATTTATGATCTGCTGATATGCGAATGTGGATAAAAAGATGTATGTATTTGTTCTTTGAAGTCAATCATAATACATTTCGAACTTATTCATTATGCGTATGTACTTCAAGTAGAGAAAATCGCCAATTCATAAACTTGACCAAAGGGATCTCAACGCAAGACAACATTCATTAGCATATTCAAATATGATCTGTGAAATGAACAGCTCTCGAATCCTTGGAGTATCGAACCGAAGGATTGCAAGTCTAGAATTAAGTCTGGAAATTAGATTACTTCCTATTTTCTATAAATGTTGCTCAAAAGACTGTTTGTGTTTTCCTAAATAAATTATTGCCTAATTAATGATTGATTTGCAATTCATTTCTGATTTCGTTTCGAATCAAATTCTAATCTGCTTCTCTAAACACAGAAAGAACCTCCGTGTACACCACCATAGGAACCGCTGCTACTAATTCTTGTAGATCCATTAGCCTGTACATAATAAAATCCATTACCATAACCGCAACAAATTCCATCATTGGCTGTGTCACGAATTTCAAATTGGTAGCATCTGCCATTGCATAGTCGGGGGTAATAATAATAATTCTGAAGAGATGACCCGTAATATCCTGCGTTGACAGAATTAATAACATGACCATTTTCAATCCAACGCCAAGAAATTTCTCCAGGGTAATTGTCAGTGTAAATCCTGATGGTAGCTGTAGTACAAGGAGCAGGCGTAGGCGCGGGTGTTGGATGACGAGTAGGCTGAGGCGTAGGATAAGGGGTTGGCGAAAACGTTTCATGGTACAAATACTTGATCTCTGCAAAATCGAAATAAAAGATTATGTTATTCAATGCTGTTAGTTTGAGTCCGATATCGCCGAGGTGTCTATCTGCGATAGTTGCTTCCAATGTAACTGGTGTATTTCCAGTGGAGTAGGTTCCAGCAGTCGCAGTATGCTGGACAAGGACCTCTCCTGTACTATAGGATATTACTTCGAAACGAACCAAACTTAAGGATGCGGTATATGCTTGATATGGAAAACCCCAAAATGTGATTTGATATCTTCCATTTCCGTCACCTGGGTTATCGAAGGGAATTGCAAATCTTGCTTGCGCAGTTTTTAAAAGGTCTGAACTATGTCCATCGAGCCTTATCCCTTGATGTGCCCTATGATCAACACTGTTCCAGCGATGACCTCCAGTAAAGTCGAATCTTCCAAAATACGTCCAAGTATTTTCGGAGGACAGAGGAGACCTATCACTTGGAAATAGAGCGTGTGTTTGATCTTCAGGTTCCGCGATTACGTGCTCACACGGTAGCGTTTCAACTGTACAGCTTTCTAAAAGTGGGTTATAACAGTTGTTCACAACAACGTTACAAAGAGAACTTTTGTAAACCTTTGACATGTCATGAGAGCATTGTCGTCCACAGCAAAAACCTACTTCGGCAGATGCAGAAAATGATGGCTCGTTGCTAGAATCAATATTTTCACAAATTGAAAAGTCAGAATTCAAGCCTCCATCAGTTGTGTTATGGAGTTGGAAAAAGTTACTTGAATAACTAACACCGGAAGTGCTGTGCACATATTTCCGATTAATATAGTAAAATCCATCCATGTCAATGATCCTGATTTGATCTCGATTCACGAGTCTAGCCAAATGGGTTGAGGTGACATCATTTGTATTCGCCATCTTTACATAGGCTGTTAAACCGATTAGTAAACGTTCAAAGACTTCTTCGCGAGTCCAAATGAACTGATATGCGTCTTGACTGTATGCTGCCACAGAGCTGTTCGAGCTACCCATGCTGGAGTCATAGTTTGGCCAATTTTCTTGAGTAACACCATTATATGAAATCAAAGTTGGGTTCATAACTTCAGTCCCATTAATATCAAGTTTAAACATTTGCTTTCCTACATTGGTACTTTGAAAGTAGGCATAGGCTGTCTCGAGATTATCGAATTGGAAAACGTCATTTGTAGTAGCTACCATATAGTTTACTTCAGCGGGAGCATGGCGACCAATCACCATCTCGCAGTTTGTAAGGTCCCATCGAAGAACCATTGGAGCTGCAATATCAGGGGCAGTCCAGACCTCCTCATCGTAGAACATCAAATTTGCACTATAAAGACCATTATAATTTTCACCTCCGACATTTGCATGAGCAGGTGTGCAAGATTGAAGATTGCGATCATCTTCAGCTTGTGGGACAGGAACTGTCACAGCATCAACTTCGAACTCGTACCCAAGAGTTTCAATCTCGGCCTAAAAAACATAATGCAAAAGTTGGAAATATTATAAAAAAAGATGAATCAATGTGATGTTTGAAAGGGGCATAGAATTTATGAGCTTTTTTTGTCATTGGTTACTTACCAAAGAAGAACCAGAGGCAAAGCTATGATTGAGAGCTGTAATGAAAGCGAGAAAAGGAAGTTTCGCCCACATTTATTTGTCCTGATGCAAAGAAGCCTTCTGAAAAATATGTCTGCTAGATTGAATTGCCTTTCTGAGAGCTGTTTTTTTGTGAGAAGAGTCTGTCGCTAGAGACAAAAAGTTAAGTCACTAATCGCCTTGATGACTGCGTGGATTTATTATTATCAAATCAAGTAAAAGAAGTGACCAAAATTGAGACTTTAATGCCAGTCATAAAAACTGATCATAAAATCTCAACGGCGAATCCCTTCAAACCTAGCACTAAAATAATACAATAAATAAATGGGCTTAAATCACGAAAAAAGAGCCTTGTGTTCCGTCAGAGTTTTTCCGAAATAAATTCTCCTTAGAACACCTATCTCTCTAGATAACTATGTACCGTGCTACTACCATATTCTGATGCCCCGTAAGCAGGACACTTTTCTGATAACCCAATCCAACTTACAAATATGACTGCCGGACATCGTATTTCAAAGCAAACCCAAAAACAAATAACTATGAGATATCTGACAACTAGCAAATAGTGAAATGATGCTATCAAATAATAAACGTATAAAGAATATAAGTTTATGTCATGATGGTAACGTCTTAAATGGAGTCTAACATATTTTTGTTATCTCTTTGACTTGTTTTAGCATATTAATATATTATCCCACTTCACATTTGAGTGCCTAATAGCGTGATACCAGAAAATATGAAGTCTCGATTTTTTGTTCAAATGTCTATGCTTGCTAAAAAAAGTGTTTATTGAATTTGAAGTGACTCATATAATGTCCATGAACAATGAGATAATATCTTTTCCCTTTCTTTTATCATCTGTTGTAGATGCTGTGCTTTGCATATTAGAGATTGAAAACGTCGGTGTAAATATGCCTTTTTAGTTGATTGTGAGGTGCATTTACTTTGGACAACATTCTACTTCAACCAATGTATTGTTGGTACGTTTACACAGAGAACAATAAAAAGAAAAATACAAAATGTAGCGGCATATTCGTGATTGCGTCACGTCGTTGCTGAGAAAAAAATTGACATTCTTTACGACATCCATCAAATCGTTTTAAAAGATATTGAAAGAAAATGATCATGTAATGTACAAAACCTCATAAAAGATACAAAATGATTGCATACAATTGGGAACCACTCCTTATTGATAGAGTAATTCTTCATTCTTCAAATTCCATAACTTGATGAAGAAATAAGTATCAATGAAAAGAAAGATAATAATATGGAGCATACAATATTGACAATTCAACGATTGATCATTATCATCTAACCAGAAGGATTAAATGAAGCAATGGTTGGGGGGCACATTTTTTTTCTTTTTTCATGTCAATAATAACACACGCAAATCACCTTCGTTAGACTCAACCTCTCTTCTTGATTGAATGACGTACGTATTATCCAATCTCTCTCTCTATGTATTTATTATAGTGATGCTTGGCTTTAGTTGTGTAAGATTAAGTATCACAATCTACGTAAGATTATATACTCATCGAAGAGCTTTTGTCAGAAGTTGATTTTTACAGTGAAGGTGATTTGATTTATTTTTCTTCAAGTTATATATTAATCTCGAAGTGATCGAGTATAGACTCTACTTTAGACTCGAATCGTACATCATTAGAAAGGATACAAAAACTTGCTAATTTACAAGCAACATGAAGTATCTTTCTCTTCATTCTCTAATCGCAGTTATCGCTTTGAGCACAAGTCAATCATCAGCTTGGACAACAAACACACAAATTTCTTCTCTACTATCATCGTCTTCTACTTCAAAACTTCAAATGGGGTCAAAAGCAGCTTCAAAGTGGGAGAAGAAAAAGGAATGGCTTGAGAAACGAGGTATGAATACAGATACGGGTCTTGCTCTTGCATCCTCTGGTACTGTTGAATCAGGTTTTTGCACAGTTATTGGAGGAGGCCGTATTGGAAGCATGTTGATGGAAGGAGGTGAAAGTCTTTTATTGCGACGAGGTGATTCCATTCCAGAAGAAAATGAGGGGACACCAATCTTAGTCGCGACAAGAAATGATTCTTTGAATGGAATAATTGATGCATGCCCTGAAAATCGAAAAAAAGATTTAGTATTCATGCAAAATGGTTATTTAGATGACTTTCTATCCTCAAAAGGACTTTTGGACAACACGCAAGTACTGTTATTTGTTTCAGTAACAGCCTTAGGAGCAGAGCCTATTGATGGTATAACGAGTGCAAATCCTGAGGGTTTAACCTCTGCCATGGGAATCCATGCTGAGGCATTCCAAAGCCGATTGGCAGCTTTAGGATTGAAATGCAATGTTGTATCGAGTGAGGGATATAGACCAGCTATGTTTGAAAAACTCATGTACGTATCAAAATTTATCATCCGATATTCAGCGATTTGTTTTGAAATTCGCTTATCTTATCTTTTTTTACAAACAAACTACTTTACGATATAGTTGGATTTCAACCTATATGCTTGTAGGTGCAGCAAGAGAGTGTTCAAGTGTAGGACAAGCAGGATCCGAACATGGTGAACTTGTGGAACAAGTGGTGAACGAGTTACTTGCAGCAGTTAGTGCAAAAGAAGGTATTACTTTTGAACCAGGTGCGCTTCAACGTTTAGCTGCATACACAGACGTGGTTGCTGATTTCCCTTGCGCTGTGAAAGAGTTCGAATGGCGTAACCAGTATTTTTATAATTTAGGGGACGATGCTTGCCCTATTCACAATGGTTTGCTAAGGGAATGTGCTGAAAAAGGCTTTATTGGATTTCAATTGCCATAATGATTAGGATTCATGTTGAATTATTATAATCATTTTCAATTTCAATTCAGTCAAGTTTTTAAAGTGATTTAGTTAGGGGTTCAATTATAAAAGAAATTAAAAGATTTCTACAACCTTTCTGTAATAAAAATAACTTTAGCAACATCGAACTCTTGTTTATTTCTTCAATAATTTAACTTCATCTTCGATCCCCTTTTCAATCACTCCGATCTCTTTTACAACATCTTTTTCGATGACCTGGACGTCCTTTACAACTTCTTTTTCAATGCTCACAATATCCCTCTCAATTTCCTTCTCAAAATCTTCCGCACTATTTTCAAGCTTCTTAAATGCGTTCTCAACTTGATCTAATTCCTGTTCGAAGAAAAGCTTTTGCGCTTTTGCAGCGTTTACAGAATTTCCACGTGCAATAACTGCCTGTTGCTGTAATTGCTTCTCTGTTTGAATTGCTACCTTACCAGCAAACTTTTCTCGAAGCACAAATGCATCCGATGGATCCATAGGTTTGCAAGTATTATCTGTAATGTCAAAATCTTTATCAAAGTCATAATTTACTTTTTTGGCAGCCTCTCTCAGACGTGGGAGAAGCGATTCTGGTAATTTAGCGTCACGTGTATACACAACAGCCCCTCCATATCCAATCCAAGCATCGTTTGCACCACGGTAATATACCAAGGCAAAAGGGGGCGTTCCTTCCTTGTTATTATCTTCTGCGTAATCGAGAATGTACCAATCATCTTGATAATGCAAGTACTCATTATCATGATTTATTAAATGCCCTGGCTGCTTAGGATCTTGAACAAAACGCTGCAGAGCGTCCCTGGTAAAGTACTCCCCATCCGGTTCTTGAATTCTCCAATTCAATTTCCCAAAAAATTTACCTGGAGCAGTCTCTGTAAAGAAATGCACTTGGCATGGAAAAACGTCAAAAAGTTTGTTTTGTCCAGCTGTAATATACCAACGTCCATTGAATAAAGATGTATCGAATTTCTGAACCAATTTATCATCCGATGGAACAGGATAACTCCCATCATCTGCTTTTTGAGGTACACATGTCATGTCTGAGACAGCGCACTTGTTAAATTCTCCAACTACTTCATTTTCGAAAATATCACCACATTTGATCTGACAACCAGTTTCGTCAGCAGCATCATTACAGGTATTGATACAGATTACGTTCGCGAGGCATTTTGGGTTCACAATACATTTGGCCAGTTGGTTGGGGCACTTTTTGAATAAGCATCCCGCGATAGCTGCTCCATCAGCAGCATTAGCACTCGGTGGTTGAAAGAATGAGGCGGAATCTAATGAGGCGCTATTAATGTTGATGTTCAACAAAAGACTGGTTGTTAGAATAAGAGAACCAATTCCTTTGGTGACTTGATTGAAAATGTCGTTGGTTGCCAAGCCTTTATCTGCGAAATTGTTACGTTCGTTATTCAAATCATGCACGGCAAATAAAGGAGTTGAGTGAAACTTAGATTCAGAAGATATATCGAGTGATGATAGTGAAGATTTTATCGAAAATGGCGCTTTTGAAAATGAATGGGACCCTTCAAAGCTGCTGCTTAAAATGAAAAGAGTCAATGAAAAGAACTTCATCTTTAGATTTTCCTATTTATTTTTCTGGACTATATCGAAGAGTTTCGTCAATGAATTAGTTATTTGATCACTCGAGTCAATTTGAAAGTGCGGATAAACAACAACAATGCTAACTAACTCGTTTTGTTAATCAAAAGAACGTTGGCTTCAACAAGTTTCCTTTCAATAGAAACATATCTTTTTTGGATTCCTCGAAACAAATTTATATAATTTCGTACGTACGTAAAACGAAAAGTTGTCTCCTTTGCATACGAATGAATCAACCCACGTAATCTTTTGTGATGGCACTTACCCATCAACAAAGAAGAGTGATGTAATACCACATAAATACTTAAAGACGTATTTTCTCTCGCTTCCTATAAGCTACTGTGTAAATCTTTAGACAAACGTAAGCATTTATTTGGTGATGGGTTTCCTTTTTTTTCTCTCTCGGAGAAAATAATTAATACCTTACACGCGACCTGTTTGTGCAAAGTTACGCCCGTTGTGTGCTTCTCCCAAATTTTATTTTATTTTTAGGAACAAATAAGAAATAAAAAAACACCATCACTTTTTTATGCAATTAGCGAAGATGATGAAAAGATAATGATGACATACAAACGAAAAGTTTCATCTACACTCATGAAGCTGAAGTGTGTTAGTGTTTCAATCCATGAGAGAGTTTTCAAGGAAAGTCAAAACGAAACTCAACTCTTCAAAATGTTTCTGAATATATTTGAATGCAAATCAAGGAAATAGTTAGCAAACACAAAGGAAAATCAATCTATGGCACGTAGATAATTTTCATGAAAGCTTGTCTTAAATAAATTGAGTCTCCTAAAATAAAGGAAAATAAATGAAATAAAGATTTACGGCTTCTCACGAAATGAAAAATAAAAAAGACTGCGCTATTTATAAGATGGGAGGGTTTATATCCAATGAAATTGAAGAACAAAGTAACAAAGAAATATCACATCAACTATATCAAAGTTTTCTATTTACATGATAGACAATAACAGCAGCTATCTTAAAACTCTTCTTCGGGGAAATAGGAAATCTTCATTCAGCCTATGAAGTCTGATTTCTTATTTTGTTGTTTGAGCATTAAAATCATTTTGGCCTCTTTTGTCAGGTTGAGTGAGAGAGTCACAAACCTTGATCTGACTATTGCTATTTGACTTTGTCATAGTATCCTAATCTCGCGTACGTTTTTTTGCTGACGGAATGGTTTCTCATTTTTCAATGCGTAACTAAATAAATAAGGAGACAATGTGGCTGTCTAATGTACAAACGTAAAATAAACTGCTGACCAGCAGTAAGTGTAAGTCAGTTAGAATATTTTTCTTACGTCAATGAAAGTGTTACTGCGTAAGTTTTGCTTGTTTAACCGAATCCATTTAGATATGAATGTACGACAGCAACATGGAGATGTGGCTTCGGCTGCTGTATTCTTTGAAAAAAGGATTCTTCACGAAGAAGGAAACCGTTCGGAAAGAGCCTATTATTAGACGTTGACTTCTATGAAATGTAACAATAAAAATAGCAAAGGACTCAGAAATATGAAAACGTAGGAAAGGAGGCCACGTCCACTAGGCCTACAAGCTCCATCAACGTAAAACACTTAGTGAATTATTGTTGTGGTTTTCTTATGAATATATGTAGGAAATAAATCTATGTAGAAATCCTATGTAGTTGTGTTCTTTGATGGGTTGAATCTATGCCATGAGGCTTTCTTCCCACCTTTCTCAACTTTCGAACCATATTTTCTAATTTGTTGTACAAGTTTGTTCTACATGAAATTCGCTTCAAATTACTTCATCGCTGCTTTGACAGCAGCAGCTGCATCTTTAGCTAGTGTGGATGTGGCAGTGAATGCCTTTACACCCGGATTTGTTCCATCCACAAGTCTCATGAACGCAGCCTCTACCACAGCTTTCGCTTCTCCCAGGTGAGTCACAGGTTTGGCGATATCACAGTCAATACCTCTATTTTATTTCAGTGCATAATCCCTGATCCAAATCCTTCCCAAAATAAATGAACAATGCAAATATAAAACCATCGGCAGAACTACTCTTTCCATGACCGCCACTGTTACTCCACCAACGTCTACCCCTGAAACAGTCTCCGTGGAAAATCCACTCCGAGTTATTATTGCTGGAGCAGGAGTTGGTGGATTGGCACTAGCTAATTCTCTTTCACGAATCCCTCACGTCGATGTGAAAGTAATCGAGCGTACAGATGAATTTAAACGATTTGGAGGACCTATCCAACTAGCTTCCAATGCTCTTCAAATTATGAAAGAGATGGATACCGATGTATTCGATAAGGTTATGGAAAAATTCACCTTCACCGGAGATAAAATGAATGGAATTAAGGACGGTATTCGAAATGAATGGTATGCCAAATTTGATTTGGGTGGACCTGCAAAAGACCGTGGTATGCCTTATACTGGAGTGATTGAACGACCAGATTTGCAAGATATTTATCTTAAATCTATTCCAGATGGAGTTGTTAAGAATGGAGATGGTGTTGACTCTTACGAAGAAAATGCTGATGGAAGCGTCTCGGTTGTTTTGGAGAGTGGTGAGAAAGTACAAGGAGATGTTTTGATCGGTGCTGATGGAATTTGGTCAGCTGTCCGAGCCAAAATGAGAGAAGAGCCTAAGCGTGGAGAAGGAAGTGGAGTATCATACTCTGGCTACACAGTATTTGCTGGTGAACTCGCTTACGACTCTTTTGATAATGGAGAAGTCGGATACAAGGTTTATATCGGACCAGGACAATACTTTGTAATTACAGATATTGGAAAAGGCAATTACCAATGGTATGCCTTCCTTGCACGTGAACCAGGATCTTCTGATTATGAAGAAAAGCCAGACGGAAGTTCTCTATTTTTACAAAATATTTTCACAGGATGGAGTGATGATATCCACCACATTCTTAAAGCTACCAAAGAAAATGAAATAGAACAACGTGATTTATACGACAGACCTCCTAGTGTACTCAAACCATGGACCAAAGGAAATGTTGCCCTTCTAGGAGACTCTGTACATGCTATGATGCCTAATCTTGGTCAAGGAGGATGTCAAGCTATCGAAGACGCACTAGTTCTACAACAGGAATTAGGATCCATTACATCTAGGACAGATATCAAAGATAGGTTAGAAAAATACAGAGGACGTCGTCTCATCCGATCCGCCGCAGTACAAGGACTAAGTAGATTTGCTTCTGATATTATTATTCGTGGTTTTGACACTCCTGCGAAGATTGTAACGAAACCGGAACTTCGTTTTGAAAACTTCAATTATGCTGGAATGGTAACAAAAGTCTTGCAACCCATTCTTCCAATTTTCTTCAGTATACAATTTAACTTTTTGTACGAAGGTTGGAGAAACGAAATTGCCATTGATTTTGGTGCTGCTTTCGCATTCGCAATAGTTGGTGGATTCATACTTCTTCTCGGAGCGGGAACAGTTGGAGAAGCAGGACTTGGACTTGGGTTAGGATTAGAAGGATTGTTTGGTTCCGAAGGTATTGAAGCTCTTTTTGCTGGTTTCCAAGACCTACTATAACTATTATCCCCTGAGGTGTACTAAGTGTACAAAAAGGTAGCTTGAAGAATATGCCTCATAAACTCTACAAATATTACAAATTCTGCATCAATAATACTAATTCTAGAATAATATAAGAACAAGATGTATTCAAGATTTTTTTTCAGTTAAGATATATGCTACTTTAATACCCACATTTCGCATACAATAGTGATGAGTTCATGTATTCTCTGGGTGGTTTTTGGAGGCTTGTCTCGTCACGAATAGGATTTACTGATTATCTGGTTTTTTCTAAAGCTTGAAGAAAAATCCACCTATTTTTATGGAAGCTGCAGATATCATCACTACGTGCTTTCCGCATCAAGAAATTTAACGAATGTCAACTAGACGTTTTCTCCATTGTATTTTCATCTCTTCAACTTTCGAATTGTGAAAAAGATTCTCCAGTTCTACTATTGAGTTATACTCCCCTTTCAGAGACGAGTCATGTCCAGAAAAGCTACAACATCCAATTCTCAACCCATACCTGTTTCTCTTGGAAAGCCTAGTCTTCGTCGACGTTTAGAAGATTGTAAGTGTAGAAGACTCAACTCGTACTTCTTCGTTTCTCATGACAATCAATGATATGGATTTCTTATAATTTCATTGTCTCTTCACGAAAATACATGATTTTTGAATATAGACTATTCCCTTATATCACCGTCTGCCATCGCCAATGAAAAAGAATGGCTTGCTAAATTTGAATTAATATATAAAAAGTACGGCGGATCACAGAAAAACGAAGAGAAGCTCAGTCAAAAACTTGCGAAGAAATATGGAAACTCCGTTCGATTATTAGTAGCCACAAATAGAGATGGAAGATCTTTGCAAACAGCTCGCAAACAAAAAGCGATTCCATCATTGGCGGACATCATGTCAAGAGTCGAAACAAAAGATGAATCCTGGTTTAAACTGACGGAGAAAGAACGAAATAGTGGCATTATCGACTTTTCATCAGATCAGTTTGATCCCCTTGCAGCCCTTACTATGAAAGAAGAGGTTGTATTTCAGAAAAATCCATACATTCAAAATGCACCACGATTGGATAATATCTCCAAAGCTCGAACAGTATTAGCCGATTTTGATCCTCAACGAATCATTAAAACTCTTGCAAATATTCCTTCCAAAAACATCAATACAACTCCTCCCATAAAAATTAAAAAAGTACCCATCTTAACATCCCTCGCAAGTCAATTTCAAAATGGACCCTTATCTATATTATATCAATGCCATATCCAAAAGAAACGAATACGAGTTTTGATTCGATATATCGATTGTATACGTGGTACATTGACGGGTTATGTCTTAGCCTTTGATAAACATCTGAATATGATTTTAACTGATGTAGAAGAAGTCTATTCTAGGCGTATGACGAAAGTGATTTCCAGTTCCGAAACTTGGAAAAAATCAGAAATAGAAATATTTAGACGTCAGTGTACAAACAATAATATTAGTGGTCATTGGAAAGGAGAAAATGATGCAAACAAAGGATGGGTTCGACAACGGTATTGTTCTCAACTTTTAGTTAGAGGAGATAATGTGGTTATGGTATGGAGAGCAGATCAAGAAAAATCTATTCCTGTGGAGAGATCAAATGATACCAAGACTAAGAAAGTTGGTACGCCTGGATCATTGAGTCCAGTTTTGCCACCTAATCATCCTTCGAAAAGTCCACGATTTCGGAATGATTCCAAACGAAAATATTCTCATAATTCATACAATAGAAAATACTAATATAGATACATTCATAATATGCAATGGGATATACCATCACTCTTCTCTAAATATATTGTTCTTATGTTATAATCCATTCCTTACAAACGACTACGTTTCTTATGGATTGGTATCAAATCCTTCAATTTATTTGCCATCCGATCTTCCCACAATGCTTCCATCATTTGGACTACCAAGGGTAATAATCCAACAACCTTATTAGCGTTGGCACTGCTTGCCACTCCCATGTGCAATCGTTGTTTGACACCATGTAAAATAACACAATTTTTAAAAAACAAAAAGACTAAATAAAATCCACTCCAGGAGGAAATTGTCTTATGTGAGACTTGAGAATGAAATTTGGAATACTGCTTTAATAATTGAGATTCGGTGGGAATTCCTGTTCCCTCTAGATCCAGTCCTAATCCATTTAAAAACAACGAAAAGTATGGTTTCCATCGGGATGGAGTATAAGTTGTGGAAAGTCGACAAACAAAACATAAATGGAGAGAATAGGAATTATCGTACCTGCAATTCCAGCCACTCCTAATCCTTTATCTAATCCTGGCATAAAATACATCATACTTAAATTTGCAACATCACAAAGAGGATCTCCAATAGTACTCAATTCCCAATCCAAAACAGCTATAACTTTTGGTTCAGTTGGATGAAAAATCAAGTTGTCCATTTTATAATCACCATGGATCAAACTTGTTTGATTGGGACAATATTGAGAGAGATTCTGTAATTGAAAACCCATTTCCTTTAATCCCTTCACTTCACCAACAACTTTTGCTTGATTATGGGATACTTGCAATAATCGTCCGACTTGTCGTTGTACAAATGGAATTGTTCGAGTACTTGTTTTAGATTTTCCTCCATAATCACTTAATCCAATAACTTCCGATTTCCATGGCAAGGAATGTATGTTCGTCAAGATCCGTAATGCATCTAAATAGGCCAATTTTTTTTCGTTTGGAGACATTCCTGGTAGAGATGGATCCACAAAGACACGTCCTTTGACAAATTCCATAATATAAAAATGAGCACCTAAAATTTCGGGATTGGAACAATAGGCAATGGGTTTGGGTATAGGTATTGATTTTGTTGAGTGAGAGGATTGATTGTATATATGGATACTTTGTAAGACTCGAAATTCACGATGTAAGGCATGTGCCGAGGCATGAGCAACTTTTTGTGGTTTTTTTCGTAATACAAATTGTAGTTTGTCCATTTTAGAGGATTTTGTTGATAAAGAAAGCAAATATGTGGGATTGGATTGACCAAATCCAAATTGTCGTATTTCTAATAGAGACAAAAGTTGTTCCTGGAGGATTGAGGTATGAGGGCTTGCATTTATCGTTTCCTCTTTGGTATCAAGGATCGTGGATATGTAGGAAGATAGAGATGGGCGTGTCAACATCCATTGAACAAGTGATTTTGGATCAATCTTTTGTCTAACAGGTGTCGAACTTTGCCCTCCAGCACCTGAGGGGAGGGTTTGATTTTTCTTTCCCATTATTTCTTGTATGGTACTATAGAGAGGACGGAAAAGAAGAGGTGGAGATGTGATTTTTTTTGCAGGAACTCCTGTTGAGTTCACAATAACATAGCCCCGGATTTAACACTATAGCCTTCATGTAGACTGACTATGGTGCCGGACCATACTCTCTCAAAATTCAATAATGCCGTATCAATTTTACCTTCAACATGTTTCAGATATCTATCATAAGTAACGACTCGATGACGTAATAAATATTTAGATAAAAAAATATGCTCATTTAGATTACGCGAATAAAGCAGTCGTGTTATACAATATACTTAGGCACGAATAAAAAAGAACACAACTCTGGGCAAGACCAAAATAAGACAACAGCAGTTTCACATCTTTCATTCCAAATCAAGACAATTTTTTGATTATTTTGATTACCTTCTTATTGGAAAATACAAAATCCCTTCATTACAGGACAGAGGATCCTGATTGTTGTTCACTAGAGGATGCAAGATGACGACAAAGCTCAAGATTTTTTGTTAAAATCAGATAGTTAACTATACAATACCAAAAAGATAGAAAGAATTTGGTCTCTTTTACTCTAAATAGAGCATTCGAAATAACTGATTTGCGAAATGAAAGTTTGTTCTTTTCTTAGAAAGACACGCTCTTTTGAAAAAAGAAACAAAAAAAGAAGGCTTTTAAATAATGTATCGACGAACACTAAAATCTTTTTTCAAAAACCAGTAACATCATAGGAAAAAATATTTCGATTTTTTAAGAATACCTTTAACGGAACATTCAAAATATTATTTATCCGTTGCCATAGTAAAAAATGTTTTTTTTGGCTGTAAAAATACAGTGCTTGCTGACAAACATTAAGGTCCGTTCATGAGGTTAATTATTACCCGTAATCTCTACAGCATTCATACCAGGATGAAGAATTACGCGTAATGTTTTTTTGGCGTAATGTTTGGCCTAATGTAAAGTTAGAGCCTTTTAGGGCCTAAAAGGACATTACGCCAAAATTACGCCGGCCATTTAAAAAGCCATTATTTGGAAACTTCACAAAACCTGATTAAATAAAAAGGTTCACAATTTTCAAATTGACATAGTGGAAACAAAAAATGAGAATTTCTCTTGCCCTTTTCGTTGGACTCACACTTGCCGCTGTATCCGAAGCATCAAGTGGCGCATCAAATGGCGCTAGGGTGAGTATCGTACCACTGCTGCAAGAGATTTGAAGGGTGACGGGTCTCATTATACACGAGTATTATTTGTTTTACTAACACGCTTCTTTGTTTACCAAACTACGCAAATCAATAGCTTTTGAAGAAAAGCAAAAAAAGTAAGAAATCCAAGAAGTCTGGTAAATCCAAGAAGTCCAGTGATTCCAAAAAGTCCAGTGATTCTAAGAAATCTGGATCTGCCCGATCTTCCTCCTCTGATATTACTGAAGCACAAATTATTGACGCCCAAGAAGCATGGGGGACAGGTATTGTAGACATTGCTTCTGCTTACCCTGATGGAGACTATGTTGATATTGCGTCAGACCATGTCAAGAACCTTTACGCATATGGAATGACTCCCGTACTTTTCAAGCCAACTCTCGCAGCAGAGCAACAATTCCGTTCTACTTTTGATGATGCTTTATCTTACTTCGTTGCAACTGGTGTTGTTGAAGAAGATTCTGGTTTCGCTATTAAGGGATGGACTAATGTTCGTTTTGAGAACGTGGATATCCTCACTGACGGCAAAACTGGACAAGCCATGGGCAACTACTTCTTCACCGGACCAGATGGTTCAGAAGCGAAGGTCGAGTACTCATTCGGTTATTTATTGGATGATGATGGTGATGTCAGAATTAATCTTCATCATTCTTCATTGCCGTACAGCCCCACTGCAACCATTACCGAAGAAATGGTTGAAGAAGCCCAGCAAGAATGGGGTGAAGGTATTGTTAAGATTGCATCTGCTTACCCTGATGGAGACTATGTTGATATTGCGTCAGACCATGTCAAGAACCTTTACGCATATGGAATGACTCCCGTACTTTTCAAGCCAACTCTCGCAGCAGAGCAACAATTCCGTTCTACTTTCGATGACGCCTTATCTTACTTCGTAGCCACAGGAGTTGTTGAAGAAGATTCTGGTTTCGCTATTAAGGGATGGACTGATGTTCGTTTCGAAAATGTTGATATTATCACCAAGGGGGATGTTGCAATGGCTATGGGTAATTACTTCTTCACCAGCCCAGATGGTTCAGAAGCGAAGGTCGAGTACTCATTCGGTTACATTTTGGACGATGAGGGCAAGGTCAGGATTCACCTTCACCACTCCTCTTTGCCATATGATCCCGAGGCATAAATACTTCCATTGTTCCGCGAATACAGAAATGAATGTATGAAAGTAAGAGGCTATGTTTATAGAATACTTTCTGGGTGGTCTTTCATTTCGTTTGAAGCTAAAGTTTAACTAATAAAAATTTTAAGTAGAAAATACGTAGCATCAAACTACAATCCAAAGATGAAGATAACTATCAGCAAAAGCTGGCTTGTTTTCATATCGTTCATGTTGGTATCCTGCATCGTTCTTGATCTTACAATCATGGAACTTCTCCAGAAGCAAAGTATTTATTCGAGGAAGTTGCAAACAAATGCTGTATTTTGGTCTCTCATCGAATTGCTTACTATATATATATCAAGAATATTACTCTTTGAAGAATGTGTAACACTGCACCGAATGTGGAAGCAACGCCAAATGGAAAGATCAGGAAGAGACGATGACTATCAAATTCAATAAATGTAAAATGATGGTTTTGATGTAAAATAACACAAAGCAATAGAAAAAAAGATGAATAAAACGAGAATTCTGAATTCACCAATATGAACTAAGAGGAATGATAGTAAAATATAAATTCGCCAAAGGATTTAACTTTACCCTTAACGAGCGATGTGCGTGCAATCCACATGCTTATGCTTATTGAGAATGTTGGAAAAAACTGTTGTGAATACTTTTGTTGGACTATTTAATAATTGGTGGAGGATTTCTACTTACTAAATACTTTCTTACTTTTTGTCTAAGTAATTATTCTAAGGACATGGGGGCTTTCGGACAAAAGCACCCATATCCAAAACTGTGGGCCTACTATTTCTAAATTTATTTTTTTGCCAAAATATTTTATCTAAACAAAAGTGCTTAATAAACTGTATCCTCCTCCGCATATTACAATACCTTTATTAAAAAAGAAGAAATTAGTACTTAAACCAAATGAGGAGAAGGAAATTATGTTAGATTGGTGTCTTTTAAACATCGAGTAATCTGACTAAATATAACTTTCAGAAACATGGATTCAATTTACTTTGAAAGATCAGAAACCAATATTGCAGACCTGTTGACAAAAGTCTTACCTTATACGAAGCGGGAACGATTAGTAAGACGCATTATGGATTAAGCACAAGGATCGTTGAATTTGAGCAATCTAATAAATATCCCTGTTGATGATTAGATTGAGGGGAATGTTAAAATTACACGTGGTATAAATAAGTATCCTTCGCCATTAGGAATTTTTAAATACTCAAAGTTCATTCCAGATCCGTACCACATGTTCATGTAAATATGAGGATTGAATTTACGTCAAGTATAAATATCTAAAGATATGAAGTGGGTTTCTATATCCTTAATATTCGATAGATGATAAATAAAATATAAGCTCACTGTTTTAGTTTATTCTGACTTTAATGGCATATCGATCTATTTGATTGATTATACTTTATCACACGATACATTGAACAGTTCAAAGGTAAGAACAGTATATTTTAAAAGTTATTTCTGCATACGTTTTCTTTCTTCCTAAAAGATTAGTTTCGACGCCATCGATAAATCTTACCCGCTTTACGTAAGGTAAGACACCGTGTTTCTACGTACGAGAGAATAAGTTCGATGTAAAATCGGTTTTACCGAAGCGAAGCTGAGGTAAAAACCGATTTTACATCGACCTTATTCTCGAGTACGTCCGAATCTGAGGTTTGCGCACAATTTACCGAAGAAAGTGCGACCAAAAATGATGTCGCCGAGGATGAGGTCAGGTATTTCCTTACTTTACCTCGGCATCTTATTTGCAAGGCTTTCGCCATTTCTATAATTTGATTTCAGGTTTACAAAAGTTTACAAAAAAAAGTTTTGTAAAACCTTGTTTTTTTTAATTACTTAGATCCTGTTTTTGCTCGTCAAGCTGTAAAACATTGGATTACAAAAATTACTTAGACAGTAACTCTTTGTAATCCATTCGACACAAAAAATACTTAAGCAGGCACTCGTTGTAATCCATTCGACACAAAAAATACTTAGAAATAGTTTTTGTAAAACAAATGAAAACATCAAAAGTTGCAACTTTAATTCATCTTATTACTCTATCCATTTATCCTACGTACGACATATTCTTCAATATATAATAAATAATAACAATAACAGGACACGATTAAGTGACAACTTGAATTCTACATAGATTGGTATAGCATTTTTTGAAACATAACAAGTCATTATCACAGAGCCGAGGCTAGTCCTTTCCCAAAAAATAGTAGCCAAAAAGGAAGGCTGTGGACCCCCGGAAGGTTCGAGTATTATGCCAGTTCCTGGTAGTAGTTAAAAAATAAAATGAATTTAGGGAATTCAGTGGAGAAATGTATTTTTTTAATTTATTTGAACCGCTTATTGCTGTTTATTCACTATATTTTATAGCTAAAGCATATTATGAAAGTGTTTTCTGATAGATCGTGTTTTTCTATTAATTGTAGTATTTTTGTTGTGTGTAAATGACATTCACATGTCGAAATAAAAGAAGAAACGTAAAACGTATGTATAAACGTACTAAGAAGAAAACTTGAGTTCGTGAAATTCAAAAATATTTTTTTCTCGTATTATCCTACGTACATACGGTTTTTAAGAACATCAAAAACAAAAAAACTTATTTTCGCGTAGCTTAATTTTAAAACGTGAATATCTCGAGAAGGAGAAGGAATTGGGCCAAATAAAAAATTTTAAAATTCACAGAAAAATTAATTGAATCTTCTAAGTAAAATATTACTTAAGTTTAATACTTAGGGAAATAATATTCAATTACGAACATTCATTTAGGATAAATCATACTAAGTGAGAAATTACTTATGTCTAAAAGGGAGTGATATTTAGAGACCCTAGATTCCCTATTAGAAAAAAGTTGTATTCATAGCTGGATACAATTGAATGATCTTCTCTGCGCCAATGTTCATCTTCATGATGGATATAATTTACTTCTATTTTTCGTGTAAATTTTTATTTTTTGCCTAATAGACAGAATGACAGTGCACTGTAGGGGGCTTGTGCCCGCCCT
>Ga0209092_10001015_pt1 | contig 28299 bp, 19 predicted proteins | sample FraStrMetagenome_FD_187446 | JGI IMG/M metagenome (GOLD analysis project Ga0209092, IMG submission 187446) | Marine eukaryotic phytoplankton communities from Arctic Ocean - Fram Strait ARC3M Metagenome (SPAdes) (version 2) | ecosystem: Environmental > Aquatic > Marine > Oceanic | place: Fram...
ATGTTAATATACTGATGGTGTGATGTCGAATGTGATAAACAGCCGACAACTAAAGATATAAATAGAAGTGATCGTTAACCGCCTTTTATTAGGGTTATCTTTAGAGAATGAGAAGAACAATAATATTCACACATTCTCTAAAGTCTATTTAATGAAGTCTTATGATAATATTGCGTACGTACAAGATATGCAATACACGTACGTATGCATTGATATCATACTTATCCAATATTTATCTGTGTTCTCAGATTAACGAATGATTCGCTTTTAATATTCGCATTATCATTCATTTCCGCTTCATCGTCAACACGCTCCTTGCGAACATTTGTTGATCTGTCGTTAACATCCGCAAGGTCAGTAGTTTCATTTCCATTTTCATTTTCGTCATTTCTATTCAATACATATAATGATTCTATCTTACTGACTCCTTGAACCACATCCCGCATCCTTCTAAACAGAGACCCTTGCAGAGATTTTGTAAAGAAATCCCCGAGCATGGATTCGGTTGGACAGTAAACCACATCAACGTTATGCTCCTTGATTCTATCGGTATTCCAGAAATGTCGAATCGAAATATGCCTCGTTTGCTTCCCACTTGACTTTCTTCCATTTCGCAAAAGTTTCATTGTGCTTTGATTATCCTGGTATAATGTTCTTTTTCCTATCACATATCCTTGTGATTCATAGAAGTACATGAGCCAGATTGGGTAAGGTAAGTAATCACTTACCCCAATCAATTCCGATTCTGTTGAACTCTTACTATTGATCGTTTGTTTTGATGACCGAGAATGAATCACGCCGTCACCCATGATAACACAACCTCCAGTTTGGCCCTTCATGTCTGGATGACAAGCGTGTGATGCATCTATAAAAATATCCATGTTTGCCACAGTTCCCATAGACAATATCCTTGGCATGGTGAGTGTCCCTCGCACATATTGCAAAACTCGTTTTAACTTATTCCAATCTTGTTCTGTCGAAAATCTAACCCGCGTGCACAAAAAACCAATTGCAACTTGTAAATCCAACCTCGCACGCTTCGCTACATGCAACAATTTTGCGACAATATGATGAAATATGTCCGCACGCCGTTTCTCTAATAATTTTGAGTCTTGGTCTATCTCCATCAGTGCCCTAGTTGCCGGTGTAGTGGCGTTTGTCGTGATAGCTTCCCCATACGCGTCAATAGCTTCTTGAAGGTAATCTCTCATCATGATGTGAACTTTCTTGTCTTTTATTTCAATATTCATACCTAGATATGTATGCTTATTCCCACGACTAACATTCATAACACCAAACTCTTCTTCAAGCAGCTGGATGATCTTACTTACTTCGGCTGGATCGGCGTGCGATATTTTCACATCATCTACATACCAGCACACGGTGAGTTGATGACCTCCAACCATTTTGTTTGCCACGCAACTATCGTATGGATTTAATATGAAACCCATCTTCTCTAACTTTTCTGTAAACAATTGGTACCACAACAATGCTGCCTTGAGAGTACCGTACATTGCTTTCAGCAGTTGTACATATAACACCATTTCTCCTTTTTCGTAAGTAACATACGGTTGATATAGTTTTCTATTTGCCCTTAACATTGCCTGAACCGCCGGTCCTCTCATTTTTACCAAAACATAATCAGGCATTTCTGCTTTCAAAAAGGCTCCACTAACATCAGTAATAGCAACATCCCTCTCCTCCACGGCGTCAACAACAATAGTGGCAATGAAAGCTTCATTGGACAGAGCTGGAGATGATGTCTCATGTTTCTCAAAATAGGGTCGCTGCTTGCGTCCATCCGCCACGGTACGTCCCTTCACTGTGCCATTGCGTTTTAACTTTATAAGATCAATTGCATTTAACGCTGCTTGTTTTTCTTCAATTGACAATTCATGCACATATCGTGGTTTGAAAACCTTCAAATCGCTCAATTGAGAATACTCTTTTGCGAGAGCCTCTATCGCGGATTCTCCTAGAAGCTTAATGCCTTTCCTTGCAGACATTTGGGTGAAGCACAAAGCAGTAACATGTTTGTATAGATCATACATGACGGTGCTTTTCGGTCCATTTTTCTCAATCTCCATAAGGAGATTACAAATACGTTCGACGTGCGAGTGTGCTGGTAGTGATTGTTTCCTATGTTTGGCGATCTGGCAGTAGATGTAGTGCGTTGCGTCAAATCGCCGTTCTTTTGCTTGATTGATTTTGTTTCTCAGATTATATTGCAACTTTCCCCTTCGTTGCGTGCTGTGCACTTCGTTGACATCGTTATTTTCAACGATCGACGGAGTGCGTCCCGCACGCTGCACATTGTCCGCGTTTGTTGCTTGCTCTTCCAACGGCACGTCTGCTTCTGCATCTGTTACAAAATTTGACTCTACGATCTCGTCATGATGCGTTTGGTTTTCATCATTAGTCTCATCATTAATTTCATCATTGCTAGTATCCATGCCGAGTTGGTCTTCGTTCTGAATGTCCGCGCTCCTTTGATCCCTGGTATTAATGCTCGCGCTCCTTTGGTCCCCTGCGCTCCCTTCCTGATCCAGGGTTCCTTCTGATATCCCGAAAACTTCTTCGAACGTTTCTGCATCGTCATCTCCATTATCATTTGCACTATTATTTAATATATTAAAATAATTGTTTTCATCATCATATGCATTTATTGATCTTTGACTATCTCCCTCTGTTTCATTTATATTGTTGATGTTTGTATCTTTATTGGACGTTGTTTCTTCATCATCGCTCGGCATAGCATCCTCCTCGTCGTCAGGATAGAAATCAGGAGTCGGCACGGCAAACTCAGGATCGGAAGATTCGGAGTCGGGCTTTGATGGAGGAGTTGCGACATGAGCTTCGATGTCCGCATGGGCTGCAACAGGTGCTTCGATGTCCACAGGGGATGCAGGATGCGCTCCTTCAATATCAATGAAGTAGTTTGGAGAATCACTATCTTCAACTGGAACATCAGGAGACCATTGAAAGGTCGAGAGATCAACGGAAGATTGACCATCTGCATGCGCGAGATCGTGAACCCTTGAGATTACATCCGCAGGTATTGGAAGTTCAGTCCAGGAATAACGCAGTAAGCGTTTTCCTGTCATTAAGGACATGAAAAACCAACCGCCATGGTCATTGGCGGGGCCAAGAGCTATGGCCCCGGTGGATCGAGACCCAGTTGTATTCGTGATAGTAGGATTGTCGTGAACTTGAACGTAAGTTCCGTACTCCAGAGAGAAGAAATGATAGGATGGGGGAGGTGCACCCGTCATGATGGTGATGGGGCTGAGAGCCTTGGATACACCATTCTTCGATGGAAAAATATTTAGGAGCCGCACAACATACAGAACAAGGTAACGTAGCATGATTTTTGGATAGGATTGGAATGGCAGGCCGTGGATGGTTGATCGACAGCCGTCCTTCACGGTGCGGATGGATCTTTCAATCTCAGGCACGTGTTCGCTCTTCGTAGCGATGTGAAGACGAGTAGGCAAAAAAGTATCTCCAAGACAGGCGAACTCAGAGTCGCCACGGAGATGCTGTACGGTAAAGCCGCGCGCTTCGTACATGTTAAACACTGTCTGCAGACACAAAAGGATGTGTTTGTAAGCGCGCGACGAGAGTTCCTCGACGGTTCGAAACTGGAGGTCACGCGATATAGTGTGAAGGAATGGTATTCCATGTAGGAAGAATATGTCCACACAAAGTGTGACATTGAGATGCCATTCCTGTATGTATGAAGGAATTGGCGACACAATACTCGTAGGAATATGTGATGGGGTTGATCGAGTAGATTTTCCTTTGATAGAAGCGATATCCGGCCCATATATGTGGAAAGCTCGGCGAGCATCATCTTCGGTAACCGGACAGTCCCGGAGAAAACCAGATGATAAAATAGAGTAGAAGTTCGTTATCGAAGGACGTCCAAGTTTCTTATAGAGTGCAAGAGCTGCTTTAGCGGATTTCACTTGACGATTGGTAAAGTTATTTTCATTTGCATACACAGTATTTAAAAACAAATAATCATAACTTGTATTAATTTGATTATGCTTTACAATACTGCCTGTATCATGAACGTAGAGACCGTTTTCATACTCCGTGAAAGTCATAACTGTGCCATCAGGCTTGTGTACTTTGATGGACGGTTCGGGGTCATCGGGACCTGTCATAATAGAAACCTTAAACTTCTTCCTGATATTTGAGAAGGATAGAATGTTTGCAAGTGAGTATTTGCTGAACCAAACTTTGCCATATCCACGCACTGTCGCGATGAGCTTGGTACTCATTTGACCTCCATTGGACTGGAGAACTAGTGGTCCATCTGGATTTAGACGTATATCACTAACGAGCTTAGGATTCCTGAAGATATCACAATTGGATTGTGTATCTAGAAGGATCCAGTTCTTGTTGAGTCCTTTATAACGTGAAGATTTTTCATGTTGATAAAAGCCGAAGCCCAACTTGCTGTCGGTATCATCTTCAGTAGACGCTGAGGGGGTTTCTTCATCTGATGCATAGGTACCAACATTACTGTCGCCGGGACTTTTCACGGACACTTGGTGTAACGTCACGGGACATTGCTTCGATGTGTGACCATACTTGTTACAGTTATAGCACCGAACATGTTCAAGGAGGACTCCATTCCTTCCTGGGACTGGATCATCCGAAGTTTGTAACAGTCCATGTGCAACATGTACCTTGGTGTTACTAGTCCCTTTGGTATCTTGCTTACGAGCGTTCTTACGTACACTGTAGTTCGCTAAGAGATGGTAGGATTCCGAGACCGTGGATGGAAAGGTGTCTTTCCCATTATCTGACTTCAAAAAATCATTTTCAAGTTCTCGGACCAACTCCCCATAGATATGCTCCTTAGCCCCCATGAGAAAAGCTATTGCTAAAGCTTTATCATCTGCCTTCGATTGGTAAGATTTGAGTGTTTCCTTTGCCAAGTTCGGATCGTTTGGGTCCACTCCGTCACTCATCATCAAGCGCTTGGTATACTCGGGGCATCCGAATCTTCCACCCATCCTTAGGATGTTGTCAGACATGGTGGTGAATACCTCTTGGTATGTATGCAAATCATGTTGGTCTCTCTGTTTATATTTGTAGAAATAACGCATCTGACGAAAAATAACCACGAACGAACTTTTCTTGTGCTCATAGTGCAGAATTACTGCCTGGATGGTTTGCAAGAGCTTTCCGCAATTGCCATCGATTTTCCATGCTTCAAGGTCTTTAAATCCAAGTAGCTTTGCGATAACGCCTTGAGAGCATTGACCGTAGATGACGGAGTACATTGCTCTCATAGCATGTTGGAACTCCGACTTCCTCTTCCGGTAGGTCTTGACGTCGTTTTCATACAGGGCCACTTCGAAATCTGAACTTGTAGCACTGGGTGGTTCTGGATCTTCGAACGTTGGTTGCTCGAGCTTGCTGAATAGATGACCAAAGTTTGCATTATGCGTCTTGTATGCGTACCTCTCGATAGCATCAGTAGTCCTCTTAAACTGCGTTGCGTCCTTCGACTCTTCTTCCAATTGGTATACGTTTCCATTCAAGGACTCCGTCTCACCTTTGAAAGATTTCGAGACATTCATAACACCATTGTGTTTACCTGAAGTCTGACCTCCTTTGTTTCCTTTCCTCCTCCTTGCAGAATTCGATGAGCCACTTGCATGATGACTTGATGAAGATGGAACACTGTCAGGGGCAAACCTAACGGATGTAGATGATTGCTGGTTGCCTCGAGGGCTGCTCGAACTAGTCGGAGATGGAGATGTATTCATGATATATCTCAAGAACTTTTTGTGACTACAAAAAACTTATTCTTGGTTGATAACAATTATGTTATTATCGACACGTTTTATCTCAATTGACGATAGAGAACTTGGATTCGTCACACTCTGAAGATATACTTCAACTTTCACGTATGTGGATGTGAAACCTATGACGATTCCAATAGGGGATCTCTCAGTACAAAATCCACGAAGTCTAACCACGTTTCGGATTTGAACTTGGTCGCCAATGGATATGCGATTCCCGTTGTGATCGGTCCTAATTGAATATCGATGATCAGTGCGTCCCTCCGCTGCGTTATTGTTGCGTGCTGTGTTGGCTTCCCTCTCTTGCTCTTCTCTGACACCTCTCCTTGCTCGATTCAGTCTCCTTTCAACTCTATCAAGCTCTGCTCTGGTGTTGGCAATGGTGAGGGTCAATTGTTCAATCGATTCGATGAGTTGATCAATCTCTTCGTTGTTATTCATGGACTATGAATAAGCTTTACTAACAATTTTCTCTAAAGATAATGTTAATATACTGATGGTGTGATGTCGAATGTGATAAACAGCCGACAACTAAAGATATAAATAGAAGTGATCGTTAACCGCCTTTTATTAGGGTTATCTTTAGAGAATGAGAAGAACAATAATATTCACACATTCTCTAAAGTCTATTTAATGAAGTCTTATGATAATATTGCGTACGTACAAGATATGCAATACACGTACGTATGCATTGATATCATACTTATCCAATATTTATCTGTGTTCTCAGATTAACGAATGATTCGCTTTTAATATTCGCATTATCATTCATTTCCGCTTCATCGTCAACAGATTATAAAGAATTATTAAGCGAAAAAATGAGAATAGTAATTTTGTGTTTGACTATGGAATGAGTTAATCAAAACCGACGCAACAAAAATAAAAACAACACCAAAGTTGTGGAAACTAATCGTTGCAGCTTTATAGGAAATATTTGGATTTTTGGTGGTGCATGAAATTTATCGGTCACTTCCTGCGAATTTGACAAAAAAATAGCTTCTAGTTCAACTATTATAAGGTAATGAAATCAGAAGATGCCAAGTGAAAATGCCATTAAATTTTCTTGCATGTTTTTACTTTAGGATACAAAGATATGTTTTGATTAAATTTTTGAAGATCAGTAAAGTGATCTTTAAGAAAGCAAAATTTGAAAAAGAGGTTGAGTATTTAATAAGAAATATATCTTGAACTACATCTCAATCTATCTACAACTTATTTTCTTTTTTTCTTTGATTTTCTACCTTTATCGTTTCAAATTATTGTATGAATATCACTTTGATGAAGAAAGATATCCAAGTTTGACTGCATACCTTGGGACGGCAATACTATCACTGAGAGTCATAATCCTAAATGTGTTTGTGTCAACTATGAGAGAGAGAGTGTGTGTGTGTGAACAATATTAAGAGCAGAAGCAAAAATTCACGTGAATCCAGAAGTCGATATTTCATGCACGTAAGGATGTTTAAAACCTACGAAAACACAACAGGAGAGTGGTCAAATGCGTGACTCTCATTTTTATGAAAAAAATTATTAATAACTGTTTTTCAATAATTAAAAAATAAACACCTCTTAATAAATACAAGTCCACCCCTTATCATGGTGAAACGAAAAGAAGATCGCTCCCACTGGGTAGCTGTTCCAACCCTAACGGATCCCTCCACTTCAAACGATACACAAGTGCGGCCTGCTTCGACGCCATATCAAATCTTTCAGAGGGACATGTCAAGCTTTGTACGAAGAGATTTGCAACATGCAGGAAAACCCACCGATGTTGGTAGTATTACACGTATGGTATCTTCAAGGTGGAAAGGACTTTCGCAGGATGGACGTGAACGTTATGAACATTTAGCTCGTGTTGACAAAGATCGTTTTGCTCGTGAAAGTTATCAAAGAGATATAGCACAACAGCAAAGACAGGAAAGATTACGAAGAGAGCGGAATATGGAGATTATATTAGAAGACGATATAGATGGTGGAGAAGGAAGAAGATCAACTAGAAGATCCCGTGCAGCAGCTTTAGAGGCCAAGGAGAAGCCTCAGCACGGTAGATCAAAAAAAAAAAAACGACCTAGTAACTCTACTTCTAGACAATCAGATGGCTCTGATTATGACAGCGATGAAGCATACCAAGTAAAAAAAAGAAAGCAACGCAAAAAAATGGATGATTCAGAAGAAGAATATGAGGAAGAATCATCATCTGATTCTGACTCCAATTCTTATTCATCCTCCTCCACTTCTCCACCTAAAAAGACAAAAAAGAAAAAACCAACTCCGGAACCACCCAAAAAAACACTAACACAAAAACAAATTCAAGCGCAAGAACTAAAAAAACAAAAACAAATTTATATGGAGCAACGCCAAGAAGAATTAAAAGAAGAAAAGTCCATACAGGCAAAACGAAGGCTTGACTTTTTATTGAAACAATCGGATATATTTCGTCATTTTGGTGCTGTGAAAGAAGATCAGGGTCGTTATACACGTAGCAAGAGCAAAGCTAGTGACACTAAATCTTTTCAAGAATTAGAAACAAGTAGACGCAATCAAAATGCGACTGTCGATGATGATGAATTAGACGGAGATAATGAAGTATCTTCCAAAACTATCTTTTTAACCTCACAACCATCAACTCTAGGTGCAAACAAAGGAAAAATGCGACCGTATCAATTAGAAGGGTTAAATTGGATGATTGGACTTCAGGAACATGGGGTGAATGGAATCTTGGCCGATGAAATGGGATTAGGAAAAACATTGCAAAGCATTAGCATATTGGTGTACATGCAGGAATTTCAACACTGTGAAGGACCTCACTTAATTGTTGTTCCCAAATCCACATTAAGTAATTGGATGAATGAAATTGCAACTTGGGCTCCTAATCTTAAAGCTGTTAGATTTCATGGAACGAAGGAGGAACGAGAACATATTGTTCAAAATGTGCTCAAACCTGGCTTGGGACCAACGGAGGACTCAAGTCGAGATTGGAATGTCTGTGTCACTACATATGAATTATGTAACATTGATAAGAATGTTTTGAATAAATTCATGTGGAGGTATTTGATAATTGATGAAGCACATCGTTTGAAGAATGAAGCAAGTGCCTTCAGTAAAACCATACGAACCTTTGAAACAAAGTATCGACTCCTATTGACAGGAACACCATTGCAAAATAACCTTCATGAATTATGGGCATTATTGAACTTTTTGGTCCCAGATGTTTTTGCAAGTTCAGAGCAATTTGACGATTGGTTTAACTTGGACATTGATGATGCCGAAGCAAAGAACAATTTAATTTCTCAACTACACAAAATATTGCGACCGTTTATGTTACGTCGTTTGAAAGCAGATGTTGAAAAGACACTCCCTCCAAAGCATGAGACTATATTATACACTGGTATGTCAAGCATACAAAAGAAATTGTATAAAGACATATTGTTACGAGATGTTGATTTGTTGCAAGGAAAGAATAGCAGTGGTGGAGGAGGTAATAGGACAGCTATTTTAAATATAGTAATGCAATTGAGGAAATGTGCTGGTCATCCTTACTTATTTCCAGGAATTGAAGACCGAAGTCTACCCCCTCTTGGAGAGCATTTGGTCAGCAACTGCGGAAAAATGGTTTTGCTTGATAAATTGTTGCAACGGCTTCAAGAGCGAGGACATCGTGTGTTATTATTTACTCAAATGACGAGGATATTGGATATTTTGGAGGATTATCTAGTCATGCGAAAATTCAAGTATTGTCGAATTGATGGAAACACTTCTTATGATATTCGTGAAGAAAGCATAGAAGTCTTCAACAAACCTAATTCAGAAAAATTCATGTTCTTGTTAAGTACTCGTGCCGGAGGTCTGGGAATTAATCTGCAAACTGCAGATGTTGTAATTTTATATGATTCTGATTGGAACCCTCAAGCAGATTTACAGGCTCAGGTAAGGCTTCCAGAGGCATTTTTCTCATTTGAAATTTCTGACAATCGCACATGGTAACTTTATCTTTTCACCTACTTTTTTCAGGATCGAGCCCATCGTATCGGACAAAAAAGACCAGTTCAAGTATTTCGTTTGGTAACAGAACATACAATTGAAGAGAAAGTAGTGGAGCGTGCTCAACAAAAGCTTAAGCTTGACGCCATGGTAGTTCAACAGGGGCGGTTGAAGGATAAAGATAAGCTATCCAGGGATGACTTATTAGATGCAGTTCGATTCGGGGCTGATAAAGTTTTCAAATCCAAAGACTCTAGCATCACTGACGATGACATTGACCTAATATTGGATATAGGAAGAAAAAAAACGCAAGAACTGAATGAAAAGCTACAAAAAGCAGAGAAAGGAGACATGCTAGATTTTAAGCTAGATGGCGGAGGAATGTCTGCACAAACATTTGAAGGTGTTGATTACTCGCAAAAAGGGAAGGATTTAGCTCAAATTAAGGCAGCTCAAGCGCAAGCAGAACTAATGGGAATCTTAGATATAGGAAAGCGAGAAAGAAGAACCGTTGCAAACTACAATGAGAATCAGTTATATCGACAACAAGTATCAGTAGCAAGCACTCCAGCTCGTGAAAAGAAGAAGAAGGAGATACGACTACCAAAGTTCTTACGATTGCCTCGTTTGGAAGAATGGCAAATGTTCGATCGTGATGCATTACAATCTCTTCAAGAAGAAGAAGAAAAAACATTTCGAACATTAACGGAGGAGCTGAACAATAAAGATAAGACGGACAATAAAGATGGAGAGAATTCAATTGCAGAGGGACCTTCATCTTCTAAACCCAAACCTTCCATTGATCTCAATAATTTACCGCCTCTATTGAATGAGGAAAAACTTGAGCAGAAGAGAAATTTATTAGCTGAAGGATTCTCAGACTGGCAAAGGCCACACTACATGGCATTTGTTCGCGCGAGTGCAAAATATGGACGTTCTAATTATGCCCAAATTGCTAAAGAAGTTGGGAAACCAATAAGTTTGGTACAAGATTATGCGAATCGTTTTTGGGATGAGTCATTTGGAAAAGTGCGAATATCAGAAAACGAATATGAAAAAGTTGTAAAAAATATAGAACGCGGGGAAAAGAAATTAGCCGAAATCGAAGGTCTTCAAGGAGGAACTGCGATATTAATTTCCTTATTTGATAATCCTTGGTTAGAATTGGAATTTACTCATGTCAATTGTAAGGACAAATTGTATACTTTAGATGAGGATCGACATTTACTGTGCTGGGCGCATAAATATGGGTATGGACAATGGGGAGCGATAAAGATGGCGATTCGTCGAAGTCAAACTTTTCGGTTCGATTACTTCTTCAAAAGTTTACCATCTGAAGCACTAGGTCGAAGGTGCGAACAACTGATGAGAGCTGCAGAACGCGAGGTAGAACAATTAGAAAAAGAAGCCAGAGAGGGAGCGGGCTTGATCGAAGAAGATGTAGAAATCAAATTGCCTACATTCAAAGAGGCGCAAGAGAAGAAACGAGCTAAAGCCTTGGAAGAATACAAAAGTGAAGAGCGTCGATTGGAAATTTCAATTGAAGAAATTGAATCTCAAATGGAGCAGATACAGAATAGGCTAAAGGTTTTAAATGAGTTCAGCAAAGATACTAGTCTATCTAATTCTTCGTTAATTCCAGGTGAATTTCCTGAGGATATATTGCCCGATCTGGTCAATTTTGTAGCAAAAAGTGGATTCACTGGAATTAATTCTCTAGCTTCTGAGTTTTCGGAAAGACATCCGGGTCAAGTAAGCAAAAGGCAAATATCCGCAAAGATTGACGAAGTTGCGAAGAAAGAGAAACGAGTTGAAGAAGGAGACACAAGGCATGTATGGTATATTCAAGAAGACTTCAAGCACTTACTAGATGTTGATACATTGAGGTATTTAAGAAATCAAAAGAAAGAAGGTCATTTGAAAAAGAACAAACGAAGTAACCGGAATGGAAAAGGAAAGGAAAAAGATGAGAAAAAGAATGATGCTGGCGCAAATGGGCCTGAAGGATTTGTCCCCTTTCCTGAATATGATGGTAAAGAACCACCTAAAGAGAATAAGAAAGCGTTTACTCATTTCTGTTATGGGACAAGACGAGAAATAAAGAATTCTCTTGAACCGCATTTGAGAAAAGATAAACATACTGTCAATAAATTGTTAAAAAAGAGGTGGTTATCGTTAACAGATAGTCAAAAAGTCCAATGGAATAAATGGGAGGAATGGGACAAGAAGAGATACTCACATCACTTGACCATACATGAGACACAGCGAAGAAAGAAGAGAAATCGAAGCAATGATGACAAGAGACACGGAGAAGAAAGACATGAAGACAAAGATAGATCTCATAGTGATAGTATGCAAATACCAAAACGAAACAAAATGGTTGAGAGTAATGCTTCAATGAGTAGGGACTTTCCCTCGATTCCAAAAAAAAGACGATAATTTTGATATGACTACATGATTTGCATACATTAGTTTGTGATGCTTAAATAACTTAAGTATTCTCATGTGTTCTCTTTGACTAAAATTCTAGATCGATTAGCCAGAGATACCGACAAATTTTTATTGAAATTGAAAGCAAGTAATATGAATTAAAAAAGATACTAGAACTTATTATTTTTTTCCATGAAATATTTCACTAGACTCATCCACATATCCTGGTGGCAGGAATAAGTTCCGCCTTTTTAGAAAGCAATAACATTGCTCTTGGCCATTCCCAAAAAAGTGTTTTACATTCTGATTTTCATAATTTTGATGTTCGGCATTGAGTGATAGGCACTTTCCTAAGAGTCTTTCATCCAAATTTAAATTTTCATCTTTTTTTCGCGTTCTTTCACTATATTTTTTATTTTTTTGTGGTTTATCTGTTGCTTGATGGTCTTGTGTATTGAATGAAGCTTTCAATCTGTTCTTTTGATGTAATGATAAAGCACGTCGAGAAGAAACTTTTCGTGCCATTTATTTCGATCCAACTGAGAATTATAGGATAATAAAATTATTCTCTTTTCGTTTCTTTATCGCTAGAGGTTTCTGAAACTGCTGTCTGTTCAATATTATCGCGAGTTGTCTGCAATTCACGTTCCCACTTGGACAACAAAAAGACGATTCCTACAGCGGTTAAAGATACGAGTCGAGAAAAGGGTGGGATTGGATCTAAGATGAAAAGCAAAGCGCAAATCTGAATAGTAACTTTAGCAATAATGCGAAACGGTAAATAGGAGAGAACCGCGAAGATCGTAGCAAGAAGAATATTTTGCGACCCAGCCCTTGCCATCTTTTTTTATTTTGACTCTTTGTTTTGAGGATTTGGAATGATGATTTCGATGCATTTTAGGTTATGGGTTTACATTTAAACCCACGACTGAAAAGTTTACAAATCTATGACAAGTTTTTTTAATTGCGAGACTCTCTCTGCGTGTGCATCTGCTGTTTGTTTTTTTGTTTTTTCGTTTCTTCGGTTTATTTTGATAATGAGAGTCTAATATATTCATAAATATAACATAAAAATGAAGCATTATATTCATACTCATTTTCATATAGCATATTAAAAGCTTTGCTCAAATTGATGATCATGATTGGTACCACAAAGTATAGTATAGAAGTACAATTTATGGCACTATATAAATGTATGTCATATCTTTTTGCAACTCTTTGTCTCAATAAAGAAATCATTAAATCAACCAAGAGCATGCTTTTAAAATATAATACTAGATTCAATTTTGTGAACAGATGGCATTTGGATTTGTTAAGACAAAAAATCTTAACAGCGATATGGATCCTCTTTTAATTTTTGGGCCAATTTTTTGTAACACCCTACGATCTCTGCATCAATTCCTAATCTGTCCCCAATGGCATCATTTGATAAATCGTTGATTTGATCACTCATCATGAGTGAAACACATAAAGCATCTCTCATGATTCGTCATTCTTGTCCAAAGGGCTCGCTTTCAGTTAGAAGGCTATATTTGGTTAAGAAATATCTACAGCCACTGATCATGACTTCATCAATAGAAACACTGGTGCAATCTGACTAATTTTCATCATCAAGTTCAACTGCTTCATATTGAATAATATCCTCGCATGCATTGATTCTCGTCTCTTTTCTCTTGTAATCATTTTTCGCTCTCAGTTCATCCTTTACATGAACATAACACTCTTCAGGATCGATATCAAAATTAAATCTTCTCATTCGGCTTATGAGATCTTGATCTACAACTCCTTCCATGGTGTCGTACTCTGAGATACCACTTATATCGCTTGGTGAATCCAAAGCGGACGGTTTAATATAAAGAATAGGTGGATCGCCTTTTTTCGGAGAAACATATGTAGATTGAATAATAACTTTTGAATACTTGGTGTTTCGTATGTTTCGCAAGGTGCTTTCACTTATACCCCAGCCATAAGCTATACTTCGATAACATAGGTATTTGGTATCCTCCACGAAGTATTTGACCTGGTCCAAAACTAAATTCTTTTCATCAACTGTTAAGCGACTTGAAACTTTTACATTTCCATTGCAAAGTTCACGAATCCATCCTTTCTCATTATAACTATGACATTTCCTTAAAATAAGACCCTTTAATTCAGTAGAATTCATCCTTTGTAACGATTCGAAACTACAACAATAAAATGTGTCAGCAACAAATTAAAATTGTTCTTTAGTCGAGAAGATGAAACCAAGTTATTGTAAACAAAGATACAAAGATACAAAGATTGAAGGACGATTCGCATTCGTTTCACGAAAACGCACTCAAATATTTCAAACGAAAAAGAATTTTTATGTAGAAAAACTTGTTGCAAAAAGTGTAATCGTTATTTAAAAAGAGTAGTTCATGTTTGCCTCATTTTTATTCCAGCATTTTCACGGGATTGTTTTTTTGTTTGATCAAAACGAGGATTTTTTATGCAAAAACTGTCGACAATTTTGGATGACTAAAACATTGCTTAAGATCACTGCTGTGAAAACTAAGAAAAAATTCTCCTACACATTGTAGAAACGGCTCTTTTCCGCGTTTAGTAAAGCATATTTTATGTAATTTATTTGACTCGTGCCATGTAAGACAGTTCAAATTTATAAATAAAAAACGTAGAGTCAACCACACAATCCTTAAAATGAAAAAATTGTGTGGAATAACAATGATGGATTCTAAAATAGGGCAATTTTTTTAAGGAAGTTTGTTAGTTTTGAACTAGACATTCATTTCACTTATTCTTTCTGCATCTAGAAAGTTCTCATGAGTTGTAAATTATTTTCTTTACTTGATGCGACGAAATTCATCAATTGTCAATTATTTATGCTCCATATTCTTTGCGAACCAGGATTTCAGGAATGCCACTGGCATCTCTGACAACCAAAATATCTTCATCGACATATGTTACTAACAACTCCCTGCTATATTGCACGGCATCAGGCAATTCAACTGATTGTCCCAAAACCAATGCACTTTCATAAGTTTCTGTAATTCTGACTGAACTGTCAACATCCAATCTTGCCTTCACAACGACTTCTTGCTCATTTGATCCCCCCAAAAATTTAACACCAACCTTAGCTTCAACACGAGGTTGTTCGCGTGAAATAGTGATTGTCAGATCACCAGTTTCACACAATGCAGAAGGAAGATTTTGAGCAAGAGACAAGGCAAAAATTCCTGGGGAATATCCTCCTGAATAAAGAAATAGAGCTATTTGTCTAGTAGGTGAATTGAGGGCCCAGTCTGATGTATATCCTCCAGCATACCTTAATGTCCACACACCATTCAATAAAGGAGAAGTCGTCATCTCCATCTCGGGCTCACTTAATTGTTCCAACTTGAGAACGGCTTCATTAATTTTTGAGCGTGTTTCCTTAGAAATATTGCCACTGATTTCCATGGGTATTTCGTCCAAAATAGAGCTGACAATCATATCATTTTCACTTGGTTGGATTGTTTCAGATTCTACGTCGACAAGATCTTCGCTGGATGAATCGGAGGGTTGGTCATCACTCATAAAGAGAGGTGTGGGATTGTGAAATCTTTGGGCTCGAAGTACTTTGGCATTTCTCACTGTCAATGGAGCGGTAAAAGTGAAAGCCCCAGTGGCCGGAAGGAGAGTTAAAAGGAATGCACTAGCAAATTTCATGTTAACGATGGTGTGCTTTAGAGATTTACTGCAAGATGCTTTAAACCAAATGGTGACTAGAAATGTTTTGAGGAAATTTAGATTTTATGGTAAAGTTCCATATACAATCTACTTACTCTAGGACATCCGATGGTTTTTTTAATCCATGATGAGTTAGTTTGTTTCTTTGTTGTCCACGATTGAGTGTAAGTAGATAATCATACATCTGGATCTTTTCCATATGAAACTGAGCTGGTTACGTAGTTTATGTAATTAGGAGACTTCAACCGGTGTACTACAAATTTTCTGTATTTAAAAACATCTCAGAACGATGAGCTGTTGATGTTGCAATTCAGTCCCGCTACGGGCAAAATTGAGTAATAGTTGAATTTGTTCTTAGAGACTTCAGCAGCGCTCTAATTATCCTATCAGTATCAGCATAATCGTCTTCCTAAAAGAAAACATGGTTGTGGTAGAAAGAATATCTATCGCTAAGGCATCTCCAAAAACTATATGGAACAAATGTTTCGCTCCCATGACATGGGAGACCTGGGATCCTGACGTGGAAAAATTGGAAGAAGTCACATCGAATGCCGATGGAGAGAAATTATACGATGGAACCAAGTTTACATTTTGCATGAAAACTGGAATAAAAGCACCATGTACGGTAGAAATGAAAGAGCATGAATTGTTAGTGTTCAGAGGAGCTTTCTTCATGGGAACTGCTTCCTTTGAAGGAAAAATTTTACTTTCACCAGAGGGTAAAGATGCGACAAAAGTAACATATTCATTTGGCATGGAGGGAATTATTGGTGGTTTGGTTGGAAGATTAAATAAGAAGGCAGTAGTTGAAGGAACAGAAAAGGGCCTTGAGAATATTGTGAAACTTTCGGAGGAAGCAAGTGAGAAATAAATTTCTGTGCATGAAATATAAATTGTTGGTGGTTTTATTTTGTCGCCTAACTGCTGTAAGAAGAATATAATTCATATGATTTCTTGCTAAGATATTAGACGATACTCGCGAGAAATACATATTATGTTAATTGTTATTTTAACTGGGTTTTCACCATTGTTTCTTCTTAGTGTTTAGCGAGGAATGAATGTGTAAAGTTATCAGCTCATCTGTTGAAAAAACATCAATTTAATTCTTATATTAATATTATTCATGTACCTACATTCGATAAATTGGAACGATAAAATGATCAAAGTTCAGATTCTTTCTTTTGAACATCCTATTGCATTCTTTCAAAGAAAAAATCAACATTGATTCTCTCAAGTAAAAGGGTAACTATCATTACAATTTCGAAATATCAAACACATTGAGATGAAAAGATATCTAAGAACATCATTATTTAGACATCACAATCAATGCTCTTTTTACTATTTATTTCAAACTGAAAATGTTCATGAAGTATGAAAGACTTCTTAATATTACTGAATCTAATTTTGTTGACTACTCTAGAGAGACCACACGAACCAAACGTACGAATATTCTTATTCTTTTATAATAAACTTCATACGTATGGTATGGTAGTTTAATTCGAATTCGTCACAGTTTTCATTTTAACTCAGTCAGACTTCTGTGTAAGAACAGTTTTGACATTAAAGCACCATATCATTGTCATTGAATCAAATACAAAACACAGGTTGTGTGGAATCAAGACATTTGAAATAATGGTGTTCATGCAAAAGGTAGTGATCGCTGCTCTTGCAACAGTAACTTCGTTGGCGTCGGGGTTCACCCATTCACCAGGGAACTCATTCCTTGCTTCACCCACCCATTTGTTCTCATCCACAACAACTGATTCTAATGTAGACTTGGGAAATGCAGTTCAAAATCTAAAAAAGGTTTTAACCAAAGAATACATCTCTTTTTTCTCGCCTATGGAAACTGATTATTATGCGCCAGATGTTACATTTGTGGATCCCATGATGAGTATCGTTGGAGTAGATGAATATCAAAATAATGTGGATAGGTTGGCTGGAAGGACCTTATTGGGAAGTATTTTATTTTCAGATGAAGGAATATCTCTTCATTCTGTATCTGGAGGTGAAATTAAGGATGGCAATCAAATATCTGATATCATTACGCGATGGACCCTCCGTGTTACATTTAAAGCTTTACCATGGAAGCCCACAGCTCGCTTTAGTGGTATTTCTGTTTACAAACTAGAAGCAAATTTATCTAACAAAAGTAGACCAGCTGTGCAAATTGCAGGACAAACTGACTATTGGGATTCCATAAATATTAATCCAAATGCAAAAGATGGACAATACCAATCAGTTCCAAATAGTGTTGCCATTCAGGATTTTATAAATCAAGTAAAACCTGGATCGTTTGAGGCAAAACAAAGTGGTCCTGAATTACCATACGAGCTACTTAGAAGAGGAGATGGTTATGAAGTTAGAAGGTATCCCAAGTATGCTTCTGTCAGTTTACCATATCGTAGAAGGGATGAAGGATTTGGAAGTCTTGGTTCGTTCACCAGAGGTTAGTTTGTGTTTTTGAATATTGTTTCTTTATCCGAACCCAAATCGTTCTCGTTCCTGTGATGGCATTGTACTTATCCTTAGTTGCTTTGGCTATAATTCATTTATTATCGTTTACAATAAAATGCCCGTGTCCAACACTTTTACCAGGGATGAATCCACTTGCTCCAGCTATAATGAAAGTAGAAAACTCTGATACCGCAGACAAATATATGGCATGGCCAATCGCCTTCCAGCCACCCGCTGATCCTACTGCTGATGTTCCTATACCACCACAAGCGTTGGAAAATGCTGGACAAGGTCAGTGGCGGACGTTGAAAGTTCAAGAGATTGAGTCCCAAGTAATGGCAGTTGGATTCTTTGCAGATGCAAGTATGGGACCAGTTGTACGTATGGCGGATCGCAAATTAAGAGAATATTTGGAGAGAGATGGTTTAGTGCCGGAAGAGAGTGAATTTGAAGAAGGAGGTGTCATGTTTGCTCAATATGATGCAATTTTCAGCATGGGGAAGCGAAGGGGTGAAGTCTGGATTCCTTTAAAAGATGGTGGTCATCCTTGGTAATAGAATAGCATTATCTAGAATGGAAACAATGCTCAAGGATGGTTAATGCTCTAACATTTAAATTCGTACAAAGCAGATAAATCTTCATTAAACAGCATTTTTACATGTGTTATTACATTATTATTACAATTTGAGTTTGCATGCGAATCCAAACTCACGGTGGCCAACCAACTAATAAATCTTCTCTTTTTGTCAGTATGACTTCTTCTTCGATTTCTTTCTTGTCTCTAAATAAGCCCATATTTGGAGCTATAGAAAATCGACGTCTTCTTGGAGTGTATTCTGTTTCTGCATCCTCTTGTGACCACGTTGAAAACATTGACTTGGAGCTCCCCTGTTCTTTCAGCCCATTCAGCTCATTTTCTACAGAAATTCTTCGCATGCTTTCAAAAAATCCTAAGCTTCTTGTTGAAGATTTCCTACTGTTGACTTCTTGTGGCTCAACTGTATCCATGTATGAACAGTCTCCTATGAACCCCTTGTAATTTATTATTGTGACATCCTCATCTATAACTGAACTGCAATCAGTCATCACAGACATTTGGCTGAATTGACGTAAAAGACTTTCACTCAGCTTGGATCTGTCAAATTTCAATTTAGTCTCTTTTTCTTCTTCTGGTATATTCTTCGCCTCAATTTTCGTAGAGGATCGATTAAAGTTTCGTTGTACCCACAAATCAAAGATTTGATTGTCGTTCATTCTATTATCTTTGCTATTCATGTCTCTTGACTCTCTTCCCTTGAATGAATTCGATAACGAATCTTTTGTTATTATCTGAAATCGACTTGCTTGCGTGATTTAAAGCTGCTAGTGATTCTTATGGGATAAGAAATTGTCTTTTAAATGATTATCAATTCGCTTATCCGGTATTAGGTATTTTCCGATAGGAGAATATGACTATGTTCTTTGATAGTAGATTTTATATCATTATAAAATAAATGCTCAGGCTTTTTAATTATTTTCTATTCCTTCAATAAAGAAAGGAAAGTGATGCAGATCGATTATTTTTCACCGAGGAAGTCTCTATTAATGTCAAACTTCTTGAATTTAGATTTTTTTCCTGTCTTTATGACCAGAAATACGGTCATAAAGACTGGATTGGAGAAAAAACCACGTTCGAAGACAAATTTAACCTCAGTAATTCGAGCATCAGGCTATTTTATTAATACTGACACCTAATGAAATAGATTTTTTTCAAATTGCGAACAACGACCAAAAAATTAAAATGTAACTTGTCAGAAAAAAACATAAGAAAGTATAACATATGGATGACTTCTTAAATAATTGGAGTTCTCTTAGCATCACTGGCACGAAATTCTTCGCACTGAAAGTATTTGTAAATGCATAAAATAAATCTTAATTGAGTTTTCTCCAAGAGAATGAAATCTCTCCAAACATATATTAGTCGGATGATCAGCATAGTCTCTTTATTGTTACGACGCGTGACAAATCATAACAAGAAACAAAATTCAAGTGATTTTAGTATGTGAACGTGGACAATGGTAGACCTTCTATCGATCTCTAGAGAGAGAGAGGCACGAAAATTCTGTGTGGATATTAAAAGTGCACAATATATGAGAATGATATGTATTATAGATCTCGATTGAAATATAAAGAAAGAATTCAAGCTATTCTAATCATTTAATCTCATCCTGTATAGAAGTTTGATTTTTCAGTCAACATATCTTAGATTAGTACTTGTTATTTTAACCAAATTTCTTCAGAGTTCTCTCTTGAAGTTACCAGTCTGCCCATACCTTACTGCTGTTTATTCAACCAATTATCTAAAGACAAACTCTCAATATCCATAACAGCTCTTTCACTTCGAAATTTATTGAGCATTGTGGCATAATCAAAAATGAATTAAAAAATACTGATTTAATATTGGTGTATTTTAATTTGCATCTATTTTTTTGCCTTTATCCACGTTGCGAGGGCATTGAATGAAAATATTCATTATGCAACTCAGAAAATGAATGAAATTTGTATGCGATTGAAATCGCTTTTACGGTTGCGATTGCTAGATATAAATTGAATGAATATTTGACGACATCAGTCCACAAAATTTACAATGCAAAATAGATATTTTGAAAAAAAAGGCTTATAAAATATAGCCATAACATCCTCTAAATCTTTCTCTCTTGCACCAGCTCAAACAGATATTTTATTCGATTGGGAGTCTCTACAGAACCATATCATTCAAAAAGATGGTAAATATTTTTTTCTCTATTGGTAAAAGGAAAGAAGTAACTAAAAATTACTCCGCTCAATATCGGGATTATGTATTCATGAATAATAGGAGAATTAAAACTGGTTCATAGTACATCAACCTCATAATTTGACGCACAAACTTTAAGTTATTAAAAATGAAAGAAATGTATCTGAAAAATCGTTGACAATGGAGAAGCTTATGCAGTATATAGGCCATGATTATGTGAAGGTCGACAAAGAGTAATGATTTCTAATCAGCTGTTGTTACGCCTTGAACATAGACTCTTCCATTATTTTAACTTTATTTACTTTCTTCGAAAAAAATACCGACGAAAGCTGCCCAAAAATCCACTAAGATGGCATTTGCAATTGAAGAAGCTCATGCAGTATATAGGACATGACATTGTTGAGTTTTACATAGGACAACGATTTCTGATCAGCTGTTGTTACGACTCGAACACAGACTATTCAATTATTTTTACTTTATTTACTCTTTTCGGAGAAAATCCCAAAAAATGAAGACTATTGTTCTATGCATTGATGAGTCATGGTGGCAGATATTTTATTTCAGCTTCGGGGGCATGATTACCCTAAAAGAATTTTGTAAAGATGAGATTGATTTGAATAGAATATTGGCTGAGTACATGTAAGGTGTCTTTAATAGAGGATAAAGAACAGTGGATTCAAAGGAAATAAGCTACTGTTTACTCTCATAACATAAGCTTAAACCAGCTGGCCGATGTTATAAAGTTTTGTGTAATCTGTATGATAAAGAAATAAAATTGAGGCAGCAGTCGGTATTTATTTTTAATTAAGTAAGGGTTGAATCAATTCATAGGTAGAGACACAATCAGTAGCAATGATTTGATTTGCTAGCAGCAAAAACACTTCACTTGCCGCAGATATGACTTCCTCTAAAGAATAGGAGTATATTTTTACTTTAAGCCTCTAAATATGTAAGGAATCTTATTCATAGAGTGGGTCCATGATCTCAATGAATTTGACGCAGAACAACGATTTCTGATCAGCTGTTGTTACGCCTTGAACATAGACTCTTCAGTACTTTTTACTTTATTTACTTTCTTCGAAGAAAATTCCGTCAAAAGTTGTCCAATAATCTAAGACTACTTGAAGAATAAAGGTTTTGATTCAATATGCGTTCCAAAGGTTAGGCCTAAACATGAAGACCATTGTTCCTTGAGTTGTTGAGTCATGGTGGCAGATATTTTATTTCGACTTTGGGGACATAATTACTCGAAAAGAGTTTGTAAATATGAGATTGATTCAAATTGAATTCTGGCTGATTATGTGCCAGCTATCTCTAGTAAATGTCAATAACTTCCTCAAAGGAAATAAAATTAAACCTGGAACAATGTGATAGAGTTGCTGTTGTCCTTGCTAATTAATTAAAATAGTGTCTAAAATTTGTTCACTGCTGTGAATGTGCCATAACCAATTGAAAGCCAACCAAGACTGAACCATAAGTACGTTCCTAACTTGAACTTTGGCAACCTAATTACGATAACATAACATACCAATATAGAAATTACTTACGTATTTTGCAGTTCAGAGGATATGAATGTAGACAACATATGAAGAGATTTTTGTTCGTTGCAGGTAGTTTGCAGCATCATCAGAATTCTCATTGTTGAGGATTCGGTAAGTGTAGGCGGGAAAACAGCAGGCGATGAAGGGTAAATGAAAGGACGAAAGCAAATATTGACCAGACGCACTGAATATGACTCTAAAGACTGTGATCATCTTGTGACCACCTTCGTGTGAAGAGTGGCAGGTATGAGACTCTTTTAAAATTTCTAAACTTTGTATTATATATACATCAAATAGCAACCTATGTTGTTCAAACCAGACAATGAAAATGATTTTATCTTGTCTTGGTAAATTTTTATGAAAACACCATGGAAACTTCGATCGTTTCTTACGGCAGTTGTTGACGTGTGTGTCAAACACAGAGAAACTACCATTGATCTTCACAAATTGAAGCATGGAATATAGTTCTCTTGCACTTCGAACTTTATTAGTTCATCTGCATTACAACCAAATACAAAAATCAATTCTTTTGGACAGAAAGGAGAACATGATTCACCTTGTCCGGGATAATATTATTCCAAGTTGATCTTGATGGCTGGCACGAATTGTGCCAGAAAGTTCATAATGAATATGAATTAAAATCAATCAAAAATATCACTAATGTGATCAAAAGAGCCAAGCATAAGCTTCGACCGCACAAAGCGGCAGTTGCTGATTTATGCGTAAGTCCAGTCATATCATAACGGAGACTCGGTAAAATAACCCGGTATCTTCAAATATTTATTTCGAAAATCCGTCGTGCTGCATCCTGCATTCTTAATAGTGCTCTTTGCAAGACGGATGTTTGTGATGCATATCATATTTTTTGTTTATGAATTGTTCTCATCCCCTATTTTTTGTGAATCTTTAGAATTTGTCGTCATAATATATATATATAGAATTTTGTCCCACTTCAGGTGAAGATCATCTCAAGGAAAAATGCCCAATTATAACAACGCAGCAAGGACTAATTTAGACTCAAACAGTGTCAGCATTTCTCAGTATGAGTTAGGAAGGGGTGCATTTCGTATCTGCTATTCTGGAAGCTATATTGGAGGTAACCGAAACCAACAAGAAGCTGCTTGCAAAAAGTTTAAATCTCAATATTGGCAGATAGAAAATGAATTTTATGAGACTGATTTTGAAGTTGCCGATGTTGCCATTCGATACGCAAGTGAGTGGAATAGATGGTGTGAGCAAGGAGAGGAAATTCTGATGTCCAGAGGTGCTGTTCATAATCTGAATGGCGAGAAGTACCTAGTGGAACCTATCATTCGAAACTTTGTAAAGTTCACCTCCAACAATGGTTTCATTGCCTCTGTTGATGATGAAGGCTGGGCGGCGAAAGCAATGGAAGCATTTTCTCATTACACTTATCATCGTTCCGGTGGACAGCTCATTGTTTGTGACTTGCAGGGAAGGTATCGTTACGATCGTTACAACAGCAATCGTTGTCGCTTCGAATTGACTGATCCAGCCATTTGCTCTCGGGCTCGCAGGTATGGACCCACTGATATGGGAGAGAAAGGAATCGATTCCTTCTTTCATCATCATGTATGCAATGAATATTGTCATGCAGATGGTCACAGGTGGCAACGTCCTAGGTACACTAATGCCTGGTTCAATAGGAGCTGTGCAACTACCATGATGTCATCCGCTGTGTCACACCAGCTTTGTTTGAGTAACACAACCACCTGGAGGAGCTATGGCGCCATCATGGAAGAGGACTCGGATGAGAGTGATTACTAGTTTGTTGGAGGTGTTGGTATTTAAATTTATATGCAAAAGAAACATTGCATTGATATCAAAGAAGTATTATTCATTCTTTGTTTATGTATCTATGTTGTAACTAATTCATTGAAATTACATTTTTTATACGGTTTATAAAATAATGTCTTTTCTCGTTTATGAAGGGGCAAAGATCTAACATGTACTATCATTTACAGAGACAAAAATTTCATAGGTTAGGGTTAGGGTTAGGGTTAGGGTTAAAAAGCCAAGCCAGCTCTTTCCGCAGATCTAGACTGAAAAGCATAAGCTAAACTGGAAAAACAAAGTCCTGTTTTAGTTTGATTGCGATATGCGGTTGCATGTTGATCCCAATGAGAAGCATTGATGGTTACCTTTAAGAGTATCGTTGAAAAGATCATACAACAAACTGGATATCCCTGGAAAAGAAGCGCTGTAATAATTATTGATGGTGTTCTCGAAAGGATAGCCATGATCATCAAAAAGATAAAATTAGTTTCAATCGGTATTTGAGCCGTTTCCTGATTGTGTTGGGAAAATTGCCATTCCTGGGTAATCAAACGACGATTCAATGGACTTCATTTTTTCTCTTTACTATATGTGAAGAACTTAAACTTCAAAGCTATTTCGACTGGGGGTGTGGTGAAAGAGTATTTTCGTCATTTCTTTCATCAGGAAAGATGATGAAGTCACGGAATTCAACAAACACAAAAACGAATAAGCAATTTATGTAATGAGATGAAATAATTGAAACCTTTTTGATAGATACGGTATTTATTATACGCAAGATTTTCCTTACATACGTAACTATTTATAAAATTTGAAAATATAATTGAATGAGTAGAGGACGATTTATATTCCTAGTAAACTTGTACATACATGGTTTTTAGACTTGTGTACATTATCAGTCCTTACGATGTATTTTTCTCTCGCGTTCCATTTTGATGCTAGAGAAGTCAAAGTCATACGTGATCGTATGGAAGACTTCGTAGGTTGAAGTATTCGATCCCGGCACTTTTCAGCGAAAAAGAATTTGATTATTAACCAACCCAAATTCCAATTTCATCTATTGATCTCTCTAGAGAGAATAAGAGAACGAACAAGCAACAAATACAAGAAGATTCAATCACGAGGCAATAATGGCTGAACTTATACGCAAGGAAGAAAACGAGATAATACCAGAAACGCAAGAGGTTGAAAAATCAATAGAAGAAGTAGTTTCTCCTGCATCGGTTCCAGCACTTACAGAAGAAGCAGTAGATGATTTTAAAGAAGAATTAAAAAAGATCGATGATGAGAAGCAAAAGAAGAAAGATTCTCTAAGGGTACGTTATAAGTTTAGCTGAATGTTGTTTTATAATTTTCAAATTTTTTGTTTTGTGGATTGTATCACTTTGAAAGAATATTATTCAAATATCATTCTTATGTAATTCCTATTTCGCATAGGCAAGAGTAAAAGCTGCACAAGAAAGAGCTAGGAAAGCGAGACAGAAGCTAGCAAAGGAGGAAGCAGAAAGACTGAGACAAGAAAGGGAGAAAGAGAAGCGAAAAAAAAAGAAAGAACCTGAACCGGAACCAAAAGCACCAATTACTGAAACATTTGAACCGCCACCGTATGAAGTTTACAGCCCACCCGTTGCCCCACCCCCAATCCTCCAACAAAAACAATCATTCACACCTGCACCACCACCTCCTGCTTTATTCATGCATGAACATAAGGAAGAAGAAAACCTTCCTCCCCCATCATATGATATGTTCGACCAAATGGCTGTAAAAGCTCCTCCAATGCCACCTAGTAATACTCAATCCTTTTTAAAACAATCCGACTTACCACCAGTAGCGCCTCCACCAATGATGATGGAACCTCCCCCAGATGCAACAACAGAATTTGAAAATATGCCGTCAGCACCTCCAGTCGTTCCACTTTCAGCACCACTTTATCAGGCACCTATGCAAACTCACACCTCAACACAGGATTTGCCTCCTCCTTCCTTCGTTCAATACGAGCAGAATGAGATTGTCGATGCTGTTCATAGCGAAAATGACACTGAAAAAATGGTGCAGGAACAAAAAGAAATTTTAGAACAACTTGAAAGAGACAAGGCTGCGAATGACAAAGCTATCGCAGAGGCTGCCACTTCTGGTTTACTTGAATCTGAATCTATTACTGCAACACCTGATAGCAGGACTGTGCAAACAGCCACAACATCCTCCCGTTCGAACGGATCTTCAACTCAATACGAAAGTGGAAATACCATAAATATTGGACCAAATACAAAGGTTACATTAAGAGGGGAAGAACAAACTAGAGCAGCGATTAATAATGGAACTGCAATGATTGTTCAATGTATAAATTGTCGAAATTGGATGCAAGTTGCAAATACAGCCACCTTAATGTTTTGTCCATCTTGCAGTACAATTAGTCGCGTACTACCTCAACATCAAATCACAAGTTTAGATGAAGCTAAGGTTTTGATGGCACACAAAAGGAAGAAAGAGCGAAAAGAGGAAAAGGCTAGAAAGTTGAAGGAATATAGAGAAATGACTTGGGGACAATATGTCAAGTCCTTTTTTGTTACAGTTGAACCTACTCAAACTACTTCTACAAGCACAACTTCCACCGCTACCGATAGTTATAGTAACAGCAGACCTTCTAGTGAACGTTTTCAAACTGCTTCAGGATTTTCAAGAGAGGATTATGAGGACTATTACGACGAAGGAGAGGTTGAAACGAGACAAAGTCTACTTCCTGTTTCCACCTTTGAGACTGAGCAAGAGCCGCCACCTGCACAAATCGCGGAGAAACGCCCTCTTCATAGTTGTTTGACTGGACTCACTAAAACTTTAACAGGTGGTGCAGGATATCCAGGAAACCGAGGTAATGAAATTGATGGAATAGATTCAACTGCGTTACTGAGTGTTACGCGAGTTGGGAGAAGGACTCATTAATTTTAATTTTGCTGCAAGAATGAAAAACGAGAAATGTTACATGTTTGAGCACATTTATAACAAAACTGTTATTTGTCTTTGTTAAGAATGAATTAGTAGATTAATTTGATAAGAATTCTATATGACTGTCGTAAGATGTTGCATTAATGTAGAGCAAACTCTCAATCAAAATCCTATCTATTCTTCGTTAAGATGATCTGCCCAAATTGGAGTTTTACCTTGTTGTCCTTTAATGTCGTTTTCGAAGTTTACGACACGTCCTGTACCCCTTGGGAAGGAATCTTTTAGAGCTGTTGACATAATCTTCATTTTAGAATTAAATTTTTCTAAGAAAACTTTCGACATAGTATGTGAATCTTGCTTCACATAAAAGTTAATGTCAACATGCTTTCTTCCATCCCAAAGTACGAATACATTTCCTCCAGACCAAATTCCAACAAAAAGGCAACCTTCTCCAGCACCAGAATATTCTGTAATAGAATCATCCTTCTTCTCTGATATCGCTATTTGGAAAGCATGTTCTACACCAGCCTTAACCTTTTCATACGTTAAACTAGCTTTCTTGAATTTGTCACTAATTTCGAGTTGCAAAATGGCTTGGTGTCCAATTGGGTTTTGAGATTTCCATTGCTCAAATGGTCCCTCTTGAGGATAATCCTTAGGCAAGTAAAATTGCGTCATTAAGAAGTCTGGCTGATGTGTGAAGTCACCGCCATAAATTTTTCTAATCTCGCTAACTAAGCCAGTGCGACTATCAATATTTTCAACGATTCCTTCCAAAGTGGTGAAAAATCTGAAGTCACCGGAAGACACAACATCCATCTCAATGCTTGCATCGGAACTATTGAAT
>Ga0209092_10001018_pt1 | contig 28245 bp, 20 predicted proteins | sample FraStrMetagenome_FD_187446 | JGI IMG/M metagenome (GOLD analysis project Ga0209092, IMG submission 187446) | Marine eukaryotic phytoplankton communities from Arctic Ocean - Fram Strait ARC3M Metagenome (SPAdes) (version 2) | ecosystem: Environmental > Aquatic > Marine > Oceanic | place: Fram...
GGACGAGGCATACTTTGACGGCAAAAAACTCAAGAAAGCGGCATGATAACCAAACTCGATACACCTTAACTTAGACGTAAACCTGTTCGGAAAAGTAGGACCACTTCACTATTGGCAGAATTATTCTTACAAAAGATAAAGTATTTTTGTAGAGTATTTAGGGTTATTAATTATATCAATATATTTTTATTAGTTTTAGAAAAATCGCGATTTTTCTTACTTTTGGTCGTCTTTAGTTAGGTTGGGGGTTGTATAAACTCGCTATTCTCATTTGTTCTGTTTATTTTGATAAGCCGCTTAAAAAGAAGATTTTACATGGGCCGGGTGCGGCCGATTTGCGTTGTCGCAGGCCAGGCATTTTTTGATGTTAACTTTACCACCCTGGCGAGCAAACCACAGTAAAAGTGAATCCTCTGCTAAGGAGCTTTACGTTCACCCTGAAGGCATTGGCGAGGATGTGTATGGAGCATAGTCAGGCGCCCCCATGTTCTCCGGGTCCTTGGCAAGTACTTTGGCATGACGGCATTATCGGCGAAATAATAAAATTTTTGGGAGGTAAACCGCGTCCGGCTGCTACTTATTGATTTGAAGTTTTGGGTGGCACAACAACTAAGGCACTATTGTCGTCTGTGACTTCAATCTGTGTTGTGCTTATTTGGCTGGAAAGATGAATTGTTAGGTAGATTGCATTTGGGACGAATTCATGGTGACCGGACGTGGCATACTCAAACGGCTATATTTTCTGAGGCCAGTCTACAACTGCAGAGTCTCGCTCTGATAATACTGAACACGTCACTGGGGATTTATCTGGAGGGCTGTCTCGCAATCAAGGGATTATCACTCCTTACCAGCCCCGCATTAAAATATAGCTATTACATATGATTAGAGGATACTTCCAGCGCAATTTCTAATTTTTAAAGCAAGGGATAGCGATCAAGCTTAGCACTAGATAAACCTAGCCGCTATCCCCGATGCGTCCCGGACTAAAATCACTTCGTATTTTTCATAACATCTTACTGCTAATAAGTCTAGACCTCTCTTGCATGGGGACAATTAAAGAAAAAAGACGCAGGCAAGTCCACATCGCAGCGAGAGATCAAACCCCTCAAATAGGCTAGTCCAGTCTCTTTTTGACGCTACAACCAGATCTTCTTTGAGGAGAAGTGTCAAAATCAATACATGAAAAAATAGCAAATTTAATAAAAAAATAACATTTTTAGTGTAGCGTAAAACCAGTGGCGAAATATGGAATGTCAAACTTCTCAATCGCTTTGTAAGGGTGCGACGGCCCTTTAGTCAGAGCTGTCAGCACTTCTTAAACTCTGTGCTGACCTGTGAACCAGTTACTTGAGCCAATAATCCTGCGCTCTGCGCTCCTATAGTTATGCTGATATCTGAAGGCGGATATCTATCCAGAGGTGCTGAGCCTTTAAAAGGAGTCAACCTGTAGATGAAAGACATCGTTACACTATTTTCTGAACAATATTCCGAGACGCGCGAAACAGAGATGTCGTTGCAAGATTACCTTCTTGGGTGCCGTGACAATCCTGACATGTATGCTTCTGTGGCAGAGCGCATGCTGACTGCGATTGGTCATGAAAAGCTGGTGGACACCTCGAAAGATAGCCGCCTAAGCATTATTTTTCAAAACCGGACTGTGAAATACTATGAGGCCTTCAAGGATTTCTACGGTATGGAAGATACCATAGAGCGGATCGTTGGATACTTTCGCTATGCGGCCCAAGGTTTGGAAGAACGCAAACAAATTCTTTATCTTCTAGGGCCGGTAGGTGGCGGCAAATCATCACTGGCAGAACGCCTAAAGCGATTGGTAGAAGATCAACCGATCTATGTTTTGAAAGCTGACGATAAAATTAGCCCGGTGTTTGAATCGCCTCTGGGCTTGTTTGACCAGATCAGAATGGGCGATACTCTCGCAGATAAATACGGTATTCCTCAGCGCAGGCTGCCCGGACTTATGTCGCCTTGGGCGCTAAGGCGTCTTGATGAATTCGATGGCGATATCTCGAAATTTTGTGTGGTGAAAATATATCCCTCGCGGTTGCGGCGTATTGGTGTTGCTAAAGTTGAGCCCGGCGATGAGAACAATCAAGATATTTCGACACTGGTTGGGAAAGTGGATATTCGGAAATTGGAGCACTACAGTCAGGATCACCCTGATTCCTATAGTTTTTCTGGCGGATTGAACCGAACGACTCAAGGCGTGCTAGAATTTGTCGAAATGTTCAAAGCGCCCATAAAAATGCTGCACCCTTTGCTCACTGCAACGCAGGAGGGTAATTATATGGGTACAGAAAGTTTTGGCGCCATTCCGTTTCAGGGCATCATTTTAGCACACTCGAACGAAAGTGAATGGCAGAAATTCAAGAATAATAAAAATAACGAAGCCTTTATTGACCGTGTGAGCACTGTCAAAGTGCCCTATTGCCTGCGGGTGACCGAAGAGGCGCAAATATATTCTAAACTGCTTGAAAATAGTGAATTATCTGAAGCGCCTTGCGCCCCTGAAACGCTGAAAATTTTGAGCCGGTTCAGCGTGTTGTCACGTTTGAGTCCGCATGAAAATTCGACCCTGTATTCAAAACTGAGAGCTTATGACGGGGAGGCGTTGAAAAATACAGATCCCAAAGCCAGGACTGTGCAGGAATATCACGATATTGCTGGTGTGGATGAGGGGATGACGGGTGTCTCAACACGTTTTGCTTTCAAAGTGCTGAGTATGGTTTTTAATTACGATACTGCTGAGGTTGCCGCTGATCCAGTGCATTTGATGTATCTGTTGGAACAGATGATAAAACGCGAACAATTTCCAGCAGAGATAGAATCCACCTACCTTTACTTTATCAAGTCTGATCTCGCCCCACGGTATCAGGAATTTATCGGTAATGAGATTCAGAAAGCCTACTTGGAAAGTTATTCGGAATATGGTCAGAACGTGTTTGATCGCTATATTTCGTATGCCGATGCCTGGATTGAGGAGCAGGATTTCAAAGATCCCGACACTGGCCAATTGTATGATCGTGAGATTCTGAACGCAGAGTTGGCAAAGATCGAAAATCCAGTTGGTATTTCAAATCCCAAGGATTTTCGCAACGAAGTGGTTAAATTTGCACTCAGGCAACGCGCAAATACTGGCCAAAACCCGTCATGGTCGTCGTATGAAAAGCTCCGAGATGTGATCGAAAAGCATATGTTCAGTCGGGTTGAGGAGTTGTTGCCGGTGATCAGCTTTGGCAGCAAGAAAGATGGTAAAACCAAAGGTAAACATTTGGAGTTTGTTGAGCGTATGCATCAGCATGGTTATACCGAGCGCCAGGTCCGTCGTCTGGTGGAATGGTATATGCGTGTGAATAAAGCTGGCTGATTAAAGAAGGACGCAACGTAAATGCATCATTTTATCGACAGGCGGCGCAACCCCTCGGGAAAGAGCCTGAGTAACCGTCAGAGGTTAATGCGACGGGCACGCCACTATATTAAAGAGACCGTTGATAAATCCGTGGCCAACAGATCGATCCGTGACACCAAGGATGGGTCACTCTCGGGGCATGAAATTATTACAATCCCGGTTAAAGGCATTACAGAGCCGCGCTTTGTTCACTCTTCTGCCGGCGACCTGCGCCATAAGGTCTTTCCGGGGAATAAAGATTTTGTAACTGGTGACCGCCTTCCAAGACCAAAACTTAACGGAGCCGAGCCGGGGCAGAAATCTTCAAAAGACGGGGAAGGGGAAGACGAATTTTCGTTTGGCCTCACTCGGAACGAATATCTAGATATCTTGTTTGAGGGGCTTGAACTGCCGGATTTAAGCAAGAGAAGTGTGGGTAAACAAGAAACGATCAGTCAGTGCCGTGGCGGCATTACAACTTCCGGATCGCCCTCTAATCTTAATTTGGTCCGGACCATGCGGCATTCGCTTGGCCGGAGAATTGCTCTGCAACGACCCTCAGATGCTGAAATGCAACGACTTGAGGCTCAAATGGAGCGGCTCTTGCGTATTAATAACCCAACTGCCGAAATTTTAGATCAACACAAAAAGTTAAGCCAGTGTCTGGAAAAAATGGAGCGCCGCCGTTCTGTTATAGGGTTTATTGACCCTGTCGATTTACGTTTCAATACCTTTCGTCCTGAAACACGACCCAATTATAAGGCGGTGATTTTTTGTTTGATGGATGTCTCCGGTTCGATGCAGGAGCGCGAAAAGGATTTGGCCAAGCGTTTTTTCATGCTTGTGCATTTGTTTATCGACAGCGTTTATGCCGAAACTGAGATTGTTTTTATAAGGCACACGCAGATAGCTGAGGATGTTAACGAAGAGACCTTCTTTTATGATCAGCAGACCGGCGGTACTATTGTCAGCTCAGCGTTGGAAAAAATGCGGGACATTATTGCTGACCGTTATTCGCCAGACGAATGGAATATCTATGGAGCACAGGCTTCTGATGGTGAAAACTATTCTCAGGATTCAGCGAAATGTGCAGATCTTTTGAGTAAAGCGCTTTTGCCAGTTTGTCAGTATTACGCTTATGTGGAAATCATTCCTGAGCGCGAAAAAAAATTGCTGACTACAGCGGATGCGGGCGGTGAACTTTGGCAGGCGTACCGTCGTGTCCAGCAAATTTGGCCACGCTTCGATATCGAAAGAGTGGCAAATCGAGACCATATTTATCCTTTGTTTCGCACGTTATTTTCGCCAAAATTGACTGGCTCTGGCGCATGAGATCGCAAAAAAAAATGACACCGCTGTTCACGGGTTGCTCTTGGTCATTCGATTTACTGGGTCAAGCGCATGACGCAATTTCTAAGATTGCGTTGGATGAGTTGAAACTTGATATTTATCCCAACCAAATTGAAATAATTTCTGCAGAGCAGATGCTGGATGCATACTCCTGTGCCGGATTACCATTGATGTATCAGCACTGGTCTTTTGGAAAAAGGTTTGTGCGTGACGAGAGCAACTATCGGCAGGGGCGCAGTGGGTTGGCTTATGAAATTGTGATCAATTCCAACCCTTGTATCAGCTATAATATGGAAGAAAACTCAATGGCGATGCAGATCCTAGTAATGTCGCATGCGGCATTTGGGCATAACCATTTTTTTAAAAACAATTATTTATTTCGAGATTGGACAGACGCCTCATCAATTCACGACTATCTGGCTTTTGCTAAAAGCTTCATTGCACAATGTGAACAGGAGTATGGGGATGAAGAGGTGGAGGCCGTGCTGGATGCTGCTCACGCCTTGCAGGATCAAGGCGTTTTTCGATACGGGCGTGTTGCACAACCCACCACTAAAGAAGGTGAGGCAATGCAACTTTTACGGGATCAATATGCCAACCAAAAGAACGTTCTTGATCTTTGGACTGACCGGCATTTTGGCACCTGCGAACCTCAAGGAAACTTAACACAGATTGATGTAGCTGAGCGCCGAAAGGGCATGCAACTTCCAGAGGAAAATATCCTGTATTTTCTTGAAAAGCACAGTCCCATTCTCAAACCCTGGCAACGTCAAGTTATCCGTATCGTTCGGTTCCTTGCGCAATATCTTTATCCGCAGAAACAAACCAAGGTGATCAATGAGGGCTGTGCTACCTTCGTGCACCATTATATCATAAACCGTCTTTACGAAACGGGTCAGATTACGCAGGGAACATTTCTGGAAATTATCCACAATCACACCAATGTCGTTGCACAACCGGAATTTGACAGCCCACGGTTTTCTGGCATAAACCCCTATGCCCTAGGGTTTGCAATGATGGAGGATATTCGCCGTATTTGCGAAAATCCAACACGCGAAGATCGTGAATGGTTTCCTACTTTTGCTGGAAATAACGATTGGGCAAGCGTTTTGCGCGATGCATGGCGCAATTACCGCGATGATTCTTTTATTTTGCAGTTTTTATCGCCGCATCTGATACGAAAATTTAAATTGTTTGCGATCACTGATAATGCCAAGCAGCCCAATTTGATCGTTAGCCAAATTCATAACCGCGAGGGATACCGCAACATTCGCCGTATGCTCGCCAAGTCTTACGATATCGCTTTTTTAGAGCCCGATATTCAGGTCGTAGACGCCAACATGAGTGGAGATCGCGAGCTGAAACTGAACCATACTGTCCATGACGGTATTCAGCTTGAGACGCATAACCGTGTTGAGGTCTTGAGGCATATTAAACAATTATGGGGATATGAAGTGCGGCTTACGGGGCGCGATCAAAAGAATGATGAAGTGTGCTATGAGAGCACAACAGCAACGACAGCAGTGTGAACAGATTAGAGGGTTGATCAATTCTAAGAGAAGCTGCAGCATTTGGTTGTTTGTTGAAAGCTGCACACAATTAGTTTTAGGTGCCCGGTCGGCGTATTTCGTTTCGCTGTGTGCCAGGCTATCGGCGCGTTTGGGTGGCCCAAATTATAAAAAGTCAGGGTATGTTTTGAATATTGATGAACGCGCGGTGATCGCTGCTAATAATAATGCAGATTTGTATGAAGCAGTGTTTTTGTCACATGGGCTACGATATGAAAGGTTGCCGTTTGGGTTTGTCGCCAGAGACCAGCCTCCCCCCTATTATGCACATTTAACGGCCCTCTCTCATAAGGCCCAGAACGATATTTGTCGCCAATTCAAAGATGTGGTGCAGAGGTTTTCTGGTCGGGCTGTAATGAAGGATAACTTTTGTCAGATGGACGCGCAGTCAGAGAGACTTGAGGTTCTTTTTGACGCTTCTTGGATTTGGTTTGGCAAAGATAAGCAACGTCCCTCCTGCACCTGGAAACGCGTTAAAAGTAACTCTGATTTGCAGCTTTGGGAGGATGCGTGGAAGCAAAGTGGCTGTCCGACAGACGTGAAAATGTTTAATGAGATATTTTTGAATAAAGGGGATATCTTCATTTTCGGTCAGAAGAACAGGGGTGTTTTTGAAAAGGGTTGTATCGGTAACAGATCAAGAAATTGTATTGGTTTATCGAACGTATTTTCCATTTCTCGATCGTCAAGGATTTATGATCAAGCGACTGCTGCAGTTGCATCTATTGATCCAAGCTTGCCAATTGTGGGCTATGAGGCTACCGAAAATTTAGAAGCCGCATGTCGAAACGGATTTGAAATCGTCGGAAATTTGCGCGTTCTCGTCGCCTAAACTGATAGGGCCGGGTCATGGTTTCAGAGCTTTAGTTCCAAGCTTTTCCCGCATGAATTTGAGCATTGCAGTTCAAACAGTGCGCAATACCCAACTCAAGATTGTCAGTGCATTATGTTATGCGGGGTGGTTGCTCTGGGTCCCAAGTTCAGCATCAACCACCGCAACGATCTCTTGGATTTCGGCGTTGTGCATACTCAAAGAATCCGCTGTCAGTTTAATAAGTTTGTCAACGCGCTCGATATTAATTGCGCCTGAAAAAACAGCTCTGGCCGCTGATGACGGGTTGCGAAGACCCTCTGCCGCGGCCGAGTATTTTGCGAATGGTACCATATCACTGTGGTCGGCACCCAAAGTCACAACCAAGTTGTTTACGAAATCATATATGCTTTCTGATTTGGCGAGATTGCTATGCACAGAACTTTGGATTGATCGTGGCCCTGTATGGGTTATGCAGCGATAATTTCCCGTGGCCAGCATAGCCCATTTTGCAAACGGTACGAAAAGTGAATCGAACACGCGCAGCTTGACGGGAACGTCTTTGCCAGCAACCCGAAAAGCGTCGATATCTGCGGCAATATTTTCCAGCATGCTGTCCAGTTCGGGATTGTTAAATTTCGATACTTTAAAATTGGTAGGCAGGCCCACATGCAGAACATTTGGGTCTTCTTCAGGTGGTCGGTAAGCCTGTGGGTCTGGGGAGCAAAGCGTCATCAAGCCGGGATCAAATTCGCTCCAGATTTCAGGGTTCAGAAAGGCCTCGGTCAGCTTTGTGCAATCCAGTGAAGAAATGCGTTTGAGATAAGGCAAGGGCGGCATGTTCATAATCGACATGCAGGCGACTTTTGCTTTTGCGACCCGGGACAGAAGATCCCTCAGCGATGGGTGCGAGTATTGAGGCTCCTGCATTGCAAGGCAAATGAGGTCGTATTCTTGTGGCTGCGCTTGCTCGGGGGTGAGCGCATTTGTTCGGCCACCAAGCGACATAGAGAAAAAACTGCGATGTGTGTCTTCACCGCGCAACTTGATGCGTACTTCTGTGCCCTTACTATTAATAAGGTCCGCTGTTTTTTGTCTACAAACCAAAGTGACGTCGTGTCCTGCGGCGGCCAGTTTGGAGCCAAGAAGAGAGCCGTAAGACGCTCCGAGTATCATAATTTTATAAGCCATTGCAGAGCTCCTCTTGTCACATGTTTAGTCTGCGCTGCCGAGTTTCAAAGACAAGGCGGTGGCGTATTACAAAGGGTTATGCCTCGGAACAGGATTCGCCTTCACCAATGAGTTACAATTGACCAAGAAATATTACAACTTAAATATTAAGTTTATTGTAATTATATATCCGAGCAAATGCGGTGAACCATGGGTATTTCCAATTTTGACCTTAAATTTGTTTTTTAGATCGCTAGATTACGTACAGCTGGCGCAGGCACAGCATTTGGGATGCGGTACCAGGCCGTCTAGCCGAAGGGTCTGTACCCGTCTCGCGGCTCTGCGCCAAGATACTATTGGGCGAGTAAATCGACCAGAGTTGCCCCCAGCTTGGCGGGTGACGCTGCCACGCGAATATTAGCAGATCGCAATGCCTCGATCTTGTCTTCTGCGCCACCTTTGCCGCCAGAGATAACGGCGCCTGCGTGGCCCATTGTGCGTCCAGGCGGTGCAGTGCGACCGGCGATAAAGCCTACGGTCGGTTTTGCGCGGCCTTTTTTAGCCTCGTCTTTCAAAAATTGGGCGGCCTCTTCTTCTGCCGCACCTCCAATTTCGCCGATCATGATGATTGACTGGGTTTCAGGGTCAGCCAGAAATAATTCTAGCATATCTATAAACTCCGTGCCCTTGACAGGGTCACCGCCAATACCAACTGCACTAGTCTGGCCAAGCCCGGCGGCCGTTGTTTGATAAACAGCCTCATACGTCAGCGTCCCCGACCGTGATAGCACACCGACTGACCCGCGCTTGAAAATCGACCCCGGCATGATGCCGATTTTACACTCGTCAGGCGTCATCAAACCGGGGCAGTTGGGGCCAATTAATCGGCAGGGAGAACCGTAGAGCTTTTCTTTTACGCGCACCATATCCTGAACGGGCACGCCTTCGGTGATGCAAGTAATGAGATCAATCCCGGCGTCAATCGCTTCTTCGATTGCGGCTGCTGCGCCTGCAGGCGGGACATAGATGACGCTGGCCGTTGCGCCGGTCGCGTCTTTGGCCTCGGTCACGTTGGAAAAGATTGGTAGCGTTGCGCCATTTGCTTCAGTCCAGTCGGTGCCGCCCTTCTTTGGGTGCGTGCCAGCCACCATTTTGGTGCTGTGATAGGCCAGCGCTTGTTCGGTATGGAATGTTCCAGTTTTTCCGGTCAAGCCTTGGACGATGATTTTGGTGTCTTGGTCTATTAGAATTGACATCTGTTTACCCCTGTACGGCTTTAACGATTTTCTGGGCGGCGTCATCGAGATTGTCCGCAGCAATAACGTTCAGGCCGCTTTGGTTAATAATGGCCTTGCCCTCTTTGACTTTGGTGCCTTCAAGCCGCACGACCAAAGGTACTTGTAACCCGACATCCTTGACGGCCTGCACCACGCCTTGCGCAATGACATCACAGCGCATGATACCCCCAAAAATGTTGACAAGTATGCCTTTGACATTGGGGTCAGAGGTGATGATTTTGAAAGCTGCTGTCACTTTTTCCGTGGTGGCTCCACCGCCAACATCCAGAAAATTTGCCGGTGCGGCGCCGTAAAGTTTTATGATGTCCATCGTTGCCATTGCCAGACCGGCCCCATTGACCATGCAGCCAATTTGGCCATCGAGGGCGATATAGGCGAGATCGTGTTTTGAGGCCTCCAGTTCTTTGGCGTCCTCTTCGGTCTCATCACGATGGAGCATGATATCGGGATGCCGGAACAGCGCATTTCCATCAAAGGTTACTTTGGCATCAAGTACCTGAAGGTCATCTGCTTTGGTCACAATCAAGGGATTGATTTCCAGCAGGCTCATATCTTTACTGGTAAAGGCGCCATACAAGGCTTTAAATAGCTGCTTGCTCTGGGTTCGGGCGTTGCCGGTTAATTCAAAGGCATCGGCAAGCTTTTCCGTATCTGATTCAGTGACCCCGGCAGAGGCGGAAATCGCGACGGTGTGGATTTTTTCCGGTGTATCCTCAGCCACCGCCTCGATATCCATGCCACCTTCAGTAGAGGCGACAAACGAGACTTTTCCTGTCTCGCGATCAACAAGGATTGACAGATATAGTTCGCGGTCAATGTCGGCGCCATCTTCGATATACAGGCGGTTTACCTGTTTTCCCGTGGGGCCTGTTTGTTTGGTGACCAGAGTTTTTCCCAGCATTTCACGCACGTTTTCCAATGCTTCTTCAGGGGAGAAAGAGACCCGTACGCCACCCTTCGCAACTGAGGTCAACTCTTTGAAAGTGCCTTTACCGCGCCCACCGGCATGAATTTGGCTTTTTACCACATAGACTGGCCCAGGCAGGTTTGCGATGGCAGTTTCCGCCTCGTCTATGCTAAAAATCGCAACGCCTTTTGCAACCGGCGCGCCAAACGATTTTAGGATTTCTTTGGCTTGATGCTCATGGATATTCATTTATCTCTCCCTGTATTTCATGCTGTTTAATGAGCAGTAAAATCTCTTTAAATGCGCTTGTTCCAGCCTGTCCAAGCCATTCAAAAATCACCATTTCGGTGGTCACAATGCTGACCCCGGCAGCGTTTAGACGCGTTAGACAAGCATTTTTATTTTCGGAGGTCCGCGATGCGATTGCGTCAGACACCACAAAAACTTCATAGCCTGCATCAGCCAGGCTGGCGGCCGTCTGCACAACGCAGATATGGGCCTCCATGCCGGTTAGAATAACCTGCGGACGATTTAGGGATGTGAATGCGGTGACAAAGCCGCTGTCTTGCATGCATGAAAAGTGTACCTTGGGTAATACAAGGGACTGACCGGCAGCGTTCCTGATCGTGGAAATAGTGGCCCCCAAACCTTCCGGATATTGTTCGGTCAAAAGGGCTGGAACCATGGTTTTCTCAGCAACCTGAAGTAAAAGGCGGGTGTTTTTTATAGTGTGACCGGGCTCAACCATTGCGGAAACAAGGCGTTCTTGCATATCGATCACGACCAGTACTGAGTCTTGTGCCTTGATTAACATTTCGCTGCTTCTCATAGGTTACCCGTAGAGGTATGTGGTATACCACAGTCTATGTGTCAATACTAAGTTCATGAATTTTATGTTTAAAATTCACTAATATTTAAATTGACTGTTCAATTTTTGGGTGTAAGGTATACCAAATACCTGAGATAAGAATCGTTCTAATCGTTGGGTTTTTGGGGATTTTCGAGATGTCGATTGGCGACAAACTGAGACCAATAAGCGAGAGCTTTACGTTGAAAGATCATACGTTCACCCTCCTGCGAGCGGCAATACTTGATATGGATATTTATGGACCAGAAGCTGATCTGCGGCTCGATGAGCGTAAGCTGGCCGAAAGTCTGGGGATTTCACGCACACCGATACGCGAAGCCTTGGCACGTCTGGCGCAAGAAGATCTGGTGCAGATCGTTCCTCGCAAGGGCGTTTTTGTGTGCCGTAAAACCCGCGAAGAGATCTTAGAAATGGTGGTGACTTGGGCTGCGCTTGAAAGTATGGCGGCGCGCCTGGCAACCGTGCATGCAACCGACGCGGATTTGGTCGCGCTGCGTAAATTTGCAATGAAACACAGCAGCGATGCAGTGCGTGCCGATATTGAAGAATATTCGGAAGCCAATATCAAGTTCCATCAATTTATTCTCAAGCTCTCCGGTTGTGCGCTCTTGGGCGAAACCGCTGAGAGTTTGTTTATCCATATGCGCGCTATTCGTCGGCGGGCGATGGGTGAAAGCGATCGCGCGCAGCGATCGGTGGTGGACCACATGGAAATAATTGAGGCGCTTGTTGCGCGGGATGCTGATTTGGCGTCGGCCCGCGTGCGTGAGCACACGATGCGCTTGCATGCTCATGTAAGTAAAACTTGGGCGAGACTTGAAATACTAGGGGCGGCCAAGAGCGCTACTACCTAAAAAAATTACCAAACTTACGGGGATACCTAATGACTACGAAAGAAAGTGCGCAGAGCGTGGAAAATAATAGTGGCACCGCTGCGCAGGGCGCTTTAACGGATGGATTTCACCTGCTTATTGATGCCATGAAACTGAACGACCTGAACACAATTTATGGTGTGCCTGGTATTCCAATCACAGATTTTGGACGCATGGCTCAAGCCGCTGGCATCCGTGTGATTTCGTTCCGGCATGAACAGAATGCTGGCAATGCCGCGGCTATTGCAGGGTTTTTGACAAAAAAACCTGGAGTCTGCTTGACCGTGTCGGCACCTGGCTTTCTGAATGGTTTGACCGCGCTGGCGCATGCGACAACAAATTGTTGGCCAATGATCCTGATTTCCGGCTCATCGGAGCGTGAAGTAGTGGATCTGATGCAGGGCGACTATGAAGAAATGGACCAATTGGCGATTGCCAAGCCCTTGTGCAAGGCCGCTTACCGGATTTTGCATGCCGAAGATATCGGTATTGGTCTGGCGCGGGCAATTCGGTCTGCGGTGTCTGGCCGGCCTGGCGGCGTTTATCTGGATATTCCCGGTGCCTTGCTGGGGCAGGTGATGGATCAGGTCGAAGGGACAAAATCGCTGGTAAAAGTGATTGATCCCGCCCCTGCGCAAACCCCGGCGCCACATGCGGTTGCCCGAGCGCTTGATGTGATCAAGGGGGCAAAAAAGCCCTTGATTATTCTTGGCAAAGGCGCCGCCTATGCCCAAGCTGATGACTTGGTTCGCCAATTCGTCGAGACCAGTGGTATTCCTTATCTTCCGATGAGCATGGCAAAGGGTCTCTTGCCCGACACGCACACTCAGTCGGCAGGGCCCGCGCGGTCGCTGGTGCTCAAGGAAGCTGACGTGGTGGTCATGGTGGGCGCACGTCTCAATTGGTTGCTGTCGCATGGTAAAGGTAAGCAGTGGGGCGCGCCGCATTCTACGAAATTTGTACAGATTGATATCGAGCCGAAGGAGATGGACAGCAATGTTGAAATTGCAGCACCATTGGTGGGCGATATCGGTTCAGTTTTGTCGGCGCTTTTGGCTGGCATGGGGGACAATTGGGTTAAGGCATCCACGGATTGGACCGATGTGGTAAAAGCCAAAAAAGACGCAAATATTGCCCGCATGGCGCCCAAGTTGCAAAATAACAATTCACCCATGGATTATAATGGTGCGCTGGGCGCGCTTAAACGCATCGTGGCCGAGCGGCCAGATGCCATGCTTGTGAATGAGGGCGCCAACACGCTGGATTTTGCACGCAGCATTATCGATATGCATCAACCCCGTAAACGTTTGGATGTTGGAACATGGGGTGTGATGGGGGTCGGGATGGGTAGCGCGATTGCCGCGGCGGTTGAAACTGGCAAGCCCGTATTATGCATAGAGGGGGACAGCGCCTTTGGGTTTTCCGGGATGGAGGTCGAAACCATCTGCCGGTATAACCTTCCGGTTTGTATCGTGGTCTTCAACAACAACGGTATTTATCGCGGGACTGATGTAAATGAGTCTGGTGGGACGGATGTCGCGACCACGGTGTTTGTGCAAAATGCACGCTATGACATGATGATGCAGGCTTTTGGGGGTGCAGGCGTTCACGTAACCAACCCCGATGAGCTGTCTCGTGCGGTGAATGACGCTATGGATTCAGGCAAGCCAACCTTGATCAATGCGGCCATTGACCCCGCAGCGGGTAAGGAAAGCGGCAATATAGGCAGCCTCAATCCGGTTAGCGTTGTTGGGAAAAAATAATCCGATTTAGAGAAATTCGAAACGACAGGAATGCACAATGAAAGCTCTTGAAGGCATCAAGATACTAGATTTCACCCATGTTCAATCAGGCCCAACCTGCACCCAACTTTTGGGATGGTTTGGCGCAGATGTGATTAAAGTCGAACGGCCCGGTGTCGGGGATGCGACGCGCAAGCAACTGGTCGATGTGCCCGGTGCTGACAGTTTGTATTTTACAATGCTCAACCACAACAAGCGTTCGATCGAGCTGAACTCAAAAAATGAAACCGGCAAAGAAGTGTTGACCCGGTTGATACAGGAATGTGACGTCATGGTCGAGAATTTTGCGCCCGGTGCGTTGGACCGGATGGGGTTCTCTTGGGAGCGGGTGCAACAAATCAATCCACGCATGATTTTGGCCTCGATCAAAGGTTTTGGCCCTGGGAAATACGAAGATTGCAAAGTCTATGAAAACGTCGCGCAATGTGCGGGTGGTTCGGCCTCGACCACAGGTTTTTTGGATGGCCCGCCGCTTGTAACCGGTGCGCAAATTGGGGATAGTGGAACAGGATTACACCTGTGTCTAGGGATTGTTACTGCGCTTTTCCACCGCGAAAAAAGCGGCCGCGGCCAAAAGGTGACCACTGCGATGCAGGATGGCGTCCTTAATCTTTGCCGGGTAAAACTACGGGATCAACAACGGCTCGAAAAGGGTCCTTTGACCGAGTATTCACAGTTTGGCGAAGGCGTTCCGTTTGCAGAGGCCACGCCGCGTGCGGGCAATGATTCAGGTGGCGGCCAACCGGGCCGTATTCTCAAATGCAAAGGTTGGGAAACAGATTCCAACGCCTATACATATTTCATCACGCAAGCCGCAGTTTGGGGTAAGGTTTGTGACGTGATTGGCAAGCCTGATTGGAAAGACGCACCAGGCTATGCGACGCCTGCAGAGCGTCTGGATAAGTTAAACGAGATCTTTGGCGCCATCGAGGCGTGGACAATGACAAAGACCAAATTTGAAGTCATGGATCTTTGTAACCCACTTGATATTCCAGTGGGTCCAATCCTGTCTACCAAAGAAATCATGGATGACGAAGGGCTACGGGCCACTGGGACCATCGTGGATGTCGATCACCCTGAGCGGGGGCGTTATGTCAGCGTCGGCTGCCCAATCAAATTGAGCGATAGCCCTGTCGAAGTCACACGCTCGCCGCTTTTAGGCGAGCATACTACTGAAATCCTGTCGGATGTTCTGGGGTACGGCGGTGAGGATTTGGGACGCATTTTTGACTCTGGCGCCGTCGGGACAAAAAAGGTGGCAGCTCAATGACAGATAAAATGCGCCTTATCGTTATGGGGCAACAAGCGTTTGGCAAGGATGTATTGGCGAAACTTTTGGAAGCTGGACGCGACGAAGTTGTCGCGGTTTACTGTGAACCAGATCGTGCGGGAAAGCCGGTCGACCCCGTCAAAGAATTCGCATTGGAGCAGGGCTTGCCAGTTCATCAGCCCGCAAATTTTGATGATCCAGAAACCCTAAAGGCACTGGCGTTGATCGGAGCCGATTTAATGGTGATGGCTTTCGTCAATGTATTTGTTCCCGAAACGGCGCGTGACACGCCAAAGTACGGTTCGATTTGTTTTCATCCGTCGCTTTTGCCGTTGCACCGGGGACCAAGTGCTGTGAATTGGCCAATTATTATGGGGTCCGAAAAATCGGGCTATAGCTGGTTCTATCCGTCGGACGGTCTGGATGAAGGCGATAGCCTGTTGCAGTGGGAGTGCCCGATTGGCCCCGATGATACGGTGATCGACCTCTATTTTAAAAAGATCTACCCGTCGGCAGTCGCTTCTGTTTTGCAGGTTTGTGATTTGTTTCGCGCTGGAAACCCGCCCCATATCAGCCCCGACGAGGCGCAAGCCACATACGAGCGGCGCTGCTTGAAAAAACATGCAAAGATCGATTGGAACAAGCCTGTTGGGCCCGTGTATAATTTGATCCGTGGCACCAACCCCGCGCCAGGGGCTTGGACAACGCGGGACGGTGAAGAGGTGCAGATTTACGATGCCTCACGTGCGTCTGGTGACGGCATTTCCAGCAAAATCATTGAGATCAGCGATGTGGGCGTGACTGTCCAATGCGTTGGTGGCCGCATTGTGATCAAACGTGTCCGTCCCGCTGGGGATGGCAAACAAAAAGCAAGTGATTGGGCCGCCTCGGTCGGACTCTCAGTTGGTGATCTACTTGGGTCTTGAAAAATATACATTAACTCTGCTTTAAGGTTGTAAAATATGTCTGATATCGAAATTGCGCGTGCGGCCAATAAAAAACCAATCCAAGAGATTGCTGCCAAAATTGGCATTTCAAATGAGCATCTTTTGCCATATGGGCATGACAAAGCCAAGGTATCCGAAGCGTTCATCAAATCGCTTGCAAACGAGAAAGATGGCCATCTGATCCTTGTGACGGCCATCAATCCGACACCGGCAGGCGAAGGCAAAACAACCACAACGGTTGGTCTGGGTGACGGTCTGAATGCGATTGGCAAAAAGGCTGCGGTGTGTATCAGAGAAGCTTCGCTGGGACCATGTTTTGGTATGAAGGGTGGGGCCGCCGGTGGCGGATATGCCCAAGTTGTTCCCATGGAAGAAATGAACCTGCATTTCACGGGTGATTTCCATGCCATCACATCGGCCCATAACCTGTTGGCAGCGATGCTGGATAACCATATTTATTGGGGTAACGAATTGGACATTGATATCCGCCGGGTCGCTTACCGGCGGGTGATGGATATGAATGACCGCGCCCTGCGCCAAGTGGTCTGTAATCTTGGCGGGGTCGCCAATGGCTTCCCGCGCGAAGCCGGGTTCGATATCACCGTCGCCTCAGAGGTGATGGCGATCTTGTGTCTGGCGAACGATCTCGCAGATCTTGAAAAACGTCTGGGTGATATTATCGTGGCCTACCGTCGCGATCGCTCTCCGGTCTATGCGCGCGATATCAAAGCCGATGGCGCGATGACTGTTTTGTTGCAGCAAGCTATGCAACCGAACATTGTGCAAACACTTGAAAACAATCCCGCCTTTGTTCACGGGGGGCCTTTTGCTAATATAGCGCATGGCTGCAATTCGGTGGTGGCTACCAAAGCGGCATTAAAACTGGCCGATTATGTGGTGACCGAAGCCGGCTTTGGTGCAGACCTCGGCGCAGAAAAATTTATGAATATTAAGTGTCGCAAAGCCGGTATTTCGCCACAGGCGGTTGTGCTGGTTGCCACGGTGCGGGCGATGAAGATGAACGGCGGCGTTGGAAAAACTGAGTTGGGGACTGAGAATGTCGAGGCTGTTCAAAATGGATGCTCAAATCTTGGCCGACATATTGAAAACCTGACGCTGTTCGGCGTCCCGGTTGTTGTGGCAATCAATCATTTTGTGACTGACACAGATGCCGAGGTCGAGGCGATTAAGGCCTACGCCAAGTCTCAGGGCTCGGAGGCAATTTTGTGTCAGCATTGGGCAAAGGGCAGTGAGGGTACCAAGGCTCTTGCTAACCGGGTTGTTGAGATTGTCGAAGAAGGCGGCGCGCAGTTTGCACCGCTCTATCCAGACGAGATGTCGTTGTTTGAGAAAATTGAAACTGTTGCCAAGCGTGTTTACCGCGCCGATGAGGTTGTTGCTGATAAAAAAATCCGCGATCAACTGAAATCCTGGGAAGATCAAGGATACGGTCACTTGCCGGTTTGCATGGCAAAAACTCAATATTCTTTTACCACAGACCCAACCCGTCGCGGCGCGCCGACTGGCCACAGCTTACCCGTTCGAGAGGTTCGCCTGTCAGCAGGGGCTGGTTTTGTCGTGGTGGTCTGTGGTGATATTATGACCATGCCTGGATTGCCAAGAGTTCCGTCAGCCGAAGCGATTTGTCTGAACGAAGATGGGTTGATCGACGGGTTGTTCTAGCACCACAATAACAGAATATATGAATTGCAATTATTAAGGGAGGGAAAAAAGAAAATAAATTGTACTGGCATATACGGGTGTGGCCGATTGAATGGCGGGCACTTGCTGCGCTTTAAAAATAAATAAAGTGTGGATTTAGGGTATAGTAGTTTTAGGAAAAAAAATAAGGACGCATTAAGACGTTCTAACTTGGGCGTAAATTTGAATCGCTTGAACACTAAAAGCCAGATTAGGAGGAATAAATGGCTCATCAATCAAAAAAAGTAGAAAGTCTGGGAGGACTGAAAATGAAAATAATCAAATCTTTTATTGCTGGAGTTACAACGCTAGGCATTACTGCAACGGCAGTCACTGCAGCTGACTGGCAGCCAAAAAAGCCAGTTGAATTTATTGTCATGGCTGGCGCGGGAGGAGGTGCTGACCAGATCGCTCGGTTGCTGCAGGGCATTATTGAGAAGAAGGAGCTGTCCTCACGGCCGTTCATTCCTATTAATAAACCTGGTGGTTCTGGTGCTGAAGCCTTAAGGTATTTGCAGGATAAGGCGGGTGATGATCACACTGTGATGATGACACTGAACAGCTTCTATACCACGCCGATTATCCAACCTGATCTTGGGGTTGATCCTACAGAATTTACCCCAATCGGCCTTATGGCCATGGATACTTTTTTACTTTGGGTTCACTCGGATCAAACCGGTATTACTGACATTAACTCCTACGTTGAGGCCGTTAAATCCGCGGGTCTTGATTGGAAAGTTGGAGGAACCGGTTCGGGTCAGGAAGACAGTGTTTTGACTGCAATGATGGAAGCTGAGTTTGGCTACGAAGTTACCTATATTCCGTTCCCAGGTGGTGGCACGGTTGCTAAGAACCTGGTTGGCAAACAGATCGACTCTACCGTCAATAACCCTGCCGAGCAGATGGCTTTCTATGAGGCTGGCAACTCCAAGCCGTTGATCCAATTTACTGGTGATCGGATGCCTGCATTTCCGGACGTTCCAACTGCAAAAGAACTCGGTATCAATATCGAGTACTACATGCAGCGTTCGGTTAATGGCCCTCCCGGAATGTCGGCTGATGCAGTCAAGTTCTATACAGGTCTCTTTCAGGAGGTCTTTGACTCGGCCGAATGGCAAGACTTCTGCCTTAGTGATGGCCTGACCTGCGATAAGATGATCGCCGGTGCAGACCTTGGAGCTTTTCACAGTGATCAATACGCTGCGCATGAAAAGTTGATAGCTGAAGTGGGTGCGGCTGCGATTACGGGCGAATAAAAATGCCTTACTTCTGGCCAGTCGAACAGTCTGGCCAGAAGAGTAAATAAGAATTTTGTACATGTCTGTCTGAACTTTGGAACCGGTCGATTTGACCGGTGATCTGTAAAAGGCTGCCGCGTTTCAAGGGGAATAACTATGTCAACGCGCACTGCTGAACTTTTAATGGGCTTCGGGATGTTGCTGTTTTCGCTTAGCCTAATGTGGAGCATTTATGCTGACGGCCTAAATATTGGCTGGGTTGAGGGAAGGGGCCCAGGTTCCGGAGTCTGGCCTTTTTGGCTGAGTTTGGGCATGGCATTGACCTCAGTATGGACGCTGGTCCGATGGTTTCAGGGGACCACCGCCGAAAGCCAGAACGAGACACCTTATATTGATCCGGAAAGTCTTGGATTGGTGGTAACGGCATTCGGTACATTAACTGTTATGATATTTATGGTTGAAATTGTAGGAACGTATATCTCAGCAGCCCTATTCATTGGTTTTTACGTGCGTGCTGTCGGAAAGCATTCCTGGCGAGTTACTAGTGGGCTGATGATAGGTTCAGTCATTTTCATCTATGTCTTATTTGAATGGCAACTTGCTAAATATCTGCCAAAGGGTTGGCCACTTTTTGAGAATGGTTTCCTTTGGATCGATAACTTCCGCTGGCTTTATCTGATGTAATCAGGTCTCTGGAGAAAAAATAATGAGCGACATACTATCACTTCTCGGGGCAGGGCTTATGCAGTCCTTCGAACCTCTGAACCTATTTATGATCATTACCGGTTGTTTTGCGGGTCTATTTATTGGCGCCATGCCGGGATTAGGATCTGTAAATGGTGTTGCCATTCTTTTGCCGGTAACGTTCTTGGTGCCGCCAACATCAGCGATTATCTTTCTAGCCGCCCTATACTATGGAGCCATGTATGGGGGTGCTATTTCATCGATTACATTGGGCATACCAGGAGCTTCGACTGCAGTTGCTACGGTGTTCGATGGTCGGCCGATGGCCAGGCAAGGTAAAGCCGATCAGGCGCTCATGGCCGCCGCAATTGCATCGTTTATTGGTGGTACAATTTCTATTATCTTGTTCACAATGTTTGCCCCGCCGTTGGCTGTCCTAGCTTTGAAATTTGGTTCACAAGAAGAATTTGCACTTATGATACTGGCCTTCGCGACGTTCATTGGGCTGGGTGGTGACGACATACCAAAAACAATTTTTTCGATCTTATTGGGACTGGTTTTTGCCGCTGTCGGCTTTGATATCATTAGTGGAAAACCACGCCTAATTTTCTTCGACATGGTCGAGTTCCAACGAGGTATTGGCTTTTTAGTTCTTGCTATTGGAATATATGGTATTGGTGAGATGTTATGGACTTTAGAAAACACCAAGGGAAAAGTGCATGTTGAAGCTGTAAAAACCAGTTGGGCTCGTTTCAAGCACAACTTGAGTTTCATCAAAAGCTACCTTTTGACCACCTGTTTGGGGTCTATTCTGGGTTTCTTTGTTGGAACACTTCCAGCCGCCGGGGCAACACCCGCATCCCTTATGTCGTATGGACTTGCAAAGACGTTTTCGAAAGACCCAGATAGCTTTGGCAAAGGTAACATTGCTGGTGTAGCGGCGCCTGAGGCTGCCAACAATGCAGCGTCGACCGGATCGATGCTGCCGATGATCACGCTAGGTATACCGGGATCGCCGACGACTGCTATTCTGTTGGGGGGAATGATTATCTGGGGGCTGCGGCCTGGGCCGCTGTTATTTACACAACAACCAGATTTTGTCTGGGGGCTGATAGGGTCAATGTATGTTGCTAATTTCGTAGCTGTTGTTTTAAATATCGCGCTTATTCCTGTCTTTGTCCGTGTTCTTGCGATGCCGTTTACGATCCTGACGCCTATTATCTTTGTGTTGTGTTTCATTGGCGTCTTTTCGACAACTGACCGAATGTTCGATGTATGGTTGATGCTAGTCTTAGGCCTTGGGGGTTATTTTCTGCGTAAACTTAACTATCCAGTGGCACCTGCTGTGCTGGCAATCGTGCTAGGACCATTAGCGGAGAGGTCTATGCGGCAGTCGCTGATTGGAAGTAGGGGGGATGTTACCACTTTTATTAATCCTTATGAACACCCAATAGCTTTGGTCTGCATTCTAGTCGCAATTGCTTTGATAATTTATCCACTTTACTCAAGTTACAAGAGTAAGCGTGCAGATCGAGGTAAGGCAAGTTGATACTGAACAAAGAAGTTGGCAGTATCTTGGAGATGTTGGTTGGCTATTTTTAGGTCCATAAGTTAGCCTTTGATTGTGAGTAACGAGTATTTTTTTCCTAAGGTTCAGTTGGGTCAGGGTATCCAGCCCTATACTCTGGCCTGATACCCTAGCTACTTTTTGCGGACTGCGAAAAGATCACACGTGACAGGTGGTAGACATGACAAATGCAACGAGGCTCGAATGAGACCACAGATATCCTGTCTGTCACAAACAGGTGCCCTTTGCCGGATTCAGAATTAGAATTTAATGCCTGGAATCCGGGGTTAAGCTCGGATATTCCCGCAGCCTTGTTGCCGCGGGTCACTCTTTATGATTCAAAAAATACTGACACCAGATATCAAGACGCGAAAGACGCAGCCAACTTTTGTGGCCTCAAGCCTCATGAGATGGTTCTATTTAAAGTCAGCCGCTTGGCTATGCACGAAGTTCTGATCCGTGTCACAGCAGATTTACACGTGCCCGACGGCCCTAATTATGCAGATTTAGGTTTGAGCCTGAGGCGGATGGCCAGCCAAATTTTAACCCATCATGTGACCCCGAAGATGGCAGAACTGGAACAGGAATATGACCGAAACCGCCAGGTAATCTGTGACAGGCTTTCCAGCTATCTTGATGCTGATGTCTATGGAATTGGCACAGCGCCCAAAGTCCCCCAAAAACGCGCCTTCAAGGATTGGATTTTTGGTAAAAAACCAGACGTTAAAGTGGAGCAGGCGCCACCGGAACTGCTTGCACTCACCAAGTGGCAGGCGGAAGCCTCTGTTACAGAGGTGGCCCTTGATCTGGCCTGTCTAAAGGCCCTGCAAATAATTGTGGGGGGCATTATTGGCCGGCGTGGCCGATTGGTTGCAGACAAAGATTTGATCGTCAAACTAGCATCAATTCTGGTTTGTAACGCGTATGGGAGCCGGCGCATCGGGGCATTGGTTGATCCTATTTTATGCGAGGCGGCACAAGTTGAAGGGTATCGGTTGTTGCCGTATCAGGCAGAACCCTTTGTGATGAACGTCAAAGGGGCCTCGGCTGCCGGAAAAAGTACCATCCGTCCGTTGCAACGGAAGCTTGCGATGAAGATTGGGGTCAATTGGGAAGATTTTGCACTGATCAGTCCTGACTACTGGCGCAAATTCATGCTTGATTATGAAAGCATCGGCAAAGATTATAAATATGCGGCGATGTTGACGGGGCAAGAACTTGAAATTATCGATAAAAAACTGGACGGGTATATGGCCGATAAGGCAGCCCGCAGGGAAATGCCGCATCTTTTGATTGATCGGTTCCGGTTTGACAGTTTCGATCCGTCCCGTACAAATCATGAGGGCGGGCGCTTGCTCAGCCGGTTCGGTCACACGGTGTTTATGTATTTTGTTATCACGCCGCCGACCGAGACAGTAGAGCGCGCTTGGAAGCGTGGGAAAACAACCGGGCGTTACAAGGCAGTGGACGATCTTTTATATCACAACATCGAAGCCTATACAGGGATGCCCGAGTTGTTTCTCAATTGGGTAAACAAGAAAAAGCAAAAAGTTCACTTTGAATTTCTCGACAATGATGTGCCTTTGGGCGACCGACCTAAAACCGTCGCATTTGGTTGGAACGGCAAGATTACCATCTTGAATTCGGATTGTATGCGCCGCCTAAACCGGTACAAACATATTAATGTAGACGCGCTCCGACCGGAAGATGCTTATCTTGAAGTGGATGAAGACGAACAGGATTTGCTTTTGACCTTCATTGAAAATATTCCCAACGTGACCTTCGTCGATCCGATCTCTTCAGAGGTTTGTGCGCAAATCCATCATGGCAAGTGCTTTTTCGAAGTCCCTGGATTTCTAAAAGGTAATGCGCTTGAGGTCATCGGGCATAATACTGCCGCGGGTGATCGATTAGGACAGCCGCAAAACACGACACTGCAAAATACTGGCCTGCAAGAGAGTGAGACCCTGACCTTACATCAAGAAGAAAAATACACCATAGGGGCATGGGGTGGTGATGGCCGAAGATAACGCGCCGGAGGTGCTGCGCGAGGCCGCCTGTGGGTATTGCCGAGTTGGCGAGTACATACTTGTTAAAGCGATGGCTGCAGATTGACTGTCACATGCCGCTCAGGCCCTTTGGTTTTTTAGATGTGGCAAGCAGTTGTGCCATTGCCGGCCTCACAAACAGGGCGACAGCAATAACTTTCCGCGATGCTGTGCCTGTTGCATCATCAGATGGGCGTCTGCAGCATTTTCAAAATTAAATACGCGGTGCGTTTGAGCGGCCAACTGACCTTGGGCAAAGCTCGGCCAAATTTGTGCCCTCAGATCAATGGCGACAGCGGCTTTGAACCCATCGCTACGGCTGCGCAGGGTCGAACCAGTATATATCAACCGTTTGAGCATGATAGGCATGAGGTTGATTTGCATCTTTGATCCGGCATTAAAGGCCAGTTGGACAATCCGAGCGTCGGGGCTTGCGGCTTTGATGTTGCGCGCAACATAATCGCCGCCGATGATATCCAAAATAAGGTTGGCTCCCCCAGCGGTGCGCACCACTTCGACAAAATCTTCGCTCTCAAAATTAATAGCGCGTTCTGCACCAAGCGAATTGACATAGTTACAATCGTCCTGGTTGGCACAGGTCGCATAGACATCCAAGCCTAAAAGCGCCCCTATTTGTACGGCTGTCGATCCGATTCCTCCCGCGCCGCCATGCACCAACAGCAGGTCTCCGGGTGTGATTTTATGCTCGAAGAATAGATTACTCCAAACGGTGAAGTATGTCTCACAAAGGCCCGCGGCATCAGTGGCTGAAACGCCTTTTGGAACGGGCAGGCAGTGGGTGGCGTTGACTGCGACATATTCCGCATAGCCGCCGCCATTGGTCAAGGCGCAGACCGTGTCGCCCACGGCCCATTCGGTCACCCTGTCCGCTGTGGCAACAATCTCGCCAGAGACTTCCAAGCCCAAAAGGTCAGAGGCACCTTTGGGGGCTGGGTAATGCCCGCGCCGCTGTACCAAGTCAGGGCCGTTTACCCCCGCGGCAATCACCTTTATCAGAACTTCACCGGGTTGAATTTGGGGTATGGGTCGGCTGCCGATTTCCAACACTTCGGGTCCACCAGCTTCACGCATTTCGATTGTCTTCATGCTCTTAGGCAATTTCTTGGTTCCCTGCTTAAAATTTTCTGGTGAAAGCGCTGGCTTAAACCTACTCTGGGTCTAACTTAAGTATGGCGGATAAAAATGACAAACACAAAGCCTTGGTGCGATAATGCCGGAACTGCGTGATCTGGAACTTTTGGTGTCGTTGTCGCGGCATAAAAATTTTTCACATGCAGCGGCGGATTGCAATATTTCCCAGCCCGCATTCTCGACCAGAATCCGCAAGCTCGAAGAGGAGTTTAAACTGCCGCTTGTGCGCCGGGGCAACAGCTTTCTGGGCTTCACACGAGAGGGCGAAGTTGCGCTGAAATGGGCCCGCAAACTTCTGGCTGACGCCGAGGGTATGCGCCAAGAGATCAACGCGCTCAGAAATAATTTAGATGGTAAGTTGACGCTTGGTGTGATCCCGACGGCCATGCCCTTTGCGGCCCGTGTCTCGTCGCAACTACGCCGGAAACACCCGAACCTGTCTATTGAGATACATTCCCAATCTACCCGCCAGATCACGCGAAGATTGAACGATTTTTCCCTTGATGCGGGAATTATGTATTTTGATGACGCCGACCCGGACATCACCGTGAAGCTTTATGAAGAACGCTATGTGCTGATTGCGCCTCAAACGCTCGCGTCCGGATATAAAACTCAGGTAACCTGGGCCGAGGCGGCGCAGTTTCCATTATGTCTATTGACCCCTGATATGCGCAATAGACAGCTGATAGACGCGGTCTTTGAGCAGGTTTCTGCGGTGCCCACCGTCGTGATGGAGGCCAGCGGATTTAGCGCTGTTCTGGCTCAGGTGGTCAGCGGAAACGCTGCAACGATTGCCCCTGTGAGTGTGGCCGAGACCTTTCTTGCACTCAGTTCCACGGTGCAATTTGATCTTGTGAAACCGGTGATGACCCACACGATCGGGTTGTCTATTAAAGACCAATCACCAGTGCTGCCCATGGTGCAGGCTCTCAGGCAGGCCATAGATGCGTCATTATAGTAAAAACGAATGGCGTGTTCTCATATTGGTATTGGAAGCTATCGCGGAGACCTGTAATAGACGGGTCATTAGGGAGAGCTTGTTATGACTGTTACCGAAATAGAACCGGGTGTATGGAAATCAGGGAAAGGCAAAGGGCGGCACACGCCCAAAGGCCGGCAGGTTGAAGATACAGCCTGGTCAGAGGTGATCGACTTGCTTGGTGCCGCGCCACGCCGCCGCGATTTATTGATAGAATATCTGCATCTTATCCAAGATCGATACGGTTGTTTAAGCGCCGCCCACCTTCGGGCATTAGCCGAAGAGATGCGTCTGTCAATGGCAGAGATTTATGAGGTCGCTTCCTTCTATGCGCATTTCGATGTTGTGAAAGAGGGGGCGAAGTCACCCCCTGCGCTGACGATACGCGTCTGTGATAGCCTGTCGTGTGAACTGGCCGGAGCCCAGGCGCTAAAATCGGCCTTGGAACAGGGGCTGGATGCATCCGAAGTCCGCGTGTTGCGGGCACCCTGCATGGGCCGGTGTGATACCGCGCCAGTCCTCGAACTGGGCCACGCGCATATTGATCACGCGACACCTGCAAAAGTGACCTTGGCGATTGCGGCAGGTGATACCCATCCACATATCCCGGACTATGAGAAATATGACGCCTATGTTGCCGGAGGCGGGTATGAAACTCTGTCTGCGCTGCGTGCCAGTGGCGATTGGGAGGTAGTGCAAGAAAAGGTCTTGGCCTCAGGATTGCGTGGTCTTGGCGGGGCGGGGTTTCCGTCTGGCAAGAAATGGGGTTTTGTGCGCGCCAATCAAGGACCGCGTTACATGGCCGTCAACGGGGACGAGGGCGAGCCCGGTACTTTTAAAGACCGCTATTATCTCGAGCGCACACCGCATCTGTTTCTCGAAGGCATGCTGATTGCGGCTTGGGCTGTCGAAGCGGATAAAGCCTTTATCTATATGCGCGATGAGTATCCGGCTGTGCTGCATATTTTGGCAGAAGAGATCAAAGCCCTCGAGATGGCCGGTGTTGTGGCACCTGGCTATATTGATCTGCGCAGAGGGGCAGGAGCGTATATCTGCGGTGAAGAAAGTGCGATGATTGAAAGTATAGAAGGCAAACGTGGTATGCCGCGCCACCGGCCGCCGTTCGTAGCGCAAGTTGGTATTTTTGGCCAACCCACTTTGGTTCACAACGTCGAAACACTATATTGGGTGACGCGGATTTGCCGCGAAGGTCCCGAGGTTTTGTCATCGACCGAATTGAACGGTCGCCGAGGATTGCGCAGCTATTCAGTGTCTGGTCGGGTGAAAAATCCGGGCGTTTACCTGCTGGCTGCCGGATCAACAATTATGGATGTAATCGCGGCAAGTGGAGGAATGGTCGAGGGGCACATCTTTAAAGCCTATCAACCCGGAGGGCCGTCTTCTGGTCTGTTGCCCGCCTCGATCAACGACGTGCCCTTGGATTTCGACACACTTCAGCCGCTTGGCACTTTCATAGGCTCGGCCGCAGTGGTTGTTTTGTCTGACCATGACAGCGCCAAAGATGCCGCAGTGAATATGCTGCGATTTTTCGAGGATGAAAGCTGTGGCCAATGTACGCCTTGCCGGGTTGGTTGTGAAAAAGCAGTGAAACTGATGCAAGCTGATATTTGGGATCAACCGCTGCTGGAAGATTTATGCATGGCAATGGGCGATGCCTCGATCTGTGGTCTTGGACAAGCCGCGTCCAATCCAATTCGGCTGACGATGAAACATTTTCCGGGAGAGGTTTGAAGCATGTCTGATAAAGTTCAATTCACGCTTGATGGCCAATCGGTTGAAGCTGACGCTGGGATGACCATTTGGGAAGTTGCCAACGGCCGTGGTCTGGTGATCCCTCATCTGTGTCACAAACCTGCACCGGGATACCGTCCAGATGGCAATTGCCGCGCCTGTATGGTCGAGATTGAAGGCGAGCGTACGCTGGCGGCGTCGTGTATTCGCGAACCCAGCCAAGGGATGGTGGTGAGCACCGATTCAGCGCGCGCCATCAATGCGCGAAAGATGATCGTCGAAATGCTGGTCACCGATCAGCCAGCGCGCGATGTTGCCCATGATAAATCCAGCCACCTTTGGGACATGGCCGATCTGAACCAGGTTTGCGAAAGCCGTTTACCTCCGTTGGAACCAGAACGGGTGCCTTTGTTGGATGACAGCCATGTGGCGATGTCGGTCAATCTGGATGCCTGTATTCAATGCGGTCTGTGTGTGCGCGCCTGCCGCGAGGTCCAGGTCAATGATGTGATCGGCATGGCTGGACGCGGTCACAATTCCTATCCAACCTTTGACATGGCGGATCCAATGGGGGCCTCTAGCTGCGTGGCCTGTGGCGAATGTGTGCAGGCCTGTCCAACCGGCGCATTAATGCCGTCGACCGTGGTGGATGACGCCCAAGTTGGTGATAGTGGGGATTACGACGAAGAGATCAAAAGCGTTTGCCCGTTCTGTGGTGTCGGCTGCCAAGTCTCTTTAAAGGTTAAAGACAATAAGATCAAATTTGTCGAGGGTATAAATGGCCCGGCCAATGAGGGCCGGCTCTGTGTGAAAGGGCGCTTTGGCTTTGATTATATTCACCACGACCATCGCCTG
>Ga0209092_10001019_pt1 | contig 28216 bp, 15 predicted proteins | sample FraStrMetagenome_FD_187446 | JGI IMG/M metagenome (GOLD analysis project Ga0209092, IMG submission 187446) | Marine eukaryotic phytoplankton communities from Arctic Ocean - Fram Strait ARC3M Metagenome (SPAdes) (version 2) | ecosystem: Environmental > Aquatic > Marine > Oceanic | place: Fram...
TTTGAGAGCTTTGAGAGTGTTTGCTTTAGAATGTATAGTGACATGAACTCTTTGGAGTCATATGAGGTAGTAATGGATATGGGAATATACCTAGACAGTGACATGAATATTACTGCAAGTACTCCTGTGACACAAATCAGAAGGGAGTCTGAAGGAGAGCAACGAATAAGAATTGATGAGGAAACAACGACTACGATGAGTAACATCCAAACATCAATGCCAACGCAAGCACCAAATCTGATATTCAATAATGTGCCGGTACAACGACCTCAAACTATTCGAGAAGAAAATTTATTAATTAGAAGTGAAATATTGAGAGAACCTACTCTAATTTCACAGCATATCCTGTCAACGTCACCAAGCCACATTCCAATTACCAGAGCTCCTACAAAAATGCAACAAAATAATGAGCAAACAAAGCATTCTCAACAAGAGACGAATACAAAAAGAAGATCGCCAAGAAGTCGATCATCTCTTTGGAATGCTTATAGCCGATTTCATTCTCAAAGACACGAAACTACAAAGAAGAACGAGGGGGTTTATCCTCGCAAACATAAGAATAAAAAACGCCAAAGAAGGAAGTACTTGCTATATTGAGTAGACATCGAAGATTTTTGAAATTTATCTGATTTGATCCTGATTTAGTTTGCGCATCTGGATAGTTCAAACACGATTTAGAGGTGAGGTGCAACTTATTACTGAAAGAATATTATGGGCATAGATTGATAATTCAGATAATGTCATTTTCTATTGATGAAACAACTGGAACGAATGAAACTTTCATCAATAATCACTGCTTTTAAGCCGCTTGCTCATCGATTCTGTTAGGTTATGACATGACTTTGGATATATATTCACCGCGAGGAAAAATATTTTCAGGTGGCAATTTTTGTTATACAGCTCTACATCTATTTTGTGGAGAATAAGTATGCACCTAATCTCCTTCAACTTCACCCTCCCGATGGAACACAATTTTCCCCACATCTTCAATATCTTAGAGTGCGTACAATAGTATTGCTTTCTGAAAGACGATTGGTGTTTGGAAAATAATTTGAATTAAACTTAGAGAAGGAGGGATAATTGTTAAATGAATGATGATATCAAAATTGTGTTATTTTTTTAGGTAATCACAATTTGAGTGAGATTTTTCACGAATAATGCTTTGGGCTGAAGCTCTATGTGAGATAGGATTTATTATTGATATATGTAAGAATAGAGAAGAATGATGAGGATTTGATTTCTGATTGAAACAAGTAAAACAGTCAAATCTTAACAGATATTAGCAAAAACTAATAAAATCAGAAAAGGGCTTTACTTCTAGCTGAGAATTCATTTTCTTTTCTGTTCAGAAATTCAAACAATCCACACTTAGTATTCTTATAAAGAATTACTACCACTGTAGGGGTTAGATCTTGTTATGCAGAGTATATTAATATACCTTGGACATGTTGTTCACTTTCTTTTTTCGGTACAGTATCATGCTTAAAATACAAATGTATAAACAAGAGGAAGAAATATTCATGATCGAGCTTTACTCCTCATATTTGGGAAAGTTGTCATTATACTCCTACACACCCATCATGCCTTTGATCGAATCACAACATTTCTAAATATTTTGAAGATGACTCAAATAAAATCACGAATCGTGATTATGCAGTCTCTGTTACATGTAGGTTTTGTTTTGGTTTTCAAGACAGTTTATGTAGTAAGTTCAAGTAAAGAGATGCTATCATTCATTTTACTAAAAATACCACATTTAGTTCGTATGTAAGAACATTTCTTTCATAATGTAACAAAACTTAATTCCTGTAGAAATTGGTATGAAATTGCCTATGTTTGATTTGACGAGACTATTATTTTTCTCACAATTTGAATTTCTAACAAAGGTATTACGATGAACATTATTTCATTATCAATTATCAGTGTTGTGACTACTGCCTTTGGTCAAAGTAAAGGAGCATATCTTGATTCTAGTTGTCCCTATGCATCTGGAGAGTTTGAATATGGTTTAGAGCTAATGCTCAATGTATATCCTAACGAAACATCATGGTTACTGGTTGACGATTCGACGGGTCTGAATGTTTCCTGGAGCGCAAATTTCATCGTAGAGAATCAAACTATCACAGATGATCTATGCTTACCAGAGGGTTGCTTCACTTTTACGATTGCCGACGCTTATGGCGATGGAATATGCTGTGAGGAGGGTGAAGGATATTACGTAGGATATATTCACGGCGATGAAGAAATCTTTTCAGGTGGCGATTTTAATGAAACATCAGTACATAACTTTTGTGCAGTAGATACATGCAATGAATCTACATCAACACCTACAGTATCTCCTACACTATTTCCTACTATCCAGTCTGGATCATCTCCACCTAACCAATCCCCTACTACATCAACACCTACAGTATCTCCTACACTATCTCCTACTATCCAGTCTGGATCATCTCCACCTAACCAATCCCCTACTACATCTTCACCCACTGAATCTTCTTCGCCTTTATCCATCCAGCCAAGCTCATCTTTACCTACCATGTCTTCTACATCTTCATTTGAATCACAAGTTATCGAACTTGTTCTGCAATTCTTTCAATTTCTCTTGGAATTTTTGCAGCTAATTCTTGACTCCGTTTAAGAGCTTGACCTGCATCTTTCATTATAGTACATTTTGTATAAGGAGTCAGTCTATAAATATATCTTTTTTGTGTACAATATGTGATATACATATATATATTAGTAATCCTATGATGATCTTTGAAATGATGTCTTACACATGCAAGTATTTGTTCTCCGACATCCCTGTAACTTTAGGTCATCCCAAGGCTTCTTTATAACTTATGGTTTGGTCATTTAAATTTATGTGATGCATTTCACGAATAAACTCGACGCATCATTTTATAAAAATCAAAACTTAATCGTGACATTAAAATGTTCTCAAATAAATGCATCCAAGCTCTACTAACAAAACACAATCAATTAGAAGAAAAAGCACGAATAATAATAAGATTCACTCGCCTTCTTCAATATATAAACGTTTAGTGAAATGAGGATAACAGATCTTTTTCCGGAAAAATGAATCTTGTTTTCTGACAATTCTACTTATTAAAGTGAGAGTAAAAGGCGGAAAAGTTGTTGTACATGAATGGGAACTTTTTTTTTTTCATGAAAATTTTCACAGAGCATGTGATTACAACAACCTTTAAGGCCATTATACAAGAAAACGTTTGAAATTTATAAATATCTGTGTGTCATTAGCTTACGTTCCACTGCATTGTTTGTGTTGAAGTGAATAGTTTGCTTCTTAAAAGTATCAAAAAAGACTCCAACCTAACACTATTATTTCAATTATTCAGTCTGTGTACGTAATAATTCTTTTATCAAATTTGGAATCACCAATATAGCAAATAAATGATTATGGGTCATAAATTCCAATGGACGAAATTGAAAAATCGATGCTGCCAAAGCTATACTATCTTGTATGTAATCTACCCGATGCCACATCCAGGGAGGTATCCAAAGTGCATCTCCCGCATTGGTAATTAAATCATAGTGTGGTGTAGGCAATTTCATAGATGATGTAGGATCAAATTGATTGGAAGGTTGGAGATGGGAATAAAAAAAGGCACGTCCATGACGTGAAATGGAAGGCTGAAGTAGATACGAATATTTTGAAGAAATTAATCTCCATCGTTTTTCACCATATAATTGTATGGCAATATTTCCGATGGGTTCACTGTGTAAATCGGTTCTGGGTTGAGGAGAAGAATACGAGCAATATTGGATACTCGGATCTTCCACATCATCCTCATGATTATTTTTACGACAGTCATGTTGTTTGGATTGACTATTTCCTCCAGCTAAAAAGAGAGGAACTGTGGTACGTCCCGGGAAAAGACCAAAGGGTCCACTATGCTGAATCCTATCAGGAGAAAAATAATCTCCAAAGGTATTGGTAAACAATGTCACGTATTCCTTTGGTAATAGTTCCTGAATATAATGAGGATATTGTTCTAATGGAATTTGAGATCCAAATTTTTGATTTCCATTTTCAATAGTAATATTTTTGACAATCTCGCCTAATAGAGCTTTACCATTGGGTTTTAAAACACCACTGTAGGTATCATTAGACTTGGTATTTTGGATAAGAGTTGCATCTTGAAAATAATCAATCGTAATATTGGAGAAAGGGGGTTGTTGGAGACCATGTAAGGAAAGGGATCGATTGGACGATGTCAATATGGATTTATCCCACAAATTTCGTATCAGCAATGGTTGATTTAAGTCAAGTGTTTGGAAATACAAGGTCAATTTTTGTAATGATTCTTTGGATCCAGTTGGATGCTGACTCAAATCAATGGTTGGAATTGGAAGGATTTTTGTTGTATTAGTGGTATTATGCAAATTTTCCCAAAAGGACCATATAGAATGCTCATGTGTTTCTATCCATGACCCCAAAAGAGAAAAATTGACCATCGGAGCACCTAGGGAATGTAAGATTTGAATAAGGGACCATTTCGATGTGTACCATGTAGTTTTAAGTGTTTGATAGAAGTATAAGTCTGGTATAGATGAATGAAACTGATATTGACTGTAACTGATTGCTAGGACGCTTATCAAAGTAGACCAAATTACAGATCTTACTAAAAGTGCTCTTATTTTTTTCTGCTGCAAAGTGTAATTAGTAAGAGACATGTTTTTTGTTTGTCCTGGTGTAAGATATTTGATTAATCATGATTGAGAAGAATACGTATATCAAAATAATAATAATATTTTTGGTAATTAATGGTTTTTACACTTGGGAGTGTATTGGATACCGTAGATTTTTTACGGTATATTGTACCGGGCTGCGTAGATTGATCCTACTGCACCACGGCGGTTTCGGTTTTTTGGTAATGTGATCTGAGCATGTGTTTGGCGCTGTGGATGGAAAATGTTTTTGTGGCGATTTTTTGTCATGATAATTTAATTAATTATCAAGTGAAAGTAGAAGACATATTGGATGTAGATTTTTTCTACGCAAATTCAGGTAGATTTTATGAGGACAAAAAAGAAAAAATGAACCTTCATTTTACACATAATTTTTAATGTTGTTCTTGTCACTATCAACACAACAACATCAAATACTTTACAAGCATTACGACTCCATCTAAATAATGAGCTATGGAAATGAGAAGAGATGTCTTTCATACATATCTCTCTTACATTTTGTTACTATTCTTTTGCCCATAAGAGCCTTTCCACCACCACATTTCCATCTCAAATCAAACAATCTTCATTCTAATCCATACTCCAAGTCCTATCTCAAAACTATCCATAGCGATCAAGATCAAATCCGTGGAGATAAATATGGACTCCATAACAATTCCACAATCCCCACACCCCAACAAGTCGCTGAACTTGTAGGAGTCAAACCCTCCCTTGATGCCTCCAAACAAACCTGGAAACGTGCTTGGGTCTTACAAAAACGTGCACTCCCATTCTTACACTTTTCTGAAAGATTTTCACGGTACAAAGTTGTCGATTCGAGTCTAAATTTAGCTTGTTTATGGTGGAAAGCTTTGTCCGGTAATGATCGATTGAGTTTAGCTTATGATGATGGATTGAGCTTTGATCTATTACCCAAATTTACACGATATATTGTTCATCCCAAACTAGTTCGGAGATATCCAAGACTGCATCATGCAAATGTGGAAATCCGTACTGTGTTCTTAGATGCTTCCGTGAAAGAGTTGATTCAATTCCAATCCTCTCATTCTTCCAATGTAAAACTCCAATTTCGATTAATATCCATGGGTGCTGGATATGATATCCGATCTGTCAAATTATTAACAAGTGGATTGATTCAACAAGCCTACGAGATTGATTTACCAGAGGTCGTCCAAGCCAAACAATTGTTATTGCAACGATTGCAAAAAAGACGAAACCATTTGACAAAGGAACATTTTCCTACCTTGATGGGTGTGGATTTGAATCATGTACAAGATTTGAAACAAATTCTTTTGGATATACTTACATCATCAACAGATGAAGAAGAGAACGAAGATGTTATATGGCATAATATATTTTTATTCGAAGGGGTCATGATTTACTTGAACGATGGAATACCATCTCAATTATTACATACATGTTCTTCTGTTATGAAAGAAGTATCCTCGTCGTTTCAGAATGATCCTAATGCATCCTTATGCTTAGCAGATCGAATGGAAAATGTTCCAGGAGGTGACGAGACATTGGGAAAGGTAGAATTAAGTACTAATGGATGGGATTTGGTCACTTGGTTGCCCAAACCTGGTCTTGCAAGGCATATGTGTTCGGCGACTTTATCTACAGGTTCTGATTCATAAATGGAGAAGAGAACATAGGTTTTATCTTCCTGTGTACTTGAATACTTATCCTAAAATAACTTTCAGCATTGACCAGCTATATAAATGTAAAAATGGAATAACCTCATATTGATCATAACTACTACCTGCATTGTAATCATGATTATTATATCTAAATTTAGCTACATGAAACCACCTTTGTTCAAAGGTATGTACCGAAGAATTTTAATGGAAGGTAATCTTAATTCATTATTGTACTTCCTCCATATTCTTCTCTATCCCTGATCAGTCCAATTCATCCCAAACATTCAACTCCAATCTAATCTATATCACTATGATCGCCCTCAGAAACTTTCATCGTGAGACTCTCCTTAATATGACCGATCCGACCTTCCAACATATGAAGGTTCTTGCTATTTGCAAGTCTCCCGTCGATCATATTCTTTACACCAGAAACTACATTCCCTACCGATTCCTCATCTTTGTACATTAGCTCCATTAATATTCTCTTACTCCAAAAACTGTAAATTTTTCGATTGATTTTAGGACCCACGTCACCCTGTGATAAGAACAAAATTTGATCCAGAAGGTGGGGATAAAGCTCTGATTTAGCTTGAAATTGACCGACTATTTCAGAGATGAGAGGAAAATTATTCACTCTGTTGATTATTGTTTTGAACATAGTCGTTGTCATGGAAACTCGACCTTCTTTATGAGAAGGTTCTTCTGCCAAAGCATCAATCAAAAGTTGCATAATTTCTTTTGCACTTTCTGTCATGTTATTGTCATGAAGTCCTTTCATGATGGAATTTAACTTTTTATTCAAATCTTCTTTAGTCATAGCTGAACCTTTAGTCGATGAACTTTTGTAAGGAGGTAACGTTGATGGATATACATCATGGACATTCCTGGAAAGGAAAAAGAGTCGATCTTCAGTGCTTAATCTCAATATGGATTGTTGTTGCTGTTTTCCCAGATTCTTTCGAATCATAACTGGAATCGATTCCTCATCCTCTTTAGTATTTAAAGCATCATTCTTAGCATTACTGCCAAGTTTTATTTTTTTGGCTTTACGGATTTGTTCCATGGTTTCCATCAAAGCAAATTCACTGCCTGTCTTATCCGGACCTAAAGCTATGGAGTCATTGATCTTTCTCTTCAATTGTTCTCCATTTTCTTTTGGACGAGATTCTTTTCTTACCGAGTGGTTTACCATAGAAATCCATTCTTCTTTTCCCAAGCAAAATCCTGACTTGGGATTTTCATACATGAGTGATTGCGATCCAATTTTGATGGATCCATTCTCTTCAGATCCGCTGGTTGTAATCAAAAGGATGCTTTGATTTCCCGAAAAAGATGCAAAAAATAATTTCGCTGTATTGGACTTTGTTTCTTGAAGATAAGATGATGAATTCTTTGTTCCATTCTTATGTACTGCCTGCTTCGACCCATGACCACCTTGGATGGTTGTTGTAACAGATATAGAGATGTTATTGCTCTTGTCTAATGAAGTTTGTACATTATGAAAGAGGCAAACTGTCCCATCAGCACAGGTAATCAATACATGTGAAAGATTATCCTCTTCTATCGTAATCATATCCATGTTTACTATAGAAGTCCGTTGTTGTACCTGACTGTCCATTAGCAAAGTAACTTTTTGGGATTTGGATGCTTTACTTACCGGAAATACATCCAAAGTATTTTCATGAGAAACCATCAGAAAATTGTTGTTTGAAGAAAAGCGCATCAAGAAGGAGGTATCATCTTGCCCGTTCGACTGGGAAGAATCAAATAAGGAAATCTTTTTAATCTTTTTCCCCGTAAGTCGGTTCAAAATCTTGATGCTTCCGGAATGAGTACCTGTTGTCACAGCAACTGCATTGCCATCTGGAGAACATGAAACTCTTCCTGCTTTTGTAGAATGGGACTCTTCAGATCCAGACCCAGATCCAGCGCGAATTTTTCTTAAAAGCTTACCGCTTTGGACATCATATTCAAGAACTTGATATTTTTGAATGAGAGGAATGTAAACAAGTGCCAATAGGAGAGGCGTATTATTGAAGGTACATGTAGCAATATCATTCAGAAATGAATCTTGTGGAGGCTGAATTTTATGAAGCAATTGAGATGTTTGTGTGTCCCAAACTAGAATAGCATCTTTGGGGATGTTGTTTTGTGTTGAATCGTCGAAGGCATTTTCATTAGAGGTGAAAGTGTGCTGTGAAACTAGATGGGTTGGTGGGGAGCTACTACCACCATCCAAAATAGCATCAACATTTGTTTCGTTTCCGCATAAAATAAGTTTGGAAATAGTTTGCTTAGATTGACTTTCAAAGTAGTCTTTGCTGGAACCATTTTGAAGAAAACCACTACTTTTGGGTGGGTTCAGAGAGAAAGCTGAGTTGCAAGAAGGAAGATCAAAACATTGAATACTGGGACCAGATGCTGATGTAGCAGTTGCAACAGTAGACACAGCAAAAAATGAATTTGAAGAAGAAATCGATTTTGCTGGAGGTATTGTTGAGGTTGTCATGGCCATAACTGCTGTTTCTTTCAATGTATCTTTTTCTATCCGGCACATTAGCCCCCAAAAATATGGCTTGCTTTTTCAGTTATGAAAAGTTTACCACTTGAGAGGTTTGGTTCCCAAATACCCAGCAGGCAACTATTTCGCAATATAACGTATACAAAGAGCCTTAATCCAATAATTTGATCGGTTGGAGCAAAAAATCTGTGAAATAAAAAACGGATGGAGATGAGGGCTAAAAATGATGCTCACTTGTGGTAGAAACTCCACACATCACCAAATTTAGTGACCTTACGTACCTTTTAGATGTGTTCAAACAGGCATGTAAGATTTGGTATGAAATTTCTCAGAAAAGAGAGGGTTATTTATTGAGGAGATTGAATGCCTCTTAGTTGAGATTTGTATCGTTTGGGTACGAAATTGGATATTTTGTACCTTATGACGTCATATAATTGATCAAAGCTTTTGTGTTTCATTTTTTTCTCAAATGGCATTTTTTCATTAAGAGAATTGCTTAAAGTTTCTGAGCCTTGCTCTGTATATTCATTGAAATATTTTCAAGTTGGTCATGATGAGAGAATATGTTTTGCTTGGATGTACAATATAACTATAGACAGCAGAATAATTCCATAGAATTCAAGTGAACCATGTAACACCCATAAAATAAAGTACGCATAAAATTATCTAGTTGTTATTTTAATCCCGTATCTTATTTCCTTCCCAAATTTATCATCAAACACTTTCATATAATTTCTTGTTAGCTGAACACAATAGGAGAAGGACATTTTGGTCACAAACAATACGCTGTCGTGGAAAGTTGTCAAGTGAAATCCATTTAATTCTATCCCCCTAGATTTACACAAAAAATCAGCAATATCCTAACATGACTACGGGAAGTATCAAAGAGCAGATAGTGAATCTTCACCGTCTCATGCATTGCATGATGACCCCGCAACCTACCCAAGAGGGGGCAAATCCCCACAATATAAAGCCACTATCTGCGCGTCAAATTTTACATCGTGCAAAAGCGGCAGAATCTATGCTGAATACGTTAGAAAAAGATATACACAAAGCTAGTTCGGATTCGAACTACCGTGGATATGAACAAGAGCTGAAAAAATTGAAGGAAATAATGACGAAGGCACTAAGAATATCTCTTCTTGAGGCTCAATCGACAACTACTCCTCATCCAGTGGAAACAAATCATTTGGAAAGAATCTATAAACCTGTATCAAATATGAATACAATGGCAAACTTAGATTCTGATTTTTTATCAGATGATGATGAATCTCCCGAAGAAGAGAAAGAAGGCGATGAGGATGAAATAATACTTGAGGATGATATTTTGCCAGAAGATTCATCAGAAAAACCTACTTCTAAGAGAAATGCAGCAGTAAACATGAATAGTTTGAAGGAACAATCGCCTGAAGAAATTCAAAAAGAACAAGCAGAAGCTGTACAAGCTGAGCTCCGCCACATGGTATCTCAATTGAAAAAAACAACATCGTCGATGCATACTAATTTAAAGACTCAAAATACCACATTATTGACTCAACTCGAACAGCAAACATCCGAAAATCTAGATAAAGTTGGTACGGTTGCTAGTGATACTGCGAATCGTGTCAAGAAAAGAAGATGGGCTAGAACTGCAGCAAAGTGGGGTTTGCTGATTAGTTGCATGGTTACTTTTAGTGTTGTTTTTATGATAATTCGGCTTATTCCCAGAAGGAAAAATGCATGTATCTTCTTTGGTTGTGAAAGAAATAATCACAAAGAATCAAAAAAGACTTTTCAAAGTTACTCAAGCTATTCCACACGTGAGGAAGAAGATGAACGTGGTAGAGGAAGAAAACAAAATTCCCAATCTTCAAGAGATAGACATCAGAAGCACAATGACAATAGAAACACACACTATGGTGGTAGAAAAGAAAGTAAGAGTGAAACATGTAGGGAAACTGATGCAACGACAGGACAATGTGTGCATTTTGTTTTATCGCCTGAAAGTCATCCAACAATTTGGAAAGTGACGGAAGATTCCAAGCAACGACGAAGATTAAAAAGTTTAAATAAAGCGGCCCATATTCCAATGGATTATCAAGAATTTTACGCTACTTGGTGGGATCATACAGAAGATATGCTGAGGAAAAAGAAACTGGAAAAGGAAGCAAAGCTAAAACGGGAAATGGAAGAAGCACAAAGACTGCATGTGTGGAGAGAAGAACAAAAGGAAAAAGCAAGGAAGTACGAGGAGGAAAAACGTGCAAAAGAACTTGAGGGAAGGAATGTTAAGGAATTATCATCCAATGATTTTTCCGAAGATCCTTCAACATATGAGGAGCACATGGAAAGGAAACGAGAATTCGATAGAACAAAGATCCGTGAACGGGAGCAAACTAAAACTATGGAAGTAGAGGTTGGAGTTGACTCAAATACAGGACAGTTTAATAAATTTGTAAATCTAGAAACGAATGAAATTGAGGAACCAGGTTGCATTGTAGCTGCAAGGGCAGAAAAACAGAGGTTGAAGGAAAGTGAAGGAATTACTGATGGAACCAAAATTTCAATAGATAAACAAGTCGATGGCGAAGAAGCTCAATGGATGACAATGTTGAAAAAAGCAGAAGAGGAAAGAAAGCTACAGGATGAAAATACCATTGATAATAAGAAGGAAGAAGATTCTGATTCAAGTACAGAACAAACGATTGATGATGATGATAAAGAAGAGATTGATTTGTTCCAAGAAGAACTGGATTTTATGAGTTTTTCCGCAAAAGGACAATTTCATAAAGCAATTATTTTGTTGGAAAAATATCCTCAGTTGGTGAATTATATGGACGGCAATGGTTGGTTTCCTATCCACGAAGCAGCAAGAGCAGGACATGTGGAAATTCTTCAAATGATAATTGATGCTGGTTTTGATATTAACATGAGAACGAACCACGGAAATGGAGGCTCTAGTTTGTGGTTTGCTCAACGAGGATTAAATGAGAATCATCCCGCTATTGTTCTTTTAAAGGAGCATGGAGCTATATCCGTAGCACCTTCATAGGTCATGAATTCTTTCATTTCGATTATTGAACTAGGTTTTTGAATATAGTACTAAATTGTATAGAATGTATTCGATGAAGTAAAACGAATTGCTTAGAAAATAGTTCTACTTTATATTCTAAAAGCGTTATTTAGCCAGTTCAGAGTTGAACGTGATAATATGTGCGATTTTTTATCATTTTTTTATTTCATTTCAGTAATTTTATGCGTATATACACAATTTGAGGTTGGCTCTCCTTCGCATCGTGATGACGTTCGTCGGTGTCGTTGCAACATTTATGACGATAAACATATTGCGACAGACTCGATTCAATTTCGGCCGATCGAGTTATGAAACTCAAAAGCTGCTCTCCTCAAGAGCTAATAGTCCATTTTACCAAAACTCCCTGAGAAAATCGAAACGAGTCAATAGTTTCCGTTTGCTATCAACGATCTCAAATGCAGAAGTTCCACTTGTGTTCGTACCTGGCTTGAAAGGAACCCATCTTTCTCGACCACTACCTGATGCAAATACAGATGATTTAGACGAATCAAAGATATCTGTGGAGAAGAAGCGTGTTTGGCTCACAATTCCGAATCTGTTGAATTTTCCGCCGAGAAGCTCCTCTGATCCTTATGTCGATTTGTCATTGCCACTTACATATATACATGATGAACAATGTACTGGTGATTTAGTTCCCGACGGCGTTATCAATTACATTCTTGAATCAAACGCCAATAATTTCGAGTTGAATTTCTTTCCTTTTTATGCTCATGCGAACGACCTTCTTAGTTGCACTGGTGCTGCGTCCAATTATGACCATAAAAGACCATCATCAACTTTTGAATATGATTGGAGGCTCGATCTAAATACTCTTGCTAAGCAACTTCATGAATATTGTTGCAAAACATATCCAGATAAGCCTGTGCAGCTTTTAGCTCATAGTATGGGCGGCTTGCTTGCATTTTATTTATGGAAAAAATATCCTGAAAAATATAAACCTGGAGCAGTTTTGGTAGGTGTTCCTTTCGGTACTGGTGTCCAATACTTACAAGATCTACAACTAGGGTATAAAACTGAATTAGGAACATGTCAACAATTTTCACCTGAAGCATTGTTTACTTTTGGTTCTCATTGGAGCTTTTTTCCTTCCGATAAAGATTTTGGGGATTTGATTGTTGATGTCACTGAAACAAACGAAACGGACTTGCCGGAGGGATTTGAATTTCAAGCAGGAAAAAACACGATTGGGCAAATACCACCATCCTATCAACCCGAGGGCATCAAAGGGGAAACTGTCAATTTAGATTTTTATAACTGGAAGGAGTGGGAGAGTAATCAATTCGGAATTTTCGATCCAGTGTGCTCCAAACAATTAGGGAGGGGTAAGGTATCAGAATATAGAGAACATCTGAAAATACAATTGAAGAAAGCTGTAACTTGGCGATCTGAAATGACTGAGAAGCTGTCTGAGGAAAAATCAACTCCGTCATTGACTGTATGTGCTACTAATTGTGTCCCTACGATTCATCAAATATTACGAAGAAAAAATAGTGAGAATCCAGATTTAAACCAGTATGAATATGATTTTAGCTCCGGAAGGTCAGTTCCCGGTGATGGAAGGATAGATTTTGATAAAGCATTTCCCACTCCTCAAAACGATTTTCAGTATGACTATAAATTCAAAAAGGTTAGCCTTTCAGCAAGTCACACGAAGCAAATGTGTATGGAAGAAAATGGTGGTAACATGAGGCAGATATGGGACTTGGTGGTTGAGCAACTGACTGAATATCAAATGAAAAGTCGAAAATAGTAAAATAATCATAGAATAGTGTTTCAGTTATGAAAACTGCATGAATTGTAACAATGGTGTTTCTTTTTTCTTGTAGAAAGGATCAACGCATGAGAAAAACCAGAAGGTATATTATTGATTTCCTTGTGTAGATTTTGTGTGAGATGCCGTGGAAAAAGTTGATGCGGCAATGCACATTTTTTTCCATTAGTTTCTGATCCTTATCCTTCTCTAATATATGCATCTTTTGGTTTAAAAAAGAATTTTTCAAGTATATAGTTAACTTCTTTGAACTGAAAAAAATCCTTCGAGTTAATGGAAACTAAATAAATCCCAAAGATAGTTAATTCGAAAGTGATTCATTAACTACAGCTGATTCAAAATTTGGATGGGATATCACTCAACCATAGCCCATTTTGTGAACGGCAAATTTGCAATGAAGAGGGATTGCAAGGACTTTAAGATAATCTTTCTAGTAATTTTTTACGTAGCGTTTAATTGCAGGTATTTTTTTACTTCTGATAGTAAATAGGATAGTAGAGTTTTAGCGTTACACTCTATAGCATGCTATAACTCGGTTTCTGTAAGGTTGTCATCATATTGAACTTTTTGACTTGTTCTCTGTAGAGAGATAACTCACCTTACTTAGGTACAGTATATTATTGGTGGGAAAAAGCGCTTAGGACTTCTTGAAAGGATCCATCGAATAGAATTCTTTGTGTCGTCCAACCATATCCAGTTGCACTCAAGAACCCACATTCTGATAGAGAAGACTGTTCTAGGCTCATTTTTCCTACAATAATTTTGATGCATCTTCCTTGAGTGGTAATAACTGAACTTTTGAAGAAGGATTCATCATAAAGAGCTCTGCATAAAACAAGCTGCCGATAAACTTTGATCGTATTTGTATATTGAGTGTATCACAGTTACATTTCTATTATGTCACAGGCAAAGAGGGGAACAAAAGGAATGGTCCTAATGTTCAAAGATGCATTAGGGAAAGATATAGTGAAACTTCATAAGTACAACGCAGAAAAAGATGATCAATCACTATCATCTGCTTTCTACGAACGAGTGCTAGATATCTTTAAGCAATTAGATGACCTACCCATTGATTTGCCGATACTAACGGAAACGCTGATTGGGACAACTGTTAGTAAATTTAAAATGTGTAAGCAGCAACAAGTATCTACCACAGCTAGAGCATTGATCAAGAAATGGAAGAAAACGGCAAAAGCTGCCGGTATGCCATCAGGCTCAACAGGCGCAAAGAGCACTAATACCACCCCAGCTAAATCAAAACCAGCTGCAGTCAATAAAACATCAAATGCAACAAAACGAGCAAGTATCACCAAACCCGCCGTATCAGCAGTAGCGACAGCATCTGCTCCAGATCCGCCTGCATGGAAAGAATTGCCAAAGTTACGAAAAAACGTATGTACGAAAATGTACACACTTCTAAAAACATCCGAAACAACACTTAAATTTAAAGAAGTTCCCGATGCTACTATTATTCAATTTGCAACTGATATTGAAAGTAGCATAAATGAATATGGAAATAATGATCGACAAAAATATTCCGAAAAAGCGCGATCTCTAACCTTTAACTTGAAGAAAAACGTCAATTTATGCTCTCAAATTTTAGGTGAAGGGGTTTCGCCACAAAAGTTGATAACTATGACTGCACAGCAACTAGCGACAACTGAAAAATTGAAACAGATGCAAGATGTAGTGAAAAAAACACAGGATGCAAGACTATTGAATTGGGAGGAACAGAACGAGGACAAAATTAATGAAATGTGTGGTATTAAGGGTGAATTACTCCAGGCAAGTTTGTTTACATGTGGGCGGTGTAAAAGTACCAAGACTACAAGTACTCAAAAACAAACTAGAAGTGCTGATGAGCCGATGACAGTTTTTGTTTTTTGTATTAATTGTGGGAACAGATGGAAATGTTGATTCCTATCATTATTAGATAGTAGATCTGTACATTTTGTTTAAATTAGAGAATCCAAATACTTTACAACACACAAATACTGAGTTTTGTAAATAACCATTGTTTGTGGTCTATTTAGGTTCAATTGACACCTTCATAATATGATTTTCTCTTCAAATGATCTTCCCCAGCAAGCAGGAAGGTGCACAACATAATTTGGTGCTAGGTTTTATATTAAAAAAAAAGACGCCCCATTCGAGAGATTTCAAATGTGTAGTGGAACCAGTAGATTACGAGCACTACTTGTTGTAATAATAATATAGTTTTAGCTTGTTCAAAAAATGAAACAACTGTATCTACTTCTATTTGGATTATCATTGATAATTTTTTAAGGCATTTTTAAGGATTGTGATCACTGGATTTATTTCGTAGTTGTCAAGGCTATATGATAATCTAATACAATCGAATTTGAAGATAATTCATAAATTTGTTTTTTTGTCCAGTCGATGTGATAAAGACTATTTTCTATCATGATTCCTCCTTTGTGAAACGATTGGACATGGAATCCTAGCTAACTAAACCGTTCTTATGAAAGAATTTGTAAATGAAAATGTCACAAAATATTTAAAAAATAATATTCAAACCTCGTAGCAACACTTCTCATCAACGTCATCGAATAAATGAAGTTGACGTATCTTTATAGCAGACTAAATCTTAACCACTAAAGACTAAAAATATAATACTGAAAATGTGTAGAAATCACTTAGTAAAAAGTACAGATGGAAGATGTTCGTCCTTTCTGATTCTTTGCTAATGCGAATAGCATCTGCTACAGCGAAATTTATAAGGAACATCGTAGTACTATTGAAAAATAACGTAAACTTTAGTGACCTTGAGGTGTAATTGTATTCTTTCAACCTGCTATTGCATGAATACGTAATTTAAGTTTGAAGATTTTCTGTAGATTGATTCGTATTGTATACGTCACAAAATACAAATCTTCAACAACAAACCCAAAAAAGCTCGAAAGTATGTAATTCTACTCGTATTATATGAACGTAAGTTTTAAATTCAAGTCTGGAACCCTTCAAATCAAAACGTGTGTGAAACAACTTTAGTAGTTATTGCGACATCTCTTGGGTGGAAGGAAGAAGAACAGAACGAGTGGTTGCGGTATCTAATAAGGAGAATCTTGTTTCATTGGCTTTCCACCAGTTTATCCTAGCTTCATATCCAGTATACTCGTTTTGGTGCTTCAGTAAAACGAATCATCCTTCACGCAAAAAAAATGAGGAACAAAAATTTAGAACCGCAAGATAGTGTGTCGAAAATTTACGTGTATAAACGGGTCTCCAATACAATGAATCCAACCAATCAATCTAAAACTTCAACAGCTAGACTGTGGAAATCAAGGCAACCTAATGGAAACTTTTCTAGGATAAGATACAATTATATAGCATCCCGAATGGTTTTGTTAATGGTAGTGCTGAATAGCCTACACAATGTCCAATCTACTTCAGCTTTCGTATATCCGATATCAAGTCCAGCCAAAAGGGTGTCTTTCCACAATCCTTTGCATGCACGCAGAAAAACCATTACCCCCGAACGAGTAGAGCCTCTTCAAAATAAAAATCCACAAATAAAACGTGATGACGTGAGCAGATCTCCTTTCACAGTCGACAGGTCCCCATCAATATCCAAAGTGAGCGTTTCACCCGATTTAAGTGATCCGTTAGAGGCAATTTATGCAGCTTCTGGAAGGTCAAACATGTCTCCACGGCAGATGAGAGGACGCCCGGCATCTGTACCTGGAGCAATGAATAAATCAACAATGATGAATAATGCAGAAGCGGCAGCTGCTGCAGATGAAATAATTGCCAGTGGTATGGTATCATCGACATCAAAGAATAGCCTTATTGCAATTGCACAAGAAAGAAAGAAAGTCGCTGACAGGAATAAATATTACGATGAACTTCCGGAAGGTGAATCTGCAATTTCAAAGCCACGAACATTTTATGAAAAAATCGGTGAGAAAGAAAGAATTATTACCACTTCTTCTGCTCCTCCGTTAAGAGCATCGAAAGTTATTAATACATCACAACCAAAGAAACGGGGTAGAGGCAGACCAAGAAAAAAATCATTACCTCCGGATGATATCATTTCTTCACAATCAGTTTCAGCTCTTGAACCACAATCTGCCGCACAGAGCTTAAAGAATAAAAAAGGAAAGCGCACAAAAACCAGACAGGTTCGGAAACCAGATAAAAATACCAAACATGGTAAATTGAAAGGTGACAAATTGAATTTACAACAATATTATAAGACAGAGCTATTGACGACTCCTGAAGAATATTCTTTGGGAGTCAAAGTCCAATTCCTAATGGAATGTGAAGACGTTTATCATGGTTTAACGAATCAAATGTTGAGAAATCCAAGTCTTTCAGAATGGGCATATGCATGTGGGTAAGTTCGAAAAAACTGGTTTTAAATTACAGAGTCAACAAACAATTCATATCTCAAATAAATTTTGTTGTTGTAAAATTTTAGGTTTACGGAATATGATGATGTTTCGAAAGAGGGGTATGTGGAGTCAAGATTGGAATCCTCACTAAGACCTCCTCCAATGGAAAATAGTCCTGTTAAGACAAGGGAGGAAGAGGAAGAAAGAAAAAAAATCACAGGAGCAAAATTTGTTGGGAATGGACTGGAAAATGAAACAGGTGTTGGCCGTGGTCGTGGTAGAGCAAAGAAACCCCTCCCTTTGAAACTTACAACATTTTATGATGATAGTTTGATTAAACACCCCACGCTACAAAGTATTGACGCAGAGCCTCCTATATATAAAAGTTTTATGGAGGACGAAAGTGGGAAAATAGAATTGATACCTATCAACAGGGGCTCTCCCAGACATTTTATTGAAATGATTTTAACAGCAAAAGAAGCAAAACAACGTATGATCGAGTGTAATATGCGTCTTGTAGTGAGCATAGCTAGACGTTATCATAATGTAGGTGTGAATATTCAGGATTTGGTTCAAGAAGGTAGCTTAGGTCTTTCCCGTGCTGCTGAAAAATTTGATCCATCTAAAGGTTACAAGTTTTCGACTTACGCATCATGGTAAGTTATTTTAACTGTCTTTTATTCTAATCAAGAAAAATGAAAAATCAATAACACGTGTCCCTAAATTGCACTCAATTCAGGTGGATTCAACAGGCTGTATTCCGCTCCATAGCATATCATTCCAGAACGATCCGTCTTCCGGTACATGTACATAATTTGTTAAACCGCACACGTCGTGTGAAAACATCTCTTACACAGGAACTAGGTCGCCCTCCGACCAATGAAGAACTCGCCAAAGAGCTAGATATGCCAGCGGAAAAATTTTCCAAAATGATACATTTGACCAAAAGGACAATATCTCTCGAGAAACCAAAATATACAAACAATCCAAAAGACCTTGGTCATGAAAGTGAAGCTACGTTGGGGGATACAATTGATAGTAGTTCCACAATCAAAGATGACAATTCACCAGAGGAAGCAGTCGATCAAGGATTGTTTCAGGATGATTTGAAGGATATGTTGCAAATACTGGGAGAGGACGAGAGACGAGTTATCTGTGCGCGATATGGTCTTCATGATGGACTCACCAGAACAGTGTCTGCCGTCGCAGTACAATTGCGCCAATCGAAGTCATGGGTGCGATCCCAGGAATGTCGAGCCTTACGAAAGCTTCGGAGACCGTGGTATGAAAAACGTCTGAAAGAGCATCAAAATTCCCTAACTGGTGCAAGATAAGACACAAAAAAGTCCAAGATATCCGAGAATTTGGTTTTAGAACCAAAACTTTTCATTCGAAGCTTAGATCTATTCAAACTTACACGCACATCTTAAATACGCCTGTCTGTCAAAAAACTAAATAATAACTGTAATAATAAATATCCGATCCAATCTTCCAGTTTATGATTACTTGTTAGTTTGGTTTTTATAATTCTTTTCTCCTTTCCATTCATAACATCACCAATGAAAAGTTTATGAGGAAGAGCTGTTAGGAAATATAATGTAAAATCATTAGATTAATTGTAAGTTTAGCAGTATTTCTATTCATTAAGTCTATACAATCCAACTTTTTACTGCCATCACAACTATCAAACTATATATTAGCTGTATGGAAGGGAATATGCTACAGAAGTTAGTTAATATCTACTCCATCCAACCTATATCCTAGGAATAATGATCCAATATTTTGACTTGGAGAGGACAGGCTGGACTATGATAGGAAAGGAGAGTGTTTTGTTTCTTGAAGAGATTACCTTCCGAAGATTCATATTCAGGCTGTGTGAAATAAAGGAAAAACCAAAAAGGTGTGAATAAACAGATAAACTTAAAATATTAAAGAGGAGTGGTTCTTGATCTGGAGTCCAACAATAGCAAGACAATCAATCCATCTAAGATCTATCTATATAAAACATCCCAAAAAAAGTTGCATTATGAGTTCGTTCATCTTAACAAACGAACTCATCATCATCTCCATCGAAATAATCTGGGCTATCTGGATCAGCAGTTAATTCAATCATTCCCAAATCCAGCAATATGGTAAAAGCACGTTCCTCCCAAGGCAAGGCAGCATATTTGGCAGCCAAAGACTCCTCCTCCTCTTGGGATTTGGGCTGTTGACGCATTTTTGCGATATCGTCCTTACGTGCCTGCATCTTGGCTTTGTGAATGGAGAGAGGAGTTTCTTCAGGGACGGGTTCTGGTTCTGGTTCTGGTTCGGGCTCAGAGGGTGTTTCAGAAATAGCTTCTACCTCTTCTACAACAGGTTCAGGGTCAGGTTCTGGCTCGGACTCAGGAACCACTTCCACAGCAACATCATCAGCAGCAGCAACAGTATCCTCACCTTCTACTTCAACATCCTGAAAATCTCCATCGAATCCTTCCCGTTTCAAACTATCTTCTGCCAATTTGGCCAACATTTCTTCATCTATCTTCTCATCATTCTCATCGACATACTCCACTTCCAAGTCAGAATGCTCTGCTAAGAAATCAAACGCCAATCGGCTCTCCAAGGTTGCCCTAACCCTTGATTCAATCTGGGCCTCATCAATTTCATCACCCGCCTGTTGAGCTTCCATTTTGAGATTTTCCATCTGTTCTTCAATTTGATAGGCAGGGACTTCCAATTTTTCCAATTTGACAATCTCTTCGACTGCTAGGGTAATCTTAAAATCGTTGACAATGTCGGCTTTGTAGATATCCTTATATTTCAAAAAGTTTTCAGGAGTAATCATTTTTTTAATTTCTTCATCGGCCATTCCTTGATCACGGAATTCAGCCATCATTTGGGCATATTTTTCACGTGCTTGTGTTGTGACGATGGTGTCAGGAACTTCTGCGGAGACTACATCAGCCAAAGCTTTGGAGAGGGCAGCGTTACGTTCGGGTACGAATTGCTTGGCATCTTCCTCGTCTATGGCCTTTTTGAGCTGTTAGATATGATGATAATCATAACAAAAATATAAATTGATTATGATTTGTGAGATGATATTTGAACTAAATCGTATCAAGATTACACATAGTAGACTCACCTCAGCAACAAGACTGTCAGCAGTAAGACCCGGTCGGACAGTATTGGCAAAGTCATCTGTCAATTCAGGAAGAGTTCTAGTAGAAGCACTCTGAACGGTAACATCAAAAATAGCAGTCTTGCCAGCTAGGGTCTTATCCTTCAATCTCTCTGGGAAGGTAACTACCACCTGCACAGTATCACCAACACTTGCACCTAAAATTCCTTCGACAAGTCCGTCCATGTATCTTCCTTCGCCTAAAATAACTTCCACATCATCTCCACTTGCAGCGTTAGGTAGTGGTTCTCCTTTTGTTCCATCCTCATTGGACATGAAACCCTCCATATTCACAACACAGGAATCTCCCATGGCCAATTTATGCCCTGCATCTTCAATAGGAGTCAAACTAGCATAACGATCTTTTAAATCCTTCATGGCGACATCAAACCTAGCTTGATCAAATGGTTTTCGCTTGTAAGTTCCTTTTAAATTGAAGTAAGATTTTTCATGTTCATTCTCGACAAAGGTAATATCGGGCCAGACGTCGCATTTGACTTTGAGGATTAATTCACTTCCTGGATTAAAGCTCTCTGCTAATTCTTCGGCTGTTTGAGAAAGACTAGGCTGTCCAATCGGTTCTAGACCGTGGTCATCCTTTAACGCACTTCCAATCAAACGATTGGCAAGATCATTAATGGCTTGAACTTTAATCGCGTTTTTACCACCTTTTGCGGCCATGGCGTTTTCAATCACTGCGGGGGGGATTTTAGCACCTTTGCGAAATCCTGGAATACTCAAGTTTTTGGAGAGTTCGGTGACGGCCTTGTCATAGGCGGCTTGTGTGGATTGAGCAGGGGCGGTGATGGTGAGTTCCACGGCAGATTCGGGGAGAGATTCGAGGGTGCTAGCTTGAAGTTGGAGGGATCGGATAAATGGGGGTGTTGTTGTGAAGAGTGTGGGTTGAAAGGCGTTGATGGAATAGGGAGAGGAGAGAGTTAGGCAGATTGCCAAAGCGAGTTTGGATATGTTCATCATGGTGTATTTGGATTATTGTGTTAAGGATGCTCAATTAAATCAATGTTATTACTGAAATAGAAACGAGTGAACGATATAAAATTAAAATAATCAGATGATGCTAAATGACACCTATTATGATTAATAAAAAAAGGTGTTGATATATGATGATCATCTCTTGACTTGAATTCAAGTGTTTCAAAGAATTTAGTACGTACGTATGCTACAACACTCGATGGATGTCAATGAACGCAAATTATATCGAATGGAATTGAGATTCTCAAGGTGCGTACTTGACATCTTTCTGGTCCTCCGGGTGATTCCAAAATAAATATCAAAAATAAAATAATTGTCAAAAGTAAAAAAAGAAACAGCATGGCCATTCCAATTTTTTAATTATTTATCATTTACCTATTTATTATTTTTTCATATAGGTATGACGATGCATATGAGCTTCTTCGAAATGGATGATGTTCAATATATCATCATATGATGATGGATGGACTTCTTTCATAGACACATGCGTACGAAGATCTCTAAAAAAAACTAAATTCAGTGCTTCTTTCAGAGCCGTCCACACGATTATTATTTTATATATCATTATTCATTGCTCCTTCCAGAATCCATAATTTATTTCAATTGAAATAGGTGTTAGTCCATTTTAAGCATCTTGCCTTTGTAACACTCTTCATACCTGTTTCTTCCATTCATCCACTATAAGCACATACCGTACCTCGTTTTCTTTATATTACCATGACGAAAGTTCCTCAAATATTGGTACGATCCAAAGATCGAGTAGAACTCTTTCCTGTGCCAGATCCATTATCCTCCGATTGTCCCTCGATAGTCTCTTCTCCCAATAATTCTGTCGTACTTTGTGAAAATGCAAACTGTCCTTTTCATACCTTTTCTTCCGATGGACAATATTGTCTTATCATCCGTCCCAGTGTCGGTCTATGTTTCTTAAACATGAATTCCAGTCACGAAGAATTACAGAAAAGTATGACGGTACCTTATTTGACTAAGGACAATGGTGTGGCAATCAAACCAGCCCTAGCTTACTTTTCTCCCTTGGGAAGCTATATCGTTACATGGGAACGTCCTGTTTCGAATAAGAACAGTGAAAGTCCACCAGCTAATAACTTTAAGATTTGGAAGGAACAAACATGTATTTTTGAGAGATTTGTCAAACAAATACCCAAAGTCTTATCAAAACCTTCACCCAATGGTGGGAGTTTAACCGGTGGAGAAGCATATACTGCACTCCAATTCACTCATGACGAAGCTTTTGTATGCTTTTTGGTCTCGAATGAAATTCAGTTTTATTATCTTGGAGGGGAAAAATTGAGTATTACGGGAAGGTTGAAATGTATGGATATTTCATCCTTTTCACTTCCTCCACCCAATCTTAAAGATCCTTCTATCAAACTGAAAAACTATGATTGCCTTTCAAACTATATGATTTCCACCTTTGTTCCTGAAAAAAAGGGCAAACCTGCTCGAGTCTCCTTTCATTCTATTTCGTTCACCGAATCTTCACTTGAATTATCAGAGAAGAACCTTTGTCAAAAATCTTTCTTCCAAACTGAATATGCTCAAATTAAATGGAGTCCTCATGGTAACGCCGCCTTAATCCTTTCTCAAACTACCGTAGATACTAGTGGTGAATCCTATTATGGCTCCTCTTCTCTCCATCTCTTTACTACCCATCCAACGACACCTGAGATTTTACAAGTCAGTCTCATAGGAAAAGGAGGATCAGTGGTACATGATGTCCAATGGTCACCCTGCAAATCCAATCAAACACCAATGTTTGCACTTATTAGTGGTAAAATGCCTGCCATGGGGAGTTTGCATTTCGGGACTACAGGAGATGCAAGTTTTTTATTTGGGGAAGCTCATCGAAATAGCATATCATGGAGTCCTCATGGGAGATTTGTTTGTTTGGCAGGATTTGGAAATTTGGCTGGAGGGATAGATTTCTGGGATCGGTATAAATTAAAAAAAATGCCACGCTATCATTACAATGATACCAAAGCTATACCCGAAGATGAGATAAGGGCTCATTGTGCGGTAGGGTATGGGTGGAGTCCTGATTCTAGAACCTTCTTTGTGAGTACGACCAGTCCTAGAATGAACGTCGATAATGCCATTAGGATTTACAAATATAATGGATATGGTCCCTTTGATCAATATGGAAAAGCTGTTGCGTGGCAAAATGAGAAATATCAACCCAATTTGTTGCACACTGTGGAATTTGTGCCCTCTATGAAAGTCAATGATACTGAGGATTATTCAGATCGACCACAAAGTCCTCCTCCCAAAGCTAGAAATAATGGAGATTTTGCTGATAAGAATCCCATTCGCCCCTCTACATCTCTCTCCTCCAATAATTCTAAAGCTGCTACTCCAGTCGGTCGATACGTTCCTCCTTCTGCACGGGGGTCTGCCGGTAAATCTTCAGGAGGTAGCCTTGCTGAACGTATGCGTCGTGATCGAGAAGGGAGTACCGCTCAAGCTGGAAAAGTCACACGATCCCTTTCAGCAGCATTTGTTGGCAATGCCAAGAAACTTCCGGTGGGAATGGCTCCTCCCGAACCCAACACAAAATCCAAAAATGCTATACGGAGAGAAAAGCAACGTTTGAACAAACAAAAGAAACAAAAAGAATTAGAAGAGGAGGAAAAGAGAATAAAAGAAGAAGCAGCGAAAAAGCCGGAACAAACTGTTGAAAAAGTAGATCCCGCTAAACGAGCTAAAAAGATTACGAAGTTGTTAAAGCAGATTGATACTCTGAAAACAAAATCCAAAGAGGAGTTGAATGATGATCAATTGAAAAAATTGGAAACTGAAGAAAACTTACGAAAGGAGTTGGCAAGTCTTAATTTGTAAAAATACAAATTTAAAACTTAATTGAGATTCTGTTGAATGGCAGGTTTTATTGGAACATGACTAGGGATTAGCTTTCTTGAATAGATTAACATTTTTGATTGGATAGGAGTATTCATCCACGCCCTATCTGCGTGTGAAAGTGGTATGACCAACAATTAAATTCAAATGAAAGATTTTCATTCGAAAATTGATGGACATAGTTATAGTATGTCAAAAAAATAGAGGAACTAAAAAATTCAGAAACTAAATAAACAAAGCGAAAAGAATTCTTCTACCAGCCATATACCATAATGAGTTTAAATTAGTGTGACATAGTTTAACAAGTTATCTATCACATTTTCTTGATCTTTCGATGAATGTTTGAATCTCACGAAAAGAATCAATTCGATATGAACACAAACCAAAGATACTAATGAAATCTCATAATCAAAATGTCATGCAAGAAATAAGTGCTTTCCATCAGACGATTGTATTTCTTATGATGAAAGCACTCTTCAATAGCAATGCCTTCACCTACGTAATGTCATTTTCATTAACATCCAATGCTAGTGAGAATAATGATGATATATCATCAGAATTTAATTTTGCGCAACTGGAATTTTTGCTCAAGCCAATTATGCCGGCCCTCATCATGAACATAGAAACACAGCATGAGATTTCAAGAACTATCTTGATACATCCAATTCAAATCACGGTTATTCCCACGATTGATGGATGAGTTTTATTTGTGACTTTGGAAGAAATCAATATTATTATACTGAGTGTTTCTAATAGCAAAGAGTGCTTAGTCTCAGATACTTGTTTCTAGCATAGAATGTACCCTCTTACATTACTGTAAAAAAACACAAATATCCATTTATAGCTTTCCGAAATCAAGATACCATTTTAGTCATCAATAAAGGTAATCATTGGAAAAGGAGTAATTAATGGTATTTTTAATCAGTCGTTGAGTATCAAATACACTTATTCATAAATATGCCAATTCTACCATATGTGGATTCTTTGCTCTGATATTGCGCAGATGTAGTCAAAATTTAGTATTCGATATCTTGAGTCAACCAAATTATAATAGTTGTGATATTATCAGAGGATCCTCTTCGTAACGCTTCTTCAGTCAAATATTTTGCTACTTTTGATTGCATTTCTTTTCGCTTTCGTAAAAGTCGATCGCGTTTAGTTTTGGATGTTGCAGATATTGCGATATCGTTATCATCTATATAAGTCGATAGTATATAAAAATGTATCAAAAAGAAAAAAATGAAGACAAGGACACAGTAAGGATTGAAAGACTAAACTTACCATCACTCATTTCCCAAGAGTTATTTTCTTCGATTTCATTTATTTCCTCTTCAATCTTTTCTTCCTCCTGCAGTATTCTTTCCTGAATAAAATCTACAACGTCTTGATTTTTCATAACATCCCAAAGTCCATCACTTCCCAAAACAATAAAATCATCTCCATTCGCTCTCATAATATCAATCACCTTCACATCAACACTTGCGCTTGCGCAGGGTCGTTCAGATCGATCTCCGATGGCTCTACTCACTGCTAAATTGCCATTCATACGATACACTCCTCTATCAGATATTGGAAGATTCGTATGAGGATCCACGGGACCACACCAAGTGACTCGCCCCCCCAATGACTCAATGCGTTGTTTTTCAGAGGGTGTATTGGGTTTATGATCGCTGGTTAAGGGTATAGCTATCCCATCACGGCACAATATAGCACGGGAATCTCCGACATTGAAAGACACTAAAGTAAAAGCGCGTTGATAGTTTTTGGAAAGATTCGAAGGTATGGAAATAGATGTTTTTTTGGTATTTCGTTTTTTAATCTTTGGGGGTTGTCTATGCATTTTTTTTGTTTCTGTATCTATATAGTCACTATCGTATTCGAAGGAGGTATCTTTGTCTTTGCCCCTTTCATCTAGGCTCTCATATGTCTCCTCCAGCCAATGCTCATGTAAATATACTGCCACTGCAGTACTGCCCTGATAACTCCAATGGCTTACCTGTTGCACTTGAGAATCAATCTCACGAAACGCCGATCGAAAGGCTTGTATAATTTTTTTTAAAGTAGGAGGATTTGTTTCGGGTACATTTGTCTTTCTTCTTCGAGAAGACTTCGTACCACTTGAAATTTGGGAGATAGATTGTAAATAGTGGGCATACAAATTTTGTTTTAAATAATGGCTCACAGCAGATCCTCCATGGCCATCAAAAACAGCAGCAAACCTACCCCCTTGCTTGATGATATGTTCATCTTCCATATATGATCGTCCTCCTTTCACGGCATGGCTAGATACCTAAGACATGAAACGTATACGGTTTTAGATGCAAGATATTAAGAAAAAGATCTATAAGGATGAAAGGATTTATTTCAGCAGCTTCACTACATAAAATATTTCTTTATGTATTCTCTCACCTGGAAATTCGAAGAAGGCAAATTTCCATCTCCCATCAAATCACTCATAGATCCTCCTCTGATTGACTGACATGATTCATAAATGCCAGACTTTTTGCATGGATATCGAAATAAACCCAGTGATGTTTTCCATCTGTGGAAGATGAATGTTTGTGAATGGTGGTCCCCAAGGACTTTTCTCATCCCGCAAAGCACACACGCGATAATAACGAAAAAAGATTGTGAAGAGGCTTGCATTCTCATGATAATTGATAAAAATGATAGCAGGGTGGAAAGGGGATATAGAATGTCACAAGAATTCTTTGGTGATAATTATTTAAGATATGCAAATCTTTTGATTAGGTCATTAGATGAACTTGATTGCCGTGGCAATTAAACGTAAAAAATAAAATAATTAAAAACATTTTTAGAAATAATCAAAAAAATACACTTAGTTTCGGTATGGGAATATACCGTAGCGATTCTAGGTACTGGATATTTGTTTTGGGAATTTATCCATGCCCATTTCCAAAATGTGTACAGGTACAAGCAGTTTGGGAATGTTTTTATGTTAGTAATATTTTCCATATATTTGTACGTACAAAAGAGTGTCTAAGTAATACGTTTAATTGAACTCAACTTTAACTGTTATTCTATTAGAATGTTAACTCATGAAATCCTGTGATATATTTGTTTATACTAAGAGTAGGTTTGCATATTAAATTCAAATC